>Ga0209542_10012887_pt1 | contig 14526 bp, 15 predicted proteins | sample RifCSPhighO2_01_FD_184028 | JGI IMG/M metagenome (GOLD analysis project Ga0209542, IMG submission 184028) | Soil microbial communities from Rifle, Colorado - Rifle CSP2_plank highO2_0.1 (SPAdes) (version 2) | ecosystem: Environmental > Terrestrial > Deep subsurface > Rock core/Sediment ...
AAGATTTTTCTTCCTTATATTTTTTCCCTATAAGACTATGCGGAAAATAGCAGCAGAGAAAGACTTTTGGCAGATTGTGATTTTATTTAGTTTAGTCTTTATCTATTTTAAGTTTGCCTATTTTTTGCGTGATAAGCCGTATCCGGCGACTTTTACATTTTTAGTTTTTTTCTTGCATTTTTTTTTAAGTACACTTTTTTTCTATTTGCTATCTTGGTTTTCAGAAAAAGATCTAAAGCTGTCTAGTTTTATCTTTACTTTTTCTTATAGTCTTTTACCTACGTTACTATGGTTTTTATCCACCTCGATCCTCTATATAATTCTTCCTCCGCCTAGAACCTTTTCTTTGCTGGGAAGAGCATTTAGCATCTTTTTTATAGCCTACTCCTTTAGTCTATTGGCTTGGAAGATTATTTTACTTTATCTGGCGGTTCGTTTTTCGACTAAGCTTAATTTTTACCGGATAGTTTATCTTATGATTTTGTATCTTATCTGGTTTATACCCTATTGCTTGCTTCTTTATTACAACAGAATCTTCAGAATCCCTTTCATTTAGTCAAATGATTTAAATCATTAATACGACTGATGTTTTATATGATTTTTGAGGCTACAAATAGTAATGAATTGCTTCACTATGAACAGCTTATTGATTTTTATTTAAAATATGGATCAGTAGAAGCGGCTTTTTATAAGGAAAGAGAAAAAATTTTTATTTCTATTGCTTCTTATTATAGATTAATTAAAGAATGGGGCATTGTAAGAGCTGTAGGTCCTCATACAGATTTTGATGAGAGATTATTATTTTTTACGTTGTTTGCAACTGCAAAACTTCCTTTAGAAACTTTTCACCGTTTAATGATGTTGCCGAGCTTTAAGACATCATACAATACTTTGATTAGATCCTTTAGAGAAATTAGGCGTGAGCGTACAACAAAAGAAGGCGCAGCGCTTGTAATAACTCCTGAAGGATTACCAGATCAAATTCTAGTTGGGGAAGAAACCAGTTCACGATATAAATACGGGAAAAAGCTTGGTGATTTATCCGTACCAATGGGATTTTCTAGGAAAGATGAAAGTCCTTATTTGAGTATTCTTCGATTATTGCAAATGGAAGTTTCAAATCCATTAGTTTTAGAGAGAGAGTTTGTAATAGGATCTGATACTTCAGCTCATATTATAGGAGAAGAGCAAAAACCATTTATGACAATAGATATTGCTGACACCAGAGTGAATGTTTATCATTTAAATTTACCTAATGAACATTTTGATCCTGAAATTCTTGTAAACCATCGACTTAGAAATATGCAATTAATGACAACTGAAGAAATTTTGTCTGGTGGATTGGACTCAAGTTTAAGAACAGGTATACCAGAAATTGTAAAAACTTATCAAGATGTTATGTCTTCATCAGAAGATACTCGAAACCCAATTGAATCACCTGTTCTAGTATCTAATCTTAATAGACAATTAGCCCAAATGAAATTGAGTCACCCACTTTGGTCTTTAAATAGTCCAATAGTTGATTCTAGATTGAATGATTAATTCAAAGAAAAAGACAAATAATATATGATTTTTGAAACTTTGTGCATGCAACAAATCGATCTTACTAAACCACCACAGGATAATCAAATTGTTGGCGTTGTTTGTGTTTTACAAGATTTTCAAACAGGAGAAATATTTATGGCGCGTGAACTTATGGATAAACCCCAATTTGATAAAAGAAGATATGATTATTCACCTGTTGCTGGAGGAAGAGAATCTAATGGAGATATTTTGGAAGATTTATTTAAAGAAACCCTGCCAAGAGAAATGAGAGAAGAAACTGGTTTAGAACCTTTTGAATATGTTACAGATCCTAATCCAATAGGCTGGTTTCAATTTGCTGAAAATCCAAACAAACCTTGGACAGTGGCATATAGAGCTTTTATTAATCATAAGGTTCGATTAGAGAGATTTCCTATGCCTTCTGATCATGAAACTGCATTTCCAATATGGGTTGATCCTAGAAATTTAGATTTAAATGCTATTCCACTTAGAGGAGGTGTGAGAGAAATATTAAATGCTCATTTGAAGAGAGAAAGAAGTGTATGTAGGCAGATTTCTTCAGCAAATCATATTGGAGAGGAAGGAATATTTGATCCTTTTCCTCCAGCTATAATAGTAGATAATAAAGGAACAATAAGAGAATTAAGCTGGGATAGAGGTAGAGTAGTTGATTTCTTAAATAGAGGAGACAAATGAAAAAAGTTACTTTATTAAAATTAGGTGGAAGTCTAATTACAGATAAAACAAAACCGTTCACAGCAAATTTGGATATTATCGAAGATCTTGTAAGTCAAATAAAGAACGCAATTGAAACAAGTCCTAATTTACGACTAATTATAGGAAATGGAGCAGGTTCTTTTGCACATTATCCTGCAGTTAAATTTAATATGAAGGAAGGAATAAAAAATGAAAAACAAAAAACAGGATTTTGTGAGGTGCAAAGCGCAGCAACTAAACTTAATAGAATTATTGTTGAAGAACTACTTAAAAAGAAAGTAAAAGCAATTTCTCTAAATCCCTCATCAATGATTATCTCAAAAAATGGAAAAATAAAAGATTTTTTTATTAAACCAATAATCGGTTTAATTTCTTTGGGTATTACTCCTGTTATTTATGGTGATATAGTATACGATGAGCAATTAGGGTCTAAAATTTATTCAACAGAACAACTACTTTCGGAGATTGCTATTAGATTAAAAAAAGCTGGATTCTTGATAGAAAAAATAATTCATAATGGAATAACAAAGGGAGTATTAGATTCTAATAAAAATTTAATTCCTACTATAACCTTAAAAAATATTAAAGTAGTAAAAAAGTTTCTAAACGGAGCTAGAGGTTATGATGTTACAGGCGGTATGATGCATAAAGTTGTAGAATGTTTAAAATTAAAAAAGCAAGGGATAAAAAGTCTAATTATTAATGGGACTGCGGAAAAAGATTTATTAACCAATGCTCTTCTTGGCAATAAAGTTGTTGGTACTATGATAAATTAATCCCCTACAGACGTTATAATATAGAATTGTGAAAATATCCTATTCTGCTCCTGCCAAAGTAATCCTTTCCGGAGAGCATGCGGTTGTTTACGGCAAACCGGCTTTGGTTTCAGCTCTTGATCTACGCCTAAAATTTACTGTTACCAACTCGGATCGATCGAGCCAAGATGGTAAAACATGGGAAGAGGTGAAGATGGTTGCTAAAAAAGTTAAGGATTATTTAATAAAACAAAAAATCCAGTTTAAAGATAAAAAATATAACTTTAAAATTGACTCTAATATTCCAGTTAAACAAAGGTTAGGTTCTTCTGCGGCATTTTGTGTTGCGTCGGTTGCTGCTTTATTAGAGTTTTACAGCAATAGAGAATTTGACAAAGAAACAATAAACAGTATTGCTTATAATTGCGAAAAGTATTTTCATAAAAATGCCTCCGGAGTTGATGTTAGTACTTCGTGTTTTGGAGGATTCATTTTTTATCGTAAAGAATTTGAGTTTTTAAAAAATATTACTTCATTAAATTTTAAGTTACCCAAGAAATTCGACGACAATTTATTTCTTATTTATTCAGGCGATCCATTAGAATCAACAGGTGAGATGGTTGAAGCGGTAGGAAAGTTATATAACCGAAAACCCCAATTCGTTGAAGAAGTTCTAAATGACATCGAAAAAACAACAAAGCGTTTAGTTGTTTCAATAGTGAAGGAGGATGTGGGCTTTTTTATTAGATCGATTGTTGATAATCAAATATTGCTGGATATGTTGGGGGTTGTCTCTAAAAGAGCAAAAAATTTATTGAAAGATTTAGAACCTTACGGTTATGGAAAGGTAACCGGCGGTGGAGGAAAAAAAGAAGGGTCAGGATACATGCTTTTTTATGCAGACAAGATAAAAGAGTTTGAAAATTACTGCAGACTTAAAAATATTACTTATTTTAAATTTATTCAGTCCTACGAAGGAGTGAAAAAGAGTAAAAATTAATCATTGATATATTGTTACCATAATCTAAGTTCCACCGCGTAGGTGGAATGTGGCCTATCACAACAATCAGTAATTATATGAAAATTAAGGTTTCGGCTCCGGGAAAATTGATGCTTTTGGGCGAACATGCTGTGGTTTACGGTTATCCATGTATTGTAACAGCAGTTGATAAACGGTTATATGTTCAAGCAGAGATCATAAATGAAGAGGAAGATGAAATCATAACTCCCCAAGTGAAAGAAAGCAGGTTTGCGCTAGAGTCAATAGCTAAGTTTAAGGAAAATTATAAAATTAAAAACTCGGTAAGAATAACTACCAACGGAGACTTTTCTCACAACGTAGGACTCGGTTCTTCTTCAGCTGTAACGGTTGCCACTTTTAAGGCACTGAGCCTACTTTTTGGAGTTTCAATCTCTGACCGTAAAATCTTTGATCTAAGTTACGCTGTAAATCTTAAAATACAAGGACTTGGATCAGGTTTTGATATTGCAGCTGCTACTTATGGTCAAACTCTATATTTTATAAGAGCTGGTAAAGCAATCGAGCCTCTTAACAACGAATTATTACCTATAGTTGTTGGATATTCCGGGATTAAAGCTGATACACCTTATTATGTTAGAAAAGTTGCCGAGACATTTAAAGCAAAAAAATCAGAAATGGAGAGAATTTTAAAGGCGATATCATACCTTGTCGAGCAAGCAAAAACAAGTTTAAAAGTTAAAGACTTCAAAACTGTTGGTAGGCTTATGACAGAAAATCATAATTTATTAAAAAACTTAGGCGTAAGCACCGATAAACTAGATAAGATGGTGACAACAGCTACTTCTGCAGGTGCGTGGGGAGCAAAATTATCAGGTGCAGGTGGAGGAGACTGTATGATTGCATTGGTATCTGAGGGTAGAAGGAGGTTGGTAGAAAAAGCGATAGAAAATACCGGTGGAGAGATTATTAATGTTTCCAATAACGCCGAAGGGGTAAGAATAGAAAAATGATATGAAAGCTACAGCTGTTGCTCCTTCAAACATCGCCTTTATTAAGTACTGGGGGAAAAAGAATGAAAGGCTGAGATTACCCAGCAATGGTAGTATCTCTGTTAATTTAAATAACCTATTTACAACAACTACGGTAGAATTTTCGAGAGGTCTAATTAAAGACGAAGTAGTTTATAACAATGAATTAATTTTTGAGGGAAGAACTTATGGAAGAGTTACTGCTCATTTAGACAGAATAAGAAAATTAGCCAAAATTGATTTTAATGCTAAGACGGTTACAAAAACTAATTTTCCCAGCTCTGCCGGATTAGCTTCGTCAGCTTCTGGTTATGCTGCATTTACTGTGGCTGCGTCGACCGCTGCAGGTTTAGAACTTTCGGAGAAAGAGTTATCAGTATTAGCCCGACTTGCATCCGGTTCGGCATGCCGATCTATACCTAACGGATATGTTGAATGGTTAGAAGGTAGCTCTAATGAATCATCTTATGCTTTGTCCATATTTCCTCCAAACTATTGGAAAATTTCAGTAGTAGTTGTGATTGTTGGTCGCGAAAAAAAGCTAATCAGTTCGACTCAAGGCCATAGGATTGTTGAAGAAAGCCCATTTTTTTTATCCCGATTAAATACGATTACCAAAAAGTTGGTTAATTTAAAAAAATTTATCAAGGTACGTAATTTTTCGGCATTCGGGCAATTAGTCGAAAAAGAAGCGCTTGAATTGCACGCGTTAACTTTAACATCTGATCCTCCAATAATTTATTGGGAACCAGAAACGGTAAGAATTATGAAATTGATTCATTCTTGGAGAAAAAATCAGCTCGAAGCTTATTTTACAATCGATGCAGGGCCAAACTTATTTTTAATTACTGAGAAGAAAAATCTTAATAAGTTATTGGGCGAACTAAAAGCAAATAGAGTTTCAGATTTTATTGTAAATGAACCTTCGATTGGAACCAGATTAATAAGCGAACACTTATTCTAAATTAAGGTCCGATTTTTGGGAGATTAATCTTCCAACCCCCTGGTGTCAGTTCAATAATTTTTAGAATATCGCCGGCTATAAGCTGGAAAAGGGCAAGTGCGAAAATAATGATAAAAATGCCAATCACGGCATGTGTAATTTTTTGTTGAGCTTTGACTATTTTTTCCTTTTCTCCCCCGGATGTTATCCAGTCAAGCCCGCCCCACAACAAATAAATCATCAACACTACACCCGCAACTATCAGAAAAATTCTGATTGCTCCGCCTATAAAGACTCCAGGATCGGTAGGTACACCGGTTGGTGGAGCGATTGTGCCAAATGGATCATCGACCTGTGCTAGTTTCATACTTATATGGGAATTGAAATATTAAAAATTGAACTTATCAACTTGACGAAAATGAAACTCAAAATTACGATAATTAATCCCAGTATAGCAAAAGTCATTGTTTTTTTGGCTTTTTCCATCTTTTCAGGACTACCTCCTGCCGTAAGCATAATAAACCCGCCAGACAAGAGCATCACTAAAAGCAGAAAAGCGGCGCCAATGATTAAAATAGGTAAGAAAATATTCATCAGTGAGGCAATATTGGCGAATTTGGCTAAAGGATTTTGGGTTGGGTCGCTTAGATCTAAAGCATAGACATTCATATTGCCAGTTTATATAAAATGATTTTTTAAGTCAAGGAGAGTATAATTAAAGGACGATAGATGATAGAAGGTTGAGGATTGAATTTGAGAATAGAAGGTAGAGGTTAGATTTTGGTTTTTTCTATTTTCCATCATCTAGTCTCAAATATCTATCTTCTATTTTCGATTATCTATAGTCAATGTATCTATGATTATACCTACCCACATTGCCATTATTCCAGACGGGAATAGAAGGTGGGCGAGAAAAAAAGGTTTACCTACGCTGCAGGGACACAAATACGCTGCAGAAAAGACGCTTCCTGATTTGCTAGAAAAAGCTAGTAATATAGGAATAAAATATTTCACTTTTTGGGCTTTGTCTACGGAAAATTTAAAAAAAAGAACTAAAAACGAAGTACAGGCTTTACTCAGTTTAATGAAGTATTTTTTAAAAAATAAAGTAAATGAATTTAAAAAAAAAGATATTAAATTGATGACAATTGGTGATTTAAAAAAATTACCGCAGGATATTCAGAGTTTAATCAGCAAAAGTATTAAAGAAACAGAAAAAAATAGAAAAATGACTGTAATTTTCGGCATAAATTATGGAGGAAGAGATGAAGTAATAAGAGCGATAAATAAAGTCAAAAGTCAAAAATCAAAAGTCAAACGTTTAACCGAAGAACAATTAAACAAGTATTTAGATACTGCAGGAATCCCTGATCCGGATATGATTATTCGCACAGGCGGGGAAAAAAGACTATCCGGGTTTTTACCTTGGCAAAGCGTCTACAGCGAGCTTTATTTTTCAGAATTATTTTTTCCAGATTTTAAGGCAAGGGAGTTGGAGAAGGCAGTTGAGGATTACTCGTTTCGGCAAAGAAGGTTCGGAAAGTAAAAAATATGAAGCAAAAGTTGGCACTTGATTATTTAGAAACTTATAACATAAAAGTTGCTCCTCTTTGGGAAAATTACTTCAGAGTAAAAATAAAAGAGTCTAAAAAAATAGGGGTTTATGCCTCTGATTTACTGACAAGATTTACCAAAATGGCAGTTTTGGGCAAAAAAGTAAGAGGGGCATTGATGGTTTTAGGATACCAGATTGCCGAGGGTAGAAATATGACTTCGATTTATGAAGCAAGTTTATTTATTGAATTAATGCATACAGGACTGCTTATCCATGATGACATTATGGATAATAGCGACTTTAGACGGGGATTACCATCACTTCATAAGCAGTATTACCCCTCGCACTTGGGAAAATCTATGGCAATAAACGCGGGTGATATTGCTTTTTATCTTTCCTGGGAGAAGTTAATGACTAGCGATTTTCCCAAAGATAAATTAACTTTAGCTGGAAAAATTTACTCTGAATATTTACTAAAAGTAATTTATGGACAAATTTTAGATATCTCTAAGATAAACGTCGAGCACGAATCAGAGAAGGTTATTCTAAATATGTTACGTTATAAGACTGCCGAATATACCGGCGTTTTCCCTCTTCTTATTGGTGCAATTCTAGGCGGCATGAAAGATCTGGAAAAAATAGACAAACTGAAAAAATATGGAGTTTCGCTAGGCTGGGCATTTCAAATCCAAGATGATATTTTAGGCTTATATGGAAACGAAGAAAAAACTGGCAAGCCAGTAGGGTCTGATTTGAAAGAAGGTAAACGGACGCTTTTTACCTATTATGTTCTAAAACATGGGAATGCTAAACAAAAGGAATATATCTTATCGATACTGGGTAATAAAAAAATAAGTAAAGATGATATTACTAAAGCTCAACAGTTGCTTAAAGAAGTTGGGGCTTATGAATATGTAGTTAATCTTGGTCGAAGTTATGTAAAAGAAGGTAAAGAAGCGATTCGGGCTATTACTTCGGATAAAAAATTGCAAAATATTTTACGGTCTTTAATTAAGTACATTATGGAAAGAACAAGATAAAATCAGTTTTGTATAATAATTCAATGTTCACTCCAAGTTTTACCATAACCAACAAAATCCTCAATAATATTGCAAAAATTGAAGCTTCGGAAGAGGTGATACGACATTCACCGCTTTTACCCTTATGGGAAAAGCAGTTTAAGGAAGATGCGATTGTCCGCTCGGCTTATCATGGTACTCATATTGAGGGTAACCCTTTACACAAAGAAGACGCAAAAGATATTCTTTTGGGAAAAGACGTAATAGGCAGGCCAAGAGACATTCAAGAGATCATCAACTACCGAAAAGTGATTGAATATATTGATGAAGAAGCAAAAAAGAAGATAGATAGGATAACTGAACTTTTGCTTAAAAAACTGCATAGAATCATCGGCTATAAAACTCTGCCTATTGAGCAAGCCGGAGAATATAGGGCGAAACAAGTTGTGGTTCGAAATTCAGAAACAGGAGAAGTAACCTTTAGACCACCACCACCCCTTGAAATACCGTATCTTATACGAGAATTTCTTTACTGGCTTAATCGCGACGATAAAGATCAGCTACATCCGGTTTTAAAAGCCGGTATTGCTCATCATGAGTTGGTTCGAATACATCCCTTTATTGACGGGAATGGTCGTGTCGCACGAGTTCTGGCTACACTGATACTTTTTTTGGGAGGTTATGATATCAGAAGATTTTTTTCTTTAGAAGAGTATTATGACAAAGATGCAGTTTCTTATTATCAAAATTTACAAAAAGCCTCTTCTGGGGATCTCTCTTCCTGGTTAGAATATTTTACCTTTGGGGCGAGTATAGAATTTGAGAAAATTAAGGACAAGATTTTAAAACTCTCTCAAGACGTAAAATTAAAGGAGAAGTTTGGAGGACAACAGATTTATCTGACGGATAGACAAGTCAAAATTATAGAGTACATTCGCGAGATAGGATATCTACAGAATCAAACCTTCTCCAGTCTTTTCCCCACTCTGTCTGAGGATTCGGTCCTAAGGGATATACAAGACTTGATCAAAAAAGGGATTTTGAAAAAAAGCGGAAGCACCAAAGGTGCAAGGTATGTAATGATATGACTATAACTGGGATACAAGTACTGTTTTGTACGTCATCCTGAATTCATTTCAGGATCTGATTTTAGAAAATACAGATGCTGAACCAAGTTCAGCATGACAATTATATCCCATCCACAATGACATAACTATGAAATTCAGAGAATTGGCAAAATATTTCGAAAAAATAGAATCAACAAGCTCCAGACTATCCATAACACAAATACTTTCGGATCTTTTTAAAAAAGTTGAGGCAGATCAGATTAAACATACAATCTATCTTTTACAGGGGAGACTAGCTCCTTTATATGAGCCTGTGAAATTTGGACTGGCCGAAAAAATGATTATAAAAAGTGGTGTAGTTGCATTAAAGATTAAAAAAGAAGAATTTTTACATGAGTATAAAAAAATTGGAGATCTAGGAAGAGCAGTGGAATATTTTAAAAAAGGAATAAGATCTCTCGAAAAAAAAGAACTATCAGTAATGAATGTATATAGACAGCTTTACGAACTCGCTAGTGCAGGAGGAGAAGGATCACAGGATGTAAAGATTCAGACTTTAGTTAATCTAATTCGTTCACTTGACGCTTTGTCGTGTCGTTATGTGGTGCGAATTCCCATTGGTGTGCTTCGTTTAGGCTTTTCTGATATGACGGTATTGGATGCTTATTCTTGGATGATAAAGGGAGATAAAAGTCTACGACCAACAATAGAAAAAGCTTATCATGTAAGACCGGATCTGGGTCAGTTAGGGTATGTCTTAAAAAAAGAAGGGACAGGAGGATTAAAAAAAATGAGACCAGCCATTTTCACACCAATTCTTATGATGCGGGCAGAACGGTTGTCATCAGGACAAGAAATTATCGAAAAGATCGGCCGTTGTGCCGTCGAATATAAATATGACGGATTTCGTCTTCAGGTTCATTATTCGGCCAAAGGCCGATTGCCCTCTGGGCAAAAAAAAATCAAAGTACGATTATATTCCAGAAATCTTGAGGATGTTTCGTATATGTATCCAGACGTGATAGAAGGCGTTAAAAGAGAAGTTAAAGCCAATGAAATCATCTTTGAAGGTGAAGCGATCGGATTTGATCCGCACTCGGGCAATTTCTTGCCTTTCCAAGAAACTGTTCAAAGAAAGAGAAAGTACGGAATTGAGGAGAAAATGAAGGAAGTCCCTCTGAAATTTTTCGCCTTTGAGCTTTTATATCTTGATGGGAAAAAGTTCCTTGACATAAGTTATCTTGAGCGCCGAAGAGCGCTGGAGCGATCGATCAAACTCACCGGTGATATTTTTAAAGATACACTACTTTTGGCATCTGAAAATATTCTCGATGATCCCAAAAAATTGGAGCTGATGTTTGATGACGCCGTTTCTAAAGGACTCGAGGGAATTATTGCTAAAAAACTAAGCGGTGTCTACAAACCGGGAGCAAGAGAGTGGAACTGGATTAAGTTTAAAAGAAGTTATAGCTCTAAAATTGAGGATACCATAGATTGTTTGGTGATGGGGTATGACTTTGGCAAAGGGAAAAGAGCAGGATTTGGAATTGGGGCGTTCTTGGTTGGCGTCTATGATGAAAAGCAAGATAAATTTTTAACGGTTGCTAAAATAGGGACAGGTTTATCAGATGAAGAGTGGAAGCAGTTAAAAGTTAGAAGTAAGAAATTAGAAGTTAGAAGTAAACCGGTATTATATGAGGTTGATAAAATGATGGAGTGTGATGTGTGGATATCTCCATCAATCGTGGTTGAAATTAAGGCAGATGAGATCACCAAATCACCCGTGCACACTGCTGGACGAAAACTAAGACCTTCAAAATCAGGTAAAGCGCTCGAAGTCGATATCCCCGGCTTTGCCTTGCGTTTTCCACGCTTGGAGAGATTTCGCGACGACAAGCGACCCGAGGATACAACTACGCTTGGTGAAATTAAAAAAATGTATAATACCTAAAATGTTGCCATTTTTTTCAATCATCATCCCAACTTTAAATGAAGAGCTCTTTGTCAAAAAAATCTTGGGTGATTTAGCAAAGCAAAAAGTAAAGAATTTTGAGACGATTGTGGTCGATGGTAACTCTAAAGACAAAACACGCCAGATTATTTTAACCTACCAAAGAAAGATTCCGATTACCTTATTAAGAAGAAATCCGCCAAATCTACCCTTGCAAAAAAATCTAGGAGCAAAACAGGCAAAAGGATCATATCTTTTGTTTCTGGACGCAGATATGTCAGTTTCGCCCTCATTTACCAAGGCGGCCGAAAGACTCATTAGAAATAAAAAAGGATTGGTATTTCAACCATATCTTTTTCCCTTAGAAAAAGATGAATATCCAGAAGTAAGTACAGTCTATCCCTTAGTTAATAAGTTGATAGAATTTTCACAAAACTTCAACAAACCTTTTTCCGCTGGTCCTGCGATGTTTTGGGAGAGAAAAGTGTTTTTAACGATAGGAGGTTTTGATAATATTTTTGGCGAGGACCATCAGATTATCCGTAAAGCTCATACCTGGGGTTTGCGTCCAAAATTTCTCTCCAGCTTAAAAGTTCTTTTCTCACTAAGAAGAATGAAGAAGGAGGGGAGATTGCTTCTTCTTTCTAAGGTTCTATATTCACATTTATATCTTCTCTTTAACGAGAAAATGAAAAAAAAACTGATCACCTACGAGATGGGCGGACACCTCTATAATCATTTAGGGGAGCAGAGTAACAAAAAAGACTTCATTCCTCGGATAAAAAAGTTATTTAAATCTATTCTTCTTGACTAGTGTTTTTATTGCACCTTTCTTAAGTCATAGACAAGATATCCTTCATTTTCGTAGACTTTTGGAAGATTATAGAGATGTGGTTTTTCAACCACTATATAAGACGCTTTAAAGGTTTTGGCGATTTGTTTGAAATCAAAAGCAGAAAGAGAGTAGTAAGCTTGATAAGTTTGCCTGTAGTTTGAAAAGACGTCTCCTTCGAATTTATCAATCACCTCTGGTGCAATTCTGGCAAATCGCTCTTTCCAAGAAGATAGACCGCTAGGAACAATGGCAATTTCTGCCAAATCAAAAAGTGAGACTAGGGTAGACCTTTCTGATCCTGCCCGCCAGGCGATTTCGTAAAACCACTCTTTATAAGGCGGCGTGATAAAAATATCATCTCTTTGGGAATGGGCACGAGCCCATAGTTGGACATCATAAAAGGAAGATTTAGGAGGAAAGATATAGATGCCAGGACGCCAGATATTCGATGAAAAGGACATGATTGCTATGCTAATAAAAACCACAGTGGTGATAATGGTTGTAAAGGTAGCCCAATAATGTGGGGATAGGATTTTTCGAGTAAGCCATACTACCAAGAGGGCAGCTGGAGATAGAGAGAAGATAGTTGTGAGAGAAAACATGGAAAGGTCGAGATTATTTATTTTTTTAGATTCATAAAGAGTCACAATGTAATGAATAAAATAAAGCAAAGAAAAGATGAGAATAAATACTCCCGCTCTCATAAGCTGGGACTGGATAATAATAGTTGAAGGATATACGTAGGAGGCTAAAGTTTGGATTATCAAGATAATAAAAAGCGCAAGCATGAACAGAGTGATGGTAGATGTATGTTGAAGTCTTTTAAGGGAATTTCTGGAAATAATAAATAAAATTACACTACTTATTCCACCTAGTGGGAGAAGTGTTATAAATAAGTTAGATCCGACAAAGTAAAACATATGATATAGTATGCCGCGACTAATAATCCAAAACCATTCAGAATTTACACCCAATTCTACAGGTGACCCCTTCACCTTCCAGAGTAATACTGGAAGAGCTCCGATTATAAATATTATTAGTCTAACTATGATGTTTTTAAGTCCCACTTTTTTTATTTTTATAATCGAGGCAAAGAGAAACATAAATAAAACAAAATTTACAGAAACAACATGTAAGTTGTATAAAATTCCTAGTAGAAAAAAAGCAAGTATGTAGCGCTTGTCAAGATATAGATTAATAGCCATAAGTAAAAAGGGTAAGACAAAGGTTCGGTTGAGGAGACTAAACTCGATGAGTGGAAGACCCGAAAATCCAACATGCGGTAATGTGAAAACAATAATTGTCAGAAAAGATGTAAGGGGACTATTAAACAATTTCTTACTAATATTCCATAAGCCCCAAAAGGTTAGATAGAGTATAGAGATATATACTATAAACATAGTAATTTCTAGAATCCCAAGCTTATAAAAAGGGAGGAATAAAAGCCAGAAGAAAGAGTAGTGATATAGCCGTAGATTAAGGAAATAATCGTTAGGATATAGCGAGGGATCGGCAAACTTCTTTAAAAAAGGGATATGTGATGCCTGATCAAAAGTTCCAAAATAATATCCTATTGTGAAGAGGCTAATTAGAGTAGCTATAGCAAAAAGAAGATGCCGATAAAATTTATTTTCCCAAGCGAGTAAACTAAATGATTTAATCTTATCTATTATTCTTTCAGTTTTCATAAAAACTTAAAAATTCAGGATTCAATTATAATATATACTTCGATAACTCAGGTTTGCAACTGAGTTACTCAGTATATACCCATCTAATCCTTCGACATGCTCAGGATTAGTCCTGAGCGAAGCCGAATGGACTAATCCACTTTTTCGCTCTTGCGAGCTGCAAACTGGAGGAAGATGGGTATAGATTACGAAATCATTTATAATTAGTTCTGATGAAGCCATTTTTTTCGATTATTATTCCAACCTTAAATGAAGAACACTTTTTACCCCACCTTTTAAAAGATCTGCAAAAGCAAAAAGATAAAAATTTCGAGATAGTGATAGCTGATGGAAATTCGGAGGATAGGACAAAAGAAGTGGCATTAGCATATAAAAATCTTTTATCTTTATCATTTTTTATTAATGAAAAGAAGAATGTTGCCTATCAACGAAATTTCGCAG
>Ga0209542_10012888_pt1 | contig 14525 bp, 20 predicted proteins | sample RifCSPhighO2_01_FD_184028 | JGI IMG/M metagenome (GOLD analysis project Ga0209542, IMG submission 184028) | Soil microbial communities from Rifle, Colorado - Rifle CSP2_plank highO2_0.1 (SPAdes) (version 2) | ecosystem: Environmental > Terrestrial > Deep subsurface > Rock core/Sediment ...
TCTCATTTTTTCAATCAGGTGAATATCTCAACTGTTTTTAAATGTTCACCCGGTCTGAATTGTCACTGCAGCTGCAGACGTTCGAATCCTGTCCGCATATCGCAAAAATAGTGAAGCGCGAAGCGCTTATTAGAAACTATATGCGGCGGACAGGCGACGTATGTAAGGGACAAAAGAGACGGTAGATTTCTTTCGAGAAATCGTTCTGATGGTTGAGAAGTTGATGAAGTATTAATTTGTTGCGTTTTCTTGAAGCTCGGCTTGCTCTTCTTTTTTCCACTTCTCGAATAAGACCTTCATCTTTTCTTCGTCTTCGGACTGCATGACGATTGCAAGCTCGCGCAGGCGGGCAAGTTCTTCCTTTGAATATCCCATTGTTGCGAGGAGAAAGAATGCAGAACCCATTCCTTCGCGCAGCATTTCTCGTGCAAGTTCCTTTCTGGGCATTTCTTTGAGTTCTTCCTTATCTTTCTTCCAGATAGCGGCGAGCTTGAGTTCTGTCAATTCGTTGACAATGCCTTCAACGTAGTTCATGTTTTCAGCGAATTCCCAAAAAGTTTCGAGTGGGTTTTCTTCTCCAGCTAGTTCATCAGCGCAGTTGGCGCAAAGATGGTTTTCTGCTTGGAGCATATTCTCTGGGCAGTCCATTTCAGACCCGTATTCTGAGCATTTGACTTTTTGCATCAGTTTCACTCTTGCAGTTTCTTTTCCGTTATGTACGGCGTTTCTTGCGGATAATTGTCTATTCTCTCAGGATCTTCACATGAGAGATTCTTGATTATTCGTTCGTACATTTCCTTCTCAGATTCACTCGTCATTGATTTCAAATATGATTGTGCCTCTTCAATTAGTTCTAAACGTCTTCTGTTCCAAGCTTTGAGCGCGCCTTCATACGTACGATGAATGCTTATAACGTTGTTATGCTCTGGCCCCGAATCACCTACGACAAAGATTCTCATTTTTCACCTTCTACGCTGAAATGATGTCTTTCACAGCATCAATTGCTTCTTTGCAAAGTTCTTTGATTTTCACCAATTCTTTTGATTCCGCCTTAACGCTGACCCCATATTGTAGTATTTCACGAAGTTCAATCACATTCGTTTCGTGTCTTTCTGACTCATCATATTGCTTCAGAGCGTCGATGAATTTCTTGTCAAGCATGAACGTCTTTTGCTCAATCAAATAGTCTATTGCAGCCAAAGTGCATTCTTGGTTGCGCGATTCATAGCCATGCTTGGCGAGCACGGCCATGAGACAGTGATAGAGGCAATAAAACCCCGCACTCACACTCCAGTCAGTAAAACCGCCCCTCTCAAAGTAAAGCACTGCTTTGAAATTATGCTCTGCCTTCGCAAGGTGTTGATATGCAAGATCGCGAGCAGGTGCGGCTTTTACAAGTCCGCGATGCTTACGCTTCTCTGTAATTTCTTTCTTGGCCTTATCCAGACACCATTTGACCTTATTGGCTGCGTGCGACATTTGAAAGAACCTCAGCGATCATTTCTTGACCCTTCAAGACAACCCCTGTTTTAAGGATATCTAATATCACCTTGTCAGGCTTTCTGACATTCTTTTCCAAATCATCACGCGTTTGCCAAACAGGATGAATCGGTTTTACCAATATCTCGTTCTTCTCCTCAACCTGCTTGTTGACAACGTCATAATCTTTTGGATTGACAAGCATCATAACATCGATGTCGTTATGGCCTTTGCCTCGAAGGGCCGATCCAAAGAGAATGAGCGCGTTCGCTTTGAAGTGCTCGAATTCCTTAACCCATCGTTGGGCTTTTGTCTGCGCTTCTTCAAAAAGAAACAAGGGCAGGAGTTTTTTAACGTGCTCGTTAAAGGTGAGTTTGTAAATAATTGCCTTTCCAATTGGCTTACCTGTGACTATCTCAAGTTGTTCTAATGACTTTAATGCTTTTAAGGTGCCCCGAGGCGTCATTCCCACGTGCTTGCTTAATGAACGAGCGTTGTAAAACGTAGAAAAATCTTTTGCCAATACCAGCACGATTGCCTTTTCCTTTTCAGTCAATGGACGCATAGGAACCACCAGTTCTCATATGAGAACTCATAGTTCCTATATATACTTTTCGTTACGTTCATGTTTTTTTCAAGAGTTCGTAATACGTTTCCGCGCCGTAAAGAAGTATATGATGCTTTCGCGCTTCGTTGCCAACATTCAACGTATTCTGATTCTTAATCATTTCCAAAAATCCATGAACATCAACCACAACAATACCCTTTTTGGCTTTCGTATATTGCTGAGCGACCTTTTCAAGAGCAGGAATGTCCTCTTTTGCAGGCGCAATAATGAAGATGTCCAAGTCAGAGCCCTTTGTCTCAGTCCCTTTGGCGTAACTTCCAAAGACTATCATAACGAAGAAAGGACTTTCTACGGCAGAAAGAATGTCCTTACGATAAAGACTCAACCAAGCGTGTTTTACGAGAAAATCATCTGTTCGCTTCCTTTCGATGTCAACAAGTACGCTTGTCGGTGCTTGATCGCTCAAACTAACAATCTGCGCGGGCGGAACGTCTTTAGTTCGCACAATTTCAGTTTTTATCAACTTTTGAATATTATTGTAGGTAAGCGCGTACGATTTACCCAACAGCCGAGCGATTTGCCTCATTGAAAGATGCTCTTCAGGCTTGCCGAGCAAGAGCTTCAATATTTGTTCTTGGGTCTTCGTCATAAGATATACTAATAGTAGTATCAACTGATACTAATAGCAGTATATAAGCTTTACGGAACCAGAGGTTCTCACAAGCTCGCAATGGCGAGCAAGAAATAAAACATTGAAGAACACATCAAACAATCACTCAAAAGAGCAAACCAAACACCGTACAACAAAGTGAGCAATTTCAAAAGGTTTTTTAAGATGTGGGAGAGTTTTTTGCATATGCCGCAAGTCTTCAAGGTTCGTTATCAGGGATGTGATCTCGATATCTCCGCAACGTATTCGAATCGTGGGGACGAACTTGTTTTGCTCATTCATGGACTTGGGTGCACAAAGGACTCTTTTGAACAAGTCGTCAAGTATCAGGAATTGAAGAAGTTCTCATTGTTAGCGTATGATTTGATTGGGTTTGGTGATTCTTCAAAGCCGCAAGATTTCACTTACCAACTGGAAGAACAAGCCGAAATTATTCACTTGCTTCTGGAAAAGCTCCATCCAAAGAAAGTTCATATCGTTGCTCACAGCATGGGTGGAGCAATTGGGTTGCTGTTAACAGAAAAGATCGCAACCAAACTTGTATCTTTTGTGAATATTGAAGGAAATCTCATTAAAGAAGACTGTGGCCTATTAAGCAGAAAGACAATAAGCGTAAGTTTCAAAGAATTCAAGAATAATCTCTTTGAAGAACTTATAACAACGATGGCGGGATCCAAAGAGTCAGGAGCACGTTTATGGGCGAAGTGGGCCGCAAAATCAGATCCAGTTGCATTTTACCGATCAGCCGGGTCACTCGTCAAATGGTCAGATAGTGGTAATCTCATTAAAAAATTCAAGGCTCTTCGCGTACCAAAGATCTATGTGTATGGTGCGAAAAATTCACAAATGAAAATATTGAGCTATCTAGATTCTATTTCCAAAATTCCCATTTCTAATAGCGGCCATTTTGTTATGACTGACAATCCAAGAGAATTCTGCAGCATGCTCACAAAGTTCATAATGACCAAATAGAGACACTTAGGGCGGCAAGAAAATTGTACTGGCAAATGATGCAAAAACTCCTGCATTGTCCTACAGTCCTAAAAGGTTGTTTGTACTGACTTTTCTCACGGTTTAAACAGTATATGGATTGAAACTCAGGTGTCAAGAGTTGATTTTTTTAGCCGTTATGTTTAAGAGTGAGAAACATATTAGTTAGATTATGAAATGTTTACTTGTGGATTTAGAAGGTGTCATCGTTGGTGGAAGGAGAAAGAAGTATCAACCCTGGCTTAAGTCACTGGATGCAAATCCTTCTAACGTGCATGAGATTTATCAGAAAATAGTATGGGATCTCCATAGGGGCACGATTAGTTGCAGTAAAGCAGTCAGGATAATCAACGATTCATTAGGAACTAAGATTCCGACAAAGGAGTTCTTTAAGCAAAGAACGGAATATCCTTTTGTTAACAGAAAAGTCATTGATTTTATAAAGAAGGTGAAGAAAAATGGAGTTAAAGTTTATCTCATAAGCGATATTTCAAAATATTCTTGGGAGTTCATAAAGAAAAAGTATCCCTTTCTCACCATATTCAATCAGCGAATTTTATCATTCAATACGGGATTCAGAAAAGAACAACCCGAGTATTATACTTATCTGCAAAAAAGGCTAAATTGTAAAAAATGCGACATGGTTCTTATTGATGATAAATCAGATAATATTTCCACCGCCAGGAAAGAAGGGTTGCATGCGATTCATTTCACCAAAAACACAGACTTGAAGGCTGCAAAAATCAATTGCACTTAACAACCATTAAACGAACTGTTAGTACGCTTAACATCGGATATCTGATTGTTAAACGAACAACAGAGATCCACTCTACGGATAACTTAAACGATGCAAACGTTCTCGTAAATATTGTGACAAAGTACGCAAATCAAACGCAAGCCCCCTTGTCGTCCGTATATTACGCCATCAATAATTCAAGCAGAAATTAACGTAATTGTGTAACAAGCTCTGCTCAATCCGACTCTCTGAAAAGAGCCACCTTTTCAGACTCTCGAAAAACGTCTACCTTCTACAACCGTCCAAAAAGGAATGAATTTATCCTTAAATCAAGTGCGGCGGACAGGAGTCATCAAATGTCCGAAGCGATAGCGAGGACTTTGATGTCGAGGACCGCCTAGCGGTCCGATGACTTCGAATCCTGTCCGCTTATCGCAAGAAACAAGAAGAACGAAGTGCTTTCAACTAAGAAATATGCGGCGGACAGGATTCGAACCTGCGAAGACACTAAGTCAGCAGCTTTCACCACATTCGCTTCGTGGCTAGTTTGTGCTTGAGGCTGCCCCCTTTGACCGCTTGGGTACCGCCGCGTGGTTGGTACTTGGGCCGTGAGAATTGTCGATGTTAAACTCTTTTTAAAGCTTTAGGTTGAATATAGTAAAAACTATCTCTGTCTTTTTCTCTTTTTCCTAAAGTTAACACTATATCTTTGAAAGCTCGTACGTCACTCGCTTTCTATATCCACAAGGGGCAACTGGTGGATATTCTTTCTGGTGGTGTTTGAAGTCCTGCGTCTTTGTCGAGCTGCAGGTTGATTAGGTAGCATACGCTTCGTTCTATTTGTGCCATCTCGTCGGCCATCGCGTCGGAAGCGGCGGGTTGTTCGTATACTACTGTTTCGGGTCTGTCAATTACCACTGGTCTTAAAGGCGCGATTCTGGGTGGCCGGGGGCCTGTGACGTCTCCGGTGAGGCTCATTCCAGTTCCTATTATCGCAAGGGTTGCAAGAGCTATTGCTGCTACGGTTAGCAGCGCCCACATCGAGCCTTTTTTGTTCATTAGTTACGAGAAGTGTGCTTACTACAAAATCTCTTGGGCAATATAGTATGTATAGCCGTACAATTGGCAACATTTAAATCAACAGAAGCTCTTTCGGGCAGTATGACTCATATAGAGGTTTGCCCTGTTGGCGGTTGGGGTGAGGTTGGAAGGAATATGACTGCTGTGAAAGTCGATGATTCTGTTATTATTTTTGATATGGGCTTGCACATGCCTAATTACATCAAGCTTACTGACGCGGCAATTGGTGAATTCAGCAGGCATACTGAACAGTCGTTGAAGCGTGCTGAAGCCATTCCTCAGGATGGCATTATCAAGGAGTGGCGTTCGAAAGTTAAGGCGATAGTTGTAACTCATGCTCATCTTGACCATATAGGGGCTGTTCCGTATATGGCAAGCAAATATGATTGCCCTATTATTTGCAGTCCGTTTTCAGCAGCTATCCTGAAAACTATCATGCGTGATGAAAAAATAATTATCCCAAATAAGATTATTGCTCTTAAGCCTGGCCAGTCAATGCCGTTATCAAACGAGTTGAAGCTTGAATTTTGCCACATAACTCATAGCACGCCTCAAACTATTATCGCGTGTCTTCATACTCCGAAAGGTGTTGTGATGTACGCGAATGATTACAAGTTGGATTTGCATCCAACGCTCGGCAAGCCTGCGAATTTAGACAGGCTAAAAAAGCTTGGCCAGCAGGGTGTTTTCGCGCTTATTCAGGACTGTCTTTATGCTGCGGAGCAAAGAAAAACTCCTAGCGAACAGGTTGCAAAGGATATGTTAAGAGAAGTTTTGCTTGAGGTTGATAACAAGGGCAAGGGGCTTATCGTGACGACTTTCGCAAGCCATATTGCCCGATTAAAGTCCATCGCTGACTGCGGTCGTTTGTTAAAGCGCAGGGTCGTGTTTATGGGGCGCAGTGTCGCGAAGTATTGTTTTGCGGCAAAGGATGCGGGCATCATCGATCTTTCAAAGGATGCGAAGATTCTCAAATATTCGCGCCAAACACGGCATATGCTTAGCGAGATTCAAAGGCGTGGAAAAGATAAATATTTGATGGTTGTGTCAGGACATCAGGGCGAGCCGCAGAGCACCTTGAGCAAGATGCTTGATGGTGTTTATCAATGGAATTTTGGCTCTAACGATCACGTGGTTTTCAGCTCAACCATTATTCCTGCCGATATCAATCGTGAGCAGCGCGCGGTGATGGATGCAAAACTAAAAAAGTTCGGCGTGAGAATATTCAACGACATTCACGTGTCAGGCCACAGTTCAAGAGAGGATTTGCGCGACATGTTGGAAATGGTAAAGCCAGTGCACGTTCTTCCCACTCATGGCGAGGATTCCATGATGAACGCGTTCAACGCGCTTGCGTTGGAAGTTGGATATAAAGATGGGGTCTCGTTGCACCCTCTGAAAAACGGCGAGCGATTGGTTCTTAAGTAGAGATTCTAGTATAGGAAAATATTTAAAGCACGTCCTGTGCGCAATTCTATAAGAAAACGTAGGTGTTTTGATATGAAACTTGTGCTTGCTGATCCAACGATGTTAAAAGATAGTATTGCTGTCCTTTCGGAATTGGTTAATGAGGCCAGATTCAAGCTCACGCGTGATGGTGTTGAGCTTGTTGCTATGGATCCTGCGAATGTGGCGATGGTCATTTTCAAGCTTCTCTCGAGCAGTTTCACAGAGTACGATATAGATAAAGACCAGGAGATGGCGATAAATCTTGCGAGCCTTAAGCAAGTGCTTAAGCGTTCGAACGCGAGCGACATTATATCTCTTGAAGTTGGTTCTGATAACAAGCTTCAAATCCAGTTGAAAGGCAGCACGACAAGAACGTTCAGCTTGCCTTTAATCGAGCTTGAGGAGCGCGAGCAGCGCATCCCGAACCTCACATTCCCTGTCACGGTCACTATGAAGAGTTCTGTTCTTAATGACGCGATTTCTGACGCTGATGTTGTAGCTGAAAGCGTGACTTTCGCGGCAGAGCCTGAGAAATTTGTCATTGCAGCTGAAGGCGACTTGTCTAAAGCGCAAATTGAGATGAAGGGCGATTCTGCGAAGATTAAGTCAGAGACGTCAGCGAAAGTTAAGTCGAAATATTCTATTGAATATCTAAAGAAGATGATTAGCGCAGGCAAGCTTTCTGATGAAGTGAGCATTTTTTTCAATCAGGACTATCCGCTAAAACTCGAATACAAGGTTGTTGATAAGCTTCTTATGAGCTTCATCTTGGCTCCTCGTGTCGAGAACGACTAAGCTTTTTTAAACTGGTTTTGCTTTTCTTGGGTTCATGTCATATTTAGAGCTCGTTCGTGCGTTTCAATGGTACAAGAATTTTCTTGTCGCTCTCGCGTTGGTTTTTTCAGGTAATCTTTTGAATTTTTCAGTTTACCCGCAGGTGCTTATCGCGTTCGCTGCGTTTTGCGCGTTGTCATCGTCGACTTACGTTTTGAATGACATCGCTGATCGTCAGCGTGATGCGTTGCATCCTGAGAAGCGTTCGCGTCCTTTGCCGTCAGGACGTGTTAGCGTTCAAGGAGCATTCATCCTCTCATTCAGTTTAGCATCAGTGGGCGTTGCTCTCTCATTGTTGCTTCCGGTTGGTTTTGTGATGTGTGCGTTCAGTTATTTCGTTCTCTCACAACTATACACTCTTTTGCTAAAGCACGAGGCGTTCGCAGATATCCTGACTATCGCAGTGAACTTCGTTTTAAGAGCAGTAGGCGGTGCATTTGCCATACAAGTTTGGGTGAGTCCTTGGCTTATTGTTGGAGTTTTCTTCCTTGCTTTGTTTCTTGCAGTTGGCAAGAGGAAGAGCGAGCTTTTGCTTCTAAAGGAAAAAGCGATTTCTCAGAGAAAAGCGTTGGGCGGCTACACCGCAGAGAGTCTTTCGCTGCTCAGCGCAATCTCAACTACCACACTAATCATCTCGTATGTTTTATACGCTTTTTTCGGCGGCCACGAGAAGTTATTCATCACTCTTCCTCCTGCATTGTATGCGATTCTACGATACGCTTCATTGATAGAGCAGGGTTCAAGAACGGCAAGAGAACCTCAGTTAGTGTTCAAGGATAAAAGAATGCTTATTGCGATGGCGTTGTGGCTCGTGCTCGCGTTATGGGCGTTATATTAATTATCGTTTAGACCCGAAATAGAACATTTTCTGTATATCTACATCTGCAGGTTGGTATTTGCCTTGTCTTGGATGGTCTTCTTTGACTTCGGTTTTAAGTTCAGCTTGTTTTTCTTTTTGTTTTGGAGCTTCAAATGTTGCTTTAGAGAGCGCTTCTTTCAACTGTTGTATCTCAAGCGCGAGTGTATTGATTGCGGATCTGTATCTCTCAAATTCAGCCTCGTATTTCTTATTATTGAGTTCTAGCATCAGTTCTATTTTGCGCGTTTCAAGCATGTCTTGAACAGGCTTCAAAACCACTGTCTCTTGCATGGGCATTTCTTGTACCAGTCCTTGTTCGTATACTTGTTCAGCTTGTTTGTACGCGTCATCGCTGGAAAAGGTCATGTTTCTTTTTCGTAATTCTCCTGCAAGAGCGTTTATGCGTTGAAGTTTATCTACATCCATCTTACTCTCCTCCGTCCATGACTAAGTAGCCGTTTTCGAATTTGAACTTGCGGCCGCTCGCGGGCAAAGGCATTTTGCCTACTCTTGGCAAAGGTTCACGTCTAACTCCTCCGAGTTGTATCGCGCATTTCTCGCAATATTTCTTTGTGCCTTCTTGTCTGGCTACGCAGAATTCGCAGACTTTTTTGCCGCACCACATGCAGCTGCCTACGTGCTCTTTTTTATGTCTATCGCATTTGTTCATAGTGTCATTTGGTTTCCGAAGTTTTCTTTGACGAATTGCGCCATCATTGTGTTGCCTGCGAGAACATAGCTTTTGTATGCTGTCGCGAATAGTCCTTCTCGAAGGCAAGTATCGCCAAGAGTTGATAGTCTGGTTGAATCGCCTGCCATTTCGTAGGCTTTGGCCGCGTAACCTAATTGTCGTTCACGAAGGGCTTTGTCTCCGACTTCTGCGAGTTTTTGCTTGTTGCCGACTGCAGAGAATACTTCGATTGCGTGGTCGTATTTTTCTTTGCGCAGGCTGTCTTCGCCTACTCTGGTAAGTCGTTCCACATCGTTAACAGCGCGAAAGGCTTTGATGGCGTCTCCCGTTTTGCCTTCTTCGAGGCATTTGTTGCCGACTTTGAGGAGTTTGTCGTTGTTGTCTGCGAGGCGGTAGCAGTCTATCGCGTTGCTGTAAAGGCCGACTTTCTCATAGTCTTCACCGATAGAGGTGAGTTTGGCTTTGTTGCCTGCGAGTATGTAGACTTTCATCGCTTCAGGTAGGCGTCCTTTGCGTACGTATTCATCGCCGAATGCGTTGAGAAGTCCCATTCTGGTTTCTTCATCGAACATTGAGAGGTTTATGTTGTCGAATCCTTTTTCGATGAGCGCTGGAAGAATTTGTCTGAAATTGCTTAGTTTCTGTTCTTTTTTGCGAAGCTCTTGGGCGCTTTCTGCCGCGTTATTGACTATTTTTTGTAGAACTGTATCCATTTCACAACACCTCTGTTTTCATCACTCTTTTTGATTATTATTTCATGAAAAAAGAGGCCACGCGAACCGCAGTTCTGCGATACCTCTATATTCTCTTTTTTACTCTCTATCACATCACTCTGGCGTGTCTGTTATTAGAATATACTGATATATAAATGTTACTTTTTAGTATACTGGCTTCGTGCATAGCTTTTTATTCATCGGCTTTCCAGAATGTTTTGCACGGCAGTGGTCTAGTGGTATGATCTGAGCTTCCCAAGCTTATGGTCCGGGTTCGATTCCCGGCTGCCGTATATGGGCTTGGATTCTTATCTCGAACAGGATAATATCGTCATCGCGACCGATATCGATGAAGTGCTAGCGAATTATGTTGTGAGTTTTTTATGTTGGTACAATAAAATCAATGGAACGAAATACACCAGAGATATGTTGACTGAGTCATACGAACTGCACGAGAGTCTTGGCAATACGCAAAAATATTGGCTTTCGTGGATGAAGCGATTTTACGAAGAGGGTCACGTCCAAAAAATCGGTGTTTTTGAAGGGGCAAAAGAAGGGCTGGCAAAACTTGCAGGATTTGAGATTCATGCAGTGACTGCAAGGCCGACTCTTTGGCACGAGCACACGAGTCGATGGGTGAATCAGGAATTCTCGAGTATTTACGAAGTTCATTCCGTCGAAGGTTTTCGTGAGAAAGGAAGGAAAGCGCGAAAGTGCCAAGAGATTGGCGCAAGGCTGATTATTGAAGATGGTCTTCCTTATGCGAATGAATGTGCCGAGCAGGATATTAAAGTCATACTTATGGACGCGCCGTGGAATCGAAAGTCTCTTCCGAAAGGAGTGGCTCGTGCGTATTCGTGGAGCGAAATTCCACACCTAGTTCATCTCATGCTTGAGCAATAGAAAAGAAGTTATACTCATCTGCCATACTCTATTTAAGTGGACCTATTAAGCGTTGACATCGATGATGTGTTGTTTCATTTTGTTCCGGGCCTATTTGATTGGCATAACAACGCGTATCCTGAGCACGTGGTTTCTCATAAGGGTTTGAAATATTATGATTTTAGGGAGTACGCTCACGCGATTGGAAGGACTCGCCCTGAGCGCGCGGCTAAGATTTTTGAGTATTACCGCTCTGAAGATTTCAAAAACATACCTGTTGTTTCAGGGGCAATTGAAGGAATTAGGAGATTAAAAGAGCGGTATGATTTGATTTCTGTGACTAGCCGGCCTGATGACATTCGTGAGTTGACTGTGGATTCGATAAGAAGGGAAATTGGTGATGTGTTCAGGCAGATTGTTTTCATCGATTCGTTCGATAAACAAAAGAAAACTAAGGGAGAAGTTTGCAGAGAGCAGGGCGCTCTCGTCCATATTGATGATCTTATTCCTCATCTTGAGAATTGCGCATCTCATGGTGTTGCCGGCATTTTGCTGGATAGGTCTTGGAATCAGGGAGCTGTTCCGAATGGAGTTATCAGGGTTTATGATTGGAACGAGGTTCCAAGCGCGGTAGAATTCGTGAAAAGACATTATCAAAAATAAAACGATCACGTTGCCGGTGTGACTTCTGAATACATGGCTTCAAGTCCTTTTCTAAGAGCCGTTTTTTCTGTTATTTGATTGTGGGTGTGCGGATAGAGCATCCATTTTTCGTTTGAGACGGAATTGACAAAGTAAATGCACAATTTCTCGAATTTTGAGAGCGCGTCCCAGTTTGTTATGACAAAATCGACGTTGCGTTTTGTGTTGTGTACTGCAAGAGAGGTCTGCTCGTTGGCTTTTTGCTTTATTTCATCCATAGAATTTAATTCAGGCCGGATTAAGAATAAAGTGTCAGTGTTTTGTTTGCGCACGATAAAAGAATCGCCGTTATCTTCTATTCCAATTATTTCCTGTTTTATCGCGTCCCTGCTTTTAAGGTACGTTATCATCCACTCTTTTAGATTCATATGTTGTGCTGTAAGAAGTTGGTTCTTAAACTTTTATAGTGATGTGAAAGTGAAGAAAAACGGCGCTCATGAAGTTTTGCTGACCCTTTAGAAGTCTAAATCTATTTCATTCTGTCGTATTGAACAAAATACCGTGTCGTGAATTGTATGTGCATGGGTTCGCCGTGCACGTATTCGGTTGTGCGTTCGATTCGAGGAACGATTGAATTTTCACCAAGACAGGTTAAGAGTTTGCCTATTTTTTCTAGTTCGCCGTTTGGAACGGTTTCTCCTTTATATCGAAAAACTGCCTCAAGTGCTTTGTCTTCATCATCAAAGAATTCGGATTTTTTGGGAAACAATATGTGGAACAAAGTTTGTAATAGCTGCGTCATTGTCTGTGTGCCTTCATCACAATGAATGATTTTTCAACTAAAAAATAAATAACTATTGAAAAAAGATGAATAAATTCTAATTATGCTTCTTCTGCTGCGAGCGGTTTTTCATCGCCTGGTTCTTCAGAATAGCTTGGTACTGCGGCTTTGCTGATTATCATTATGTCGCCGACTGCTTTTACTAGCTGGTGGGGCACGATGACTCCTTTTGCTGAGCCCAAGACTTTTGATAGGAAGCTGTTTTTTGTGGCGCGGATTCTCCAGCCGTGTATTTTTGTGGATGTTAACTGGGCTTCTTCGATGTCGCCGAAATAGTCACCTTGGTCGGTGAATACTTTCATGTCGTATGTTTCAGATATTTTTTTCATTCGAAGCATTGTGATTCCTCCTTTGAATAAGTATGTTCTTTTTAGGTCGAGTGTTCTATTTAAAGATTATGGTGACGCTGTCAAGAATCACTGGTAATCGCACTACGGCGCTCAACAGTATATACATAAAATGACCCGTGGTTCTTGAGCATGTCACAAAAACGCAGGCGTTTTTGGGAACTCGAAAAGCTCGGCTTTTCGCGTCTCGGAATGCCACCCAAATTGGTTTGCACACATGTCGCAGTGATGCATAACTGATGAGAAGACTGCATCACTGCGAGCACGCTCGGAAATGCTCACAAAAAAATAAGTTTTGAGCATTTCCGACGAACCACCCGTCCAATTAAGACCGGTGGCATTCCGACATGTGAACAGGTTAATATAGTGAAATGTGATGTGATTGTGTATGACAACGATAAAGATAATCGGGACCTCGCACATAGCGCCGCAGAGCGTGAAAATGGTCGAGAAGATTATCACAGATGACGTTCCGGATATTGTGGCCATAGAGCTTGATAGGAAGCGTTTGCAGGCTTTAACGCATGGAGAGCGCAAGATGAGATTGCGTGACGCGAGGCGTGTGGGTCTTAAGGGCTGGCTGTTCGCGTTGATTGGTTCTTGGATTGAGCGTAAGCTTGGAAGCAAAGTAGGGGTTATGCCTGGCGATGAGATGTTAAGAGCTATGAGTGTCGCGCAGCGTGTGGGCGCAAAGCTCGCTTTGATCGACCAGGATATAGAAATAACGTTAAAGAGGTTTTCAAAGGCGTTGACGTGGAAGGAGAAGTGGAGGTTTTTGGTCGATATTGTGAAAGGTGTTGTTTTTCGCAAAGGAATAGAGTTTGACTTATCGAAAGTTCCGCCTAAGGAGCTTATCACTAAATTATTAGGCGAGGTTAAAGTTCGTTATCCTAATGTTCATCGTGTTCTTGTTGAGGAGCGCAACGTGTTTATGGCGCGGGCGCTTTTACAGCTTGGAAAACGGGTTCCGCAAGGGAAGATAATCGCTGTTGTTGGCGCAGGCCATGAGGATGAGATTAAGCGTTTGCTGAAAATGTATTTAAAGCAGGAGATATTGGATAGTGTAAAAGAGGTCTGATGCGTAATTTTATTGATAAGTGGAAGAGGTATGGCTGGTTTTCGGCTGTTGAGCGTTCGCAGTTCGTGTTGTGTTCGCTCGCTCTGGCAGTGATTTATTCTTGGGACCAATGGGGCGGCGCTATGTTCGATTTCGCTTCAGGCCTTCAGAATTTTTTGCGCGCGTTTATTCTTGTGTGTTTTACTCTTTATGTTCATCATGCCTTTCAACGCGTTATAGCTTTAAAGCACGGCCTTAGGGCGCGAAATGAGGTGTGGTGGTATGGAATCATTATTGGTTTGATGCTCGTCATTGTGTCTCAAGGAGATGTCAAGATGCTTGCGGTTTCTTCAACGCTCGCGTTTGTTCTTCCGATTCATCGGCTTGGCGCGTTTAGATACGGCGCGAACATGTCAGTGATTGCCAAGATTTGTTTGGCTGGTCCTTTTGGTAATGTGTTGTTCGCTTCATTGATAGCTGTTGTCGATATGTTTGTTTCATCGCCGTTTCTAAGAGAGCTTATGCTTTTGAATTTGGTGTTCGCTTGGTGGAATATGTTGCCGATTCCTCTTCTTGATGGTTCGAAAGTGTTGTTTTGGTCGCGTGCGGTGTATGCGTTGTTGTTCATTGGATTGTCTGCGTATCTTGCGTTGCTTCTTTGGTTTGAATTTTCATCAGTGATTCTTT
>Ga0209542_10012889_pt1 | contig 14524 bp, 17 predicted proteins | sample RifCSPhighO2_01_FD_184028 | JGI IMG/M metagenome (GOLD analysis project Ga0209542, IMG submission 184028) | Soil microbial communities from Rifle, Colorado - Rifle CSP2_plank highO2_0.1 (SPAdes) (version 2) | ecosystem: Environmental > Terrestrial > Deep subsurface > Rock core/Sediment ...
ATCTAAGAAAGAAGAAAAGAAAATACCAGCTCCATCTAAGAAAGAAGAAAAGAAAACAAAAGCTCCATCTAAGAAAGAAGAAAAGAAAATACCAGCTCCATCTAAGAAAGAAGCAAAGAAAATAAAAGAGGAACTTGAGAAAGAGGAAAAGAAAACCTACGAAGAGGAGTTAGAAGAACAACTCACAGATGAAGAAATTCAAAACTTTCAAATAGAAAAAATGGATATGGAGAAGCTAACAAACAAGGTCTGTGATATTGTTGCCAAATATGACACAGGTGGAATGTTACAAAGCGAATTATGGAAGAAATTAAAACTAACTAGTAGAGACGGTTCTAGATTGGCTCTTAAATTAGAAAGATTAGGGATAATTTCAAGAGAAAAAATTCTCGAAAAAGGTAGATGGACCTATAAATTGATAATCAAAAGAACACCGGTTAGTACAGAATCTATTGAAGACGCACCATGTTTGACATGTCCTGTAGAACAGAAATGTTCCTTGGAAGGAGAGATAAGTCCATTAACCTGTCAGTTAATTGAGGACTGGGTTCTTATAGAAATTGCAAAATCAAAGAAGTAGATATGAAACTAATTGAAGCACGAAAAGATCATTATAGAAAACTTGCACATGACGAAGGCTATAGAAGTAGATCTTCCTATAAACTAAAGCAGATTAACAAATCCTATAGAGTTATTGGCAGTGGATTTTCTGTTCTTGATTTAGGATGTGCCCCAGGTGGATGGACACAAGTTGCATCAAAGCTAGTTGGAAACAAAGGAAAGGTTTTGGGAGTTGATCTATCCTACGTGGAAGACATACCTCGTGCTCAGCTTATTAGAGGAGACGTCGAAAACGACGACATTGTAGGTGAAGTACAATCATATTTTGGGGGAAAAATTAACGCAGTCATTTGTGATCTTTCACCAAAGGTTACAGGAAATTGGTCAGTTGATCATGCAAAACAAATCTCATTGAATTATGCTGCAGCAAAAATTTTAGAACAGGTGTTAGCAAACAAAGGCAATGCACTTTTCAAGGTTTTTGATGGTGAATATACACAAGAATTTTATCAGTACATTAAGAAAAAATTTACAAAGGTAAAGATGACAAAACCTCTGGCAAGCAGAAAACCCAGTAGTGAATTATACTGTGTTTGTCTTGGCTATCATGGTTAATTTACAAATAATTCACAAATTTGATTAATTTTACAATTTGTTCTAAAGCCCGTTGGATTAAGCGATGTTTGACTAGCTAGAAAACCTGCCATTTCTAGTTTTTTTATTATCTTTTCTAGTCCCATTGGAGCAACCTTCATTTTTGAAGCAATCTCATCTAAGGTAAAATAGGTACCAGGCATGTCTGATTCTAATAGACATTTTTGTAATGTTTTTTCACAACGATTGCTGACTGTATAATTTGGAATTTCTTCTAGCATAGTTTTTACAAATTCTTTATCAAAAAGTTTTCCAATCCATAAAGGACCTGCTATATCAATTTTAGAATTACACAGTTCACACGAAAAACTTTGAGCCTTTTCAACACTTCTATGCCCACATAGCTTACAATGTAATATGTAACCTATGTTATCTTCTTGTGCTGGTCGGTTTAGTATTTTAACATATGTTCTGTAGTAATGCATGGCATTATCTACAAAAAGAGGAACAATTTGAATATCCAACCTATATGCTACTAGACAAATACATCCTAAAATTAGCCTTAATGCAATTTCATTTGCATATTTTGTTTTTACTGGAACTCCAGAATATCTTCGTTTACAAGCCATATTGAATAATCCATGGAGAACTTGTAGATCAGTTGCAGTAGCTGAAAGTAGTCCTCCATGCATTGTAGCTCTTATTGCACAATCCAGATATTTTGTAGGTGAGCCAAAGGGATCAAGGTCTACAATTGAACCTCTTTCATTTTTTGTAGAATATGCATTAAAGAATTTGCAAACCTCGTTTTCTGAAGTTTGGAAATTTTGTAAATTATTAATAGCTGCTGATTTTTCACATAATTTTATTGCACTTGAATTGACATCATTACAAATTACTTTATCTGTTTTTTTTATTTCGTTAGCAACTCTTAACCCTCTAGCTCCAAGCCCAGACAAACCATCAAGAAAAATTTTTGGGCCTTGGAAATTTTTCCAAAAAGCAGAGTAAGCAATAATTGAAAAATCTCTATTTAGTTTTGCCATGGGATTGAAAAAAGCAGGATCCCTTGGTGGAACTTTTTCATCCATTGACCCTCGTGGAACTAGAATCTTAGTTGCACCCTCAGTAATTTCAATAATTTCTTTTACATTAGTTTGCAATCAGAATTCTAAAATTATTTCACCTATAATGGTTCTGCAAATGTTTCCTACCAGTATCGTTTGAATTTAATTAATATGACCATTTTATGTTGTAATGCAAAAATCAATCACTCTAAAATCATTAAAAAATGCATACTAGAATGATATTTTTCCTTCAAAGTAGGGTTTTCAGTAACTAAATTTTCATTAGATTTCTTATCAATTTAGATTCAAGAAAAATAACTTTACAATAGTTTAATAAAAGCATAATTTTTCATTTTTTTAGTAAGACATGCCATTTGATAGAGAGCGAGAAATGTTCAAAGCAACTTGTGGTGACTGTGGAAACGAATGTGAGATACCCTTCAAGCCAAAAGAGGACAGACCAGTTTATTGCAGAGAATGTTTTCAAAAACACAAACCACAAGAACGTAGTGGTTCTAGGTTTGGCAGAAGTGATAGAAGTTCTAGGTTTAGTCGAGGTTCAGGGGATACTAGACGTCGAGAAATGTTCAAAGCAACTTGCGGTGACTGTGGAATCGAATGTGAAGTACCATTCAAGCCAAAAGAGGACAGACCAGTTTATTGCAAAGAATGTTTTCAAAGTCACAGAGAAACTTGAAAATAAAATCAATTTTTGTAGAGCAAAGTTAATTTCTTGAATTTTGAATCCTTTAGAATTTTATTTTAGGATTTGATTAAAGTAACATTTAGTTTTGATTAATCTGTACTAGATTATTATGGTTTATGACTTTTTTTAATCAGTAGGGTTTTTTGAATTTCATTCATGGCGCTGATAAACTTTTGTTTTGCCTCAAATTCTTCGCGTGTTGCAATTGTTATCTCTGTTGAAGAAAGCATGACATCTTTTACAACAAGTGGAGCACTAAGGCCTAATAATTCGCTTAATACATCAAAAATATTATTAAATTTTGCACCATCACGATACTTGTAAATTATTTTGCCCTCTTTTAGGTTAGGATTTGGTTCTAGTGGGATCACCAAATCTGGTGAACTAATTTCAGAAATAAATGAGGACATGTCAGAGGTTACTGCATCGCTCAAATTTTTTATTTGATTTTCAAGATTATCTTTTGATTTTTTAATCTCATCTATTCTGTCATCATATCCAATTCCAATAATCTTTGCAAAGGTTGATTCGGTGTTGCGTTTTAGAGGAATCTCATGTATTTCTGTGTTAACATATGCAAGAGATTCTTCCAGCTGAGCTAATTTTGCTCTATTTTCTTTTATTCTTGCTGCAATTTTCTCAAGAAAATTAAAATCGGCCATTTTAGTAAAAGCCCTTTAACTAAATTGGTGGACTACATCCATCAATCCTTGTTTGAATTCTTCTGTTGATAGGCCCCACTTTCCATATTCTTCTTTATAACCATCCCATGATTCTTCTGCCTCTGTTGCAATTTCAAGAATTTTTTGTCCTAGTGCTTTAGTATTGACCAAGATGGTAACATTTGCCTGTTCTCCATCCATAATTGGAATTTTTACGAAAATCATTCTCGATTCTTCGATATTGAATCTATCTTTGATAATTCGTTTAATCGTTTCACGTTCTTTGATATCAAACTCTCCCTTAATTTTTACTAAAATACAGCAGGAATCCTTTTTGCCACCATTGTTTCTAATATCATTTTCATCAATGTCAAAAAGTAATGATGATTCTTTTTTTCCTATTCTAGTTATTACGTCATCCATCGTGTTTAATTTTCCACCCATCAATTCCTTGTTCCATTGACTTTCTTCTGCAATTACAGGGACTACCCATGGAATTGCAAACTTTGGTCTCTTTGTCGTTAACCACGTTCTATAATTTGACATGTCCCATTCAGTCTCCCTTGCAAAAGAAGAAATAAACATCGAAATTGCATTTGCTGCAATTAGATTCATTCCCTTGTAATCCTTCCATCCAACTTCCTGTTCTTTAGGCAAGTCATCAATTATGGATGGAATTTTTTGCAATCTTTTTTCATGTTGGTGTGCTAGTTGTCTTAGAGTTTTGTTTGAAAATAATATAGAACAATCACTGTATTTTATCTGATATTCTAGATTCATGACAATGTTTATTGCAGCTGCCTCAAAAATTACTGGATCCCATCCAAATTCTGGAAGCAATCCAAAAGTAGCTACTGTGGCATGCTCTTTGGAATCTTTTTTTACAAATTCAATAAATGAGCTTGCAAACGAACTACCTGTGCCGCCACCCATGGCAAAAGGAACGATAAATCCTCGCACTGGTTCTGGTGAGAGTGCAGTTAGATGTTTTTGTATGTCCTCTTTTGATTTCATCTCTTGGGTGAATCTTGTTCTTCCTTCAGCCCAATTCCTTGCAGCACCGCCAGCTCCATGTATCACATGTTTTTCACGTAATGCAAAAAGATCTGGATATGATTGAAGTATCAAGTTTGCAGCCCTTGGATCTAAATCAACAAGTAGGGCTCTTGGTATAAGTGGAATCTCACCTGCTCCATAGGAAGGAGCGAATCGGAGTATGGTGCTTCCATATCGTTTTAAAACTCTGGACTCCTCCTTTGCGCTTTTAATAATTGGCTTTAATGGATTTGCCCCAACATCAAGCAATAATCTACGATAAGTCTCTGCTCCTAATCCTATCCCACAGTGACCAAAACAAGTCATTAAAACCGGTGCGGGGGGGAGGGGTGCTACCTTTGTCATACTCTCAGGATCCCAATGTCGTGCCCAATCAATTAAGACTTACTATCAACATATCGTGACATGGGATAATATGAGACAGTGCAAAAAATCATGTTATTAATTTTGTAAGATAAATTATGATAAATTCTTTAATATGGAAAGTTGAAACTAGACATTTCATAGGTGAAAGAAGATCAAATCATTACTTGGCAAAGTAGAGTTGTTGATAAATAGCGGAATTGGGGACGTAAGCAGATTAACCCACATTAAAAATTCTATTGTTGAAAAAAAGAAGGTATACAATTCAGATATAGAGTATGTTGAATCTCTTGTAGATGCTAATTTTGAAAAAAATGAGCAGCCGACAAATAATTTAGAGAAAACAATAACAATCAACTGCCCCAAGTGTGGAAACACTATCTTACAGTCTTCAAATTATTGCTCCTTTTGTGGAATTCCTCAACAAAAATACTTTGATGCTGAAGTATTTTCATCAAGGTTCAGCTCACGTTCATTTCCATTTCGTTTTCATCTCGGTGTAAACTTTTACCAGCTCCTTGCAATACTTGGTGGGTTATTTGCCTTGATTCCTTCATTGGTTGCTGTATATACCATTGACAGAATACTATTCTCTTTAGAATCATACACTGGACGAGACCTTTCTGGATTTACCAATTTATTTATCGCAGTAGGAATTGCTACAAGTGTTCTGTGTATTTTTGTTATAGCAATTTCTTTTCTTATCAAAAAACCAAAGAAGGTTGGCAAGATATTGTTTTTTGTTTCATTTGCGATCTTGATAATATCACTAGGAGTAGGCGTTGTTGGTTTTGCATTAATTATGTTAGCTGGAATCATTGCACTACAAAGAAGACATTACTAAAATTGTTTTTTCGATGCAGATAATGTTAAATCCTTAAAGCGTGGTTTAATTCGTATGGCAAAAAAGTTTGCATGCGGCGATGTAGTAAATGGCTGTGCTTGGTCTACTACTGCAAAAGATGAAAAAGAACTATTCCAAAAAATATCAGAACATGCTAAGAAGGCTCATAAAATGTCAAAAATTCCTGATGAAATTATTAAAAAAGTAAAATCCAAGATAAAAGATGCATAATTACTAAAAATTAGATTTTGATCTATTACTATTACTAAAATGGTTTAATACTTGCAGATTTTCACAAACCTTCGTGCTCATTTGTGGGGTAGATGACGCAGGACGAGGCTCTCTTTTGGGCCCTCTTGTAATTGCTGGCGTATCTCTCAAGCCCTCCAAAATTAAAAAGCTCTCATCAATGGGGGTTCGTGATTCAAAGAAACTAACTCCTGCAGCAAGAGAACGACTGTATGAAAAAATTATCAAGTACGCTGATAATTATTACATTGCAAGAATTTCTCCCAAAGCAATAGATAGCAGTGTTAAAAAACATCAGCTTAATTTGTTAGAGGCAAAATATATGGCAAAAGTAATCTCAAAACTCAAACCAAATATTTCATACGTTGATTCTTGTGATGTCAATCCTGCAAGATATGGTAATGAGATTGATAAAATGGCAAAAAGTGGTAAAATTAGGTCATATCATCATGCGGATAGTAGATTTGTTATAGTTTCTGCGGCATCAATACTTGCTAAGGTAAATCGGGATAGAGCTATTGCAAAACTGCGTAAAATCCATCACGATCTGGGCAGTGGTTACCCATCTGATTCAAAGACAATTGATTTTGTTGCCAATTACGTCTCTGATGGTAAGGCTGTGCCAAGTTTTGTTCGCAAGAGCTGGAAGCCATACAAAGCAATGCTAAAGTGATCTAGTTTTTTTCTAAATACTTTGCAATAACCATCGCATGATCCTTGTCATATGGCATCAAATCAATGACTTGAATAATTTCAAAACTTTCTCTTAATTTGTTTATTTCATTTTCAATTATTTTTTTAGGTGCCTTTGTTACATCAATGCTTCTAGTTTTTATCACTAAAAATATATAGCCTCCATCTTTTAGAAACATTTTACAATTTTTAATTGCTATATCTGTTTGATCAGGCTGTGCAATGTCTACATAAACAACATCGACCTTACTGTACACAGAAAAATATTGCTGTGGCTGTCTTGCATCTTGCAATATTGGAATAATATTTTTCCTGTGACTTGCCACTCTATCTAAAAAGTCTCTTGCAACTCGGCTTGCGTGCTCTACTCCAAAAATTATTCCTCGTGGTCCTACAATATCTGATATGTGGCTGACAGTAGTTCCAGTGGAGACTCCAAGGTATAGCACCTTTGATTTTTCTTTAAAGGGAAAAATTTCTAATCCGTTCATAATTGCTGCTGCAAGCTTACTCCTAAATGGATCCCAAAGCCTGTACTCTATGCCTTTTTTTGTAACAAGTTTTTCTTGGTAAACCTGGTTTCCAATAACTAGATTCTCAGTTGCCAGTTTTTGTTGCCCATCTACTTTAACCCAAAAAAAATTCTTATCTTCTTCCAAACTTCTTTCGCTTTTTACCCTTGGGTTTATTGAATTTTGATCTAAATCTTTCTCTAAATGGCTCTGGCTTTATCTCCCTTGGAGGTGGGGCATCTACGTATTTTTTTTCAATCTCAACTACCCTGATGTTTAGCTTATCTAGTAACATCTGATTAAGCCCCCCACCATGAAAGTCTACACGAGCTCCAATGGCAGCCTTTCCTGCAACAGCTCTTGCAATTTTTCCGCGCTGCCAACGTGGTGCTGCATGTACTAGTGCATGTTGGAATAACAGTCCATGCTTTGGAGGCTGTGCTCCTGTCTTGAGCGAACGAAACAGTGCTTTTTCTGCTCCTAAAACCTGAATTGTACTTGCAGGCATTACTGCAAGATTTTTGAGACTTCCAGCACGGGCAAGAATTCTTGCACCAACTGCAGTACCTAATATGACAGAAAGATTTGGAGCTATCTTTTTCATTTCTGTTTCAACATGCTCTTCTATACTCTTTCTTAGATCAAATAGCTCAAGTATTTGTTTTGCCAGAGTCTGAACAATTGCAAGGGTTGCATCTGAAATATCGCCCCCACGACTTTTATCAGTAACTAGAGTAAGCATCTCGACTTTGGATTCTGGAAATCCTGCATCCTCGTAGATAGTTTTTGATAAATCATCTCGCCTTCCTGCCAAAACAATTTGTGAATAGCCGTTTATGCTGTCAATTATGTTATCAAGTTCGGGAAAATGCAATCCATACCATTCTCGTAGTCGAGAGCTCATTGCATTGATTATTTTATCGGTTTCATCTAGTGAATTAATTGCCTGGATGATGTGCAGATCTGGACTCTGGGAAACCTCTGAAACTTTGGATGAGGATAGATCAAGTGCAAACTGCCTTAATCTTGCCATTGCATCATCTTCATCTTCTGCAAATCCTGCAGCCTGTAGTATTTTTGGTTTTGATGATTGGATTTTGGCACTGTCTTCTTCACTCATCAACTGAGCGTTAATTGATTTTTTCTTAAGTATTGCAAGTAGAGCTTGATCATTTACCTCAATTCCTTTTTCTATATTTGATAGGAATTTTGCCAAATCACTTAGTCGTGATTCTCCCTTTTTTACAAAAACATAATCTTCAACAGGTTCTAAAAAAGGAAATGTCTTTAGACATCTTTCATTTTCAAACACAGCTATACCTAATTCGGTTAGAATAACAGAATACATAATTAAATAATTCTCTAAGAGCCATTAAAAAACGTACCAAATAGAAATTAACTGTTATATGAGAACGGTTTACTAGGAATCAAAGTGAATCCAAGCCTTTTGACATCTATTGGCTCTATAAATCTGGCAAGACCGACAATTTTAGCGTCTGGGATTTTAGGAATCTCGCTAGAAGTTTTTAATCGAATTTATCAGGCAGGGGCAGGAGCTGTTGTTACAAAATCACTTAGTAAAGAGCCATGGGATGGATACCCAAACCCGACAATATTTGGTGTAAAGGGAGGCGGATGGATAAATGCAGTTGGTCTATCAAACCCTGGTGCTCCAAACTTTGCAAAAATGATTTCATCTAACAAGGATGTACCAATCATTGTATCTCTTGTTGGTTCTATACCAAAAGACTTTGAATTTATGATAAAACAATTTGACGACATTAAGATCCTAGCCTTTGAGCTAAACCTGTCATGCCCACATGTAGCAAAGGTTGGACTAGAGGTAGGGGACGACCCAGACCTGGTCAAAAAAATTGTAAAAACTGTAAAATCAAAAACTGACGTTCCTGTAATTGCAAAGGTAGGCCTTGGTACAACTAACTATCTAGATACAGTTGATGTTGCATGTAAGGCAGGAATTGATGCAATTACTGCCATTAACACATTGCGTGCTATGGCAATAGATGTAGAAACTGAACGACCAATACTTAGTAACAAAATTGGCGGCTTGTCTGGCATTCCAATTAAACCAATTGCGGTGCGATGCGTATATGAAATCGCATCACAATATGATATCCCAATAATTGGTTGTGGTGGAATCTCTAGCTGGGATGACGCAGTGGAATTTATTCTTGCAGGCGCATCGGCAGTTCAGATTGGTAGTGCAGTTGGGGACAATTGGATTTCAGTTTTTGATGACATTAACAAAGGAATACTCCAGTACATGGAAAAAAAGGGATTTTCCAAAATAGAGGACATGGTTGGTCGTGCAAAGAAATTCTAATCGCCAAACAATTTGTAAAATTGAAAAAGTTACAGACGAAACACCTACAGTTAGGACACTAACTTTTTCTGATGATGTACTGTGTAATGTTTTACCTGGACAATTTGCAATGGTCTGGGTTCCAGGTGTAAACGAGCTTCCAATGAGTGTAATGATTTCACAAGAAAAGGGAAAAGCTGCATTTACTATACGAAAATATGGCCAATCTTCTACTGCATTATATAATGTTAAAGTTGGAGATTTAATTGGTGTACGTGGTCCATATGGCAATTCATTTACTATAAAAAAAGGGAAGCTATTGCTAGTTGGAGGTGGAACAGGCCTTGTTCCACTAATGCGGTTATTGACATTTTTTACACCAACAGATGATGTTACTCTAATCATGGGGGCAAAAACAAAAAACGAGGTTTTCTTTGAAGACTATGCAAATAGGCTGCTTGATAAAAACAAGCACCAGGTAATAGTTGCAACAGAAGACGGCAGCTATGGACAAAAGGGGCTTGTCACTGATATAATGAATAATCTCTGTCAGAGTGAAAAATTTGATGCAATATACACATGTGGGCCAGAGTTGATGATGTCAAAGGTTGTTTCGATAGCAACTAGCAAAGGTATGTTTGTAGAAGCTAGCCTTGAGCGAATGATGAAGTGTGGCGTAGGAATTTGTGGCAGTTGCTGTGTAAATGACCTTCTAGTGTGTAAGGATGGAACAATATTTGATGGCAAGACTTTACTCTCAAAAAGTGAATTTGGTCACACACACAGAAACAAGGCAGGCATCTTAGAGGCCTACTAGATGCCTCTGAACCATTCCTTGACTATACCCAGAAGGTTTAAAATCGATTAGAAAAGTAAGCTCGTCTAGGGTAAAAGATGGGCCATCCAAAAATTGTGTTAACTGCAGATCGTACACTAATGTCTCCATATCGTGGAATATCGCTTGCAACATTTTTTGGTTGTGCGCCAGCCATTGACCCTGACAGACCAAAAAGCGACTTTTGGTATAAAATCCTAGGACAACAAGTTACACCAAAGATTTTGTTTGACTTTATCTGCAATACTGTCTCTCACACAAATGGAGTTGCAAACTATGCTCCATATGGACTACGAAAAGTTGAGGCAGGTCTGCTGCGTGACGGCTTTAAGCGAAACGAGGTAGTTGTCGCTCATCCTGATCACATTGAAAAATTCATTGGTCCAGAAACTCAAGTTGTTGGAACATATGAGATGGACCCACTAGGCATGGGCCCAGTAACTATGACATTTACTTATGGACGCAAGCAAATGTCTTATGACGAATACTATTGTAGAGACCTTCACAGAAAAATTAATGCTGCAAAGAAAAAAAATCATAGCAACGCAAAGGTAATTGCTGGAGCTTCAGGAACATGGCAATACAACTATGATCCAGAAAAAATTGCAGAGTATGGCCTGTATGCAGTTTTAGAAGGAGAGCTTGGCGGCATTGCACCAGAAATAGACGGTCATGCTGGACGCTTTTTTAATTATTTAATTAATGGGGACTTTGATAACATGGATCCCTTTAGAAAAAGAAGTGACTTTAAGGTAAATATCAAAGAGTTCAAGCGCGGGGATAAAACAATTCATGGAAGATTTGTTAATTTCTGGGACAGACCTGACCTTGATGACATTCCAGAAATTGTCGAGCCAAGCATGCACGGAATGGTTGAGGTAATGCGTGGATGCGGACGTGGATGCAAGTTTTGTGATGTTACACTACGATCATTGAGATACTATTCTCCTGAGAAGGTCAAAAAGGAAATTGAGGTAAACTTGAAAAAAGGTGGAGAAAAATCTGCATGGATTCACAGTGATGATATTTTTGTTTATGGAATGGATCCTAGAACTACAAAACAAATGGAGCCAAACAGTGAGGCACTAGTTGAGCTCTTTACAGCAGTAATGTCTACAGGTGTAGAGCATACAAATCCCACACATGGCACACTTGCAGGAGCAATTGCTGATGAAAAACTGCTTCCAAAGCTGTCTAAAATAATGAGGGCAGGGCCTGGAAACTTTATTGGCGTTCAGTGTGGATTTGAGACAGGCAGCCGTAGACTGATAGAAAAATATGCAGACAGAAAACTTGCCCCATACAAGCCTGAGGAATGGCACTGGCTAGTCAAAGAGGCAGTCAAATCCCTAAATGAAAACTATTGGGTTCCTGCGTTTACATTAATCATGGGACTAGACAATGATGAAACACCAGAGGACTCTTGGGAAACCATACGACTAATCAGTGAGCTAGAAAGAGAGCAACCAGATGCAATGTTTACTGCAACTCCACTTACCTTTGTACCAATTGGATTGCTAGAAAAATCTGAATTTTTCAATATTGGAAATGAAATGGATCCTGCTCAGCTAGGTGTCATGTACAAGACTTGGCAACACAACTTCAAGTATGGAATTCAAAAGTTCATGGTAAAGACTGCAAGAAACGGCTCGGTAATGAAGGGCATGTTTAATCTCATAGCAAGGTCACTTGGTGGTGTACCCCTTGGAGCAATGGAAAGATATGCTAGAAAAAGAGGCGGAGAGCACGAGCGAGTCATTGAAAAAATTAAGGTAAAGTACTGGTAGAGTAATACAAAAGCATAAATTCAATTTTATCAAGTGATTAATCATGGCAACCCACGGCTCGCTTACAAAGGCAGGAAAGGTAAGAGGTCAGACACCAAAGGTAGAAGGACGAAAAAAAATTGGCACAAACTCTGGTCTAAAGCACAAAAGTAACTTTAGAAAAAGACTTGTTTTAAACAGATTCCCAGGACAAAACAAACCAGGCCAGAGACGAAAGAGACGATAAATTCATCGATTAGAATAATGCCAATAACTTGAGTCTTAAAGTAACTTTGAACAAAATCTGAATTGATTTGATACCAATTTTGTTAAATCACTTTACAATTTGAAAATAATGCATTTGTGAATAGTTTGTTCAAAAAAACTAAACAAATTCGTATCTAAGTTAAATTATATATTTTATCATTATGAAAAAACGCCCTGTAATAGGGTTAAGTATAACGGTACTAGTATTATCTGTCATTATTGGAATTGCATCATTGCCTGATGAGGTTTTAATCGACCCCTCAACAATAGAAAACACTCAAACTCTGCCAGAAGATATTCCACTAGTTCCTACATTAGAAGAGGCTCAAGACTTTGTTTCAAATTCTGATGCACAAAAAAAAATAGATGATACAAACGCAGAGCTTGATGCATTAAAAAAAGAAATGAGCGCATTAAAAAATGAACTAGTAGAATTAAAAATAAATTCTCAAGTACCTGATGAAATACTTACAACTACTGAAGCTGAAGATGTGGTATCTAAGGTGGACTCGGAAGAATCTCAGGCGAATTCTCAAGAGAAATCTGAAGGAAAAGTAATCAAGGTAAGTATGAAAGATGGTGTTGGAGTAGAGCAGCGATGATTTTTATGATTAATTTTCCTACATTGCAAGTTTCTAAATTAAAAAAATATTTCCTCTAGAAGAAATGGATCTGATGAAACTAAATTGCATAAAGAATCATTAAAACCAGTTTTTTCAAATCCTCTCTACCTGATTCTTGCAGGAGTAATTTTTTTTGGCATGTTAGTTCTTCTATTACACACTAGAGGACTTTTGTTCTTTGAGCCATTTTTTGTATTTTATCTGCCACAAGATTCCACTCTTAGCTTTGGATTAATTATCATAACAGCTGGACTGATTTCTCTAGTAATCAATATGGCAACATACCGAATCAAAACTATAGGAGCAAGTACCAAAATGGGAACTGGGCTTTTAGGTTCTGTTGTAGGTACTGGAGCAGGAGTCTGTACTGCTTGCGGTCCAATTGGATTTGCTATACTTTCTACCTTTGGGGCAACTAGTGCAACAACTTTGTCATTTCTAACCATACATGAAATCCCAATTCGCATTGTTGCTATTGCTATCTTGATTGGTACTTATTTTCTAATGGTAAAACCAAAACCCGTCTGTATTCTTAATTCTTATTGAAAAGGATCAACGATTGGAGCATTTACAATATGATCCGCATTCATCGGTTTTGCTAGATTTACGGAAATTTGTACTGCTTTTTCATGTACATCAACATCATTTTTTGTTTGCAATAGTAATGCACTCTTTGGATCTTTCCATGCAATAAAGTAAATTCTCAACATTAGGCTATAATTTTCATCTCCTGGGGCGCTAGATGTAATGCCTGCCTGGAATCCCATTGGACCCGAGTCTAGTATTCCATTCATAAAATGAAACATATCAGCCGCTGCAGGACTAGAAGCAAGTGCTGCATTTTTTGGCGCATTTGTTATACCCATGCTGATTGCAGGGCCAACTGGAGTTGCATCAGTTACAATATAGTATATTGTTTTTCCGTCAGGCTCATTTGATAATGCCTAAAATTTTTGATCGCTGACTTTTGCAATTAGTTGATTTTGTGTTAGCTATAATGGCTATCTGTTGAATTAGACACGTTGATAATAATGGCATTATATCGAACTATACATGGTTGAAGATTTACGATTAGACAGCCTTGAAGGAGTCGGTCCTGTTACTACTAAAAAACTAGAAGACGCAGGCGTGCACAATATAATGGATCTAATAGTTCGTGGCCCAGTAGAGATTGCAGAGCTTACTGGCATGGATAGGGAGACTGCAGAAAAAATAGTAAACAAATCCAGAATGCAGCTAGTAGAGCAGGGATTAATTGCCCAAGAGTTTGTTACTGCTACTGAAATTTACAAGAGACGACAAGAGATAGGCAAAATCTCAACTGGCACAGAGTGCCTTGATCTACTCCTTGATGGAGGACTAGAAACACAAGCACTAACTGAGGTTTACGGCGAGTTTGGCTG
>Ga0209542_10012891_pt1 | contig 14522 bp, 22 predicted proteins | sample RifCSPhighO2_01_FD_184028 | JGI IMG/M metagenome (GOLD analysis project Ga0209542, IMG submission 184028) | Soil microbial communities from Rifle, Colorado - Rifle CSP2_plank highO2_0.1 (SPAdes) (version 2) | ecosystem: Environmental > Terrestrial > Deep subsurface > Rock core/Sediment ...
GGCAAAAATCTGAATAACCGTCTCGTTTGTCGCGCTTACCGGAACAGTCCTGTATGTGCTCGGCCGGCAGCGACCCGTATAGCAGTAGCAGTTTATCTTGGCGAAAGCCTCGTTGTACGCCGTGTGCAGCTTCTTGTGCAGACACTGGTACTTGCCGAGGCACTCCTCTGCTTCCGCGACCAGGTCCTCCTTTTCGTACGTATTGTACTCGGGGACCTTCGGCGAGAACCTCGGCGGGTGCCTGAACTCAGGCAGGAGTGGTCGCAACTGCTCCCACCCGCGGCTTTCGGGCGCGAGAAAGTTTTGCGCAGCGGACGCGTGCGGATACGCGCAGATTGTAAGGATCAGAATGAGCAGGGTGCGCACGTTCAACATCAGAACCCCCTCTCGGTTGAACAAATTCAGCATACGCCCGCACGCGCTCTTCGACAAGGCGTCATACTTCAGAAAAGCTTCATCTTCGTCAGCAAATCGTTGCCAAGTATCCTGGGCGTGCGATGATGCCTTATTATCTAGTAGCTTTTTTCTATGCCGATTGACTTGAGCAAGGTCCCAAAGCAGTTCTGCGAAAATATCTCCGCCGCGTTCTCGCAGGAGTTTTTCGTGATGACGATGCTCACCGGCGAGCAGGGCATCACCTATGCGCTCACACCGCAGCATATGAAGCGCCTCGCGCAGTATCTCGCTCACCAGATTGCTGATTACGAGAAGCAATTCGGCACCATAGATGCCGAGTGGTCCCCAGGCATTCAGAGTCCCATCCAGACGAAGGACGTGCTCGGAGGTGGAGGCAAATGAGGTTATGAGCAAAGTCGTTACCTACGTACTCGCGCTCTTTGTCATAGTGGCGGGCTCATATTTCGTGCTCTCGTACAACGACGCACCGGAATCACCGAGTGCGCGCACATTTGAAAGCGAGCAGTACGGTTTCTCCCTCGAATATCCGGAAGGGTGGCAATGGAGCTCATCGAATGATTTCCAGGTAGCTTTCAATGCATTCATCCCACCGCCGGAGGGCACGAAGCCGCCCTTTATCCATCACCACAACGTGACCAATGTTTCCATCTTTCCCGATGGCGTGCCCACGGAGGGTCTTATCGGCGAGATGCGCCCCGTGGCGTTCGACGTGCCCTTCGAGATCGAGGAGCGCTCGCTGATGTTTGTGCTCGAAGATGGCACTCCCTTCGCCGCATATATCAGGCCTGCGAATCCGCCTGATTCGTGGGGTGAGTCGGGCTTCATATGGGTCCGAGCGCATCTCGACGAGATTTCTACGCGCTGCTTCGACCCCGATGGCAACGAGGTATCGGAAGCCACATGCGACCCGCTCGGCGGCAATGTGACGGTCCGTTGGTCTGGCAGACTCGAACCAAAGGAGTGGAACGAGGTAATGCGGGTGCTTGGCTCGCTCGTATTGGAGTAGCGTATCGTGTGCGAAGTCGTGCTATGCTTTGTGGCATGCCAGAGGAAAAAAAGCGCATTCCGTGGATAGCGATTGTCTTTGCAATTCTCGCTCTCATCGCTGCGTTCAAAGCGTCTGACCGGTCCTACTACGAGGTCATGCCGATGGCGACCAATGTGCAGATGGATAGTGCCAGGCCCTCTATTGCACCGTCCGCAGAGGTGTACGAGAGCGACATGATGAGCTCGCTGCAAGGGATGTCGGCGCCGCGATACTATCCGTATCCGGGTACCGGCGGGGTAGCGGCATCCGATACTCGGGAATTTCTCAAAATCTTCTACAGTGCTCAGATGAAGACGCGCAATGTCCCGAGGCTCGTCGACGCGGTCGAGTCCGCCGTGCGCGGCGCAAAGGGCAGGGTGGACCAATCGCAGAGTGCCCGAGAATACGGCTATGTAAGTTTTGTCGTACCCATGAGCCAGTACGAGGCATTCCGGGACAGTGTCGAGTCCCTCGTTGGCTCACGCTTCATCGAGACCGATATTTCCTCCGAAAATCTTTTGCCGCAAAAGGTGAGCCTTGAAGAGCAGAAAAAGTATGTGGAAGACGAGCTTGCCAGCATGCGCTCTGAGCGCGCTGACCTGGTCTCACGGCACGGCAGGGCTGTCGCTACACTCCAGAGTGCGATCGATAGTCGAGTGTCTGAGATCTCGGTACTGAGCGCCGAGCGGCCGACCGACCCGTCGCGCCAAGCGCAGATTACCGCCCGCATTCTGCTGCTCTCGAGCGAGTTGGTATCGTTGCGCTCGGAGCTTGCCGATGAGAACAGTACCTATGCGGAAAATCTCTCCTATACCGACGATGAGATCGAATATGCGCAGGTGACGCTCGGTGCCGTGCAAGATGAAGATGCGGACCTCCTCGAGAGTATCGCAACCGTGAGCGGCTCAGTTTCCCTCCAGCGGGTGACGCTCTATGAGGTCGCTGAAGCGTACCTCCCCGGCTATTCGATAGCGCTTATCCTTGCCGCGCTCAGTCTCATCTCATACTACCTGCATAGGAGGCGCGTGTGGTACTTCTGAAAATAGGCCCTTTTTAAGCCAAGAAATCGGGCTTTCACAAAGTGGAGATGTGTGCAATCATCTCCCCATATGGCGAAATACATTATCGGCGGGGTCTGCATCGTCCTCGCAGCCGGCATTGGTTATTACTTCTGGAGCATTATGGGCGAACTTCCTGATCCGGGCACCGAACGATCTCCCGGTGTCTCGCAAATAGCGACCTCAACGTACGCGACCACCACGTTCTCTATCGTGTACCCGCGCGAATACATTGCAGACGATACGTATGCGTACACGGGCGTACCAAACAAGCCTATCGCAGGCGTGAAGTTCACAGTCCCGCAATCACTCACGTCGGCCACGAATCTATCATCGGATACATATGTGTCTGTCGAATCGCTTCCGCGCGCCAAGAGTTGTACGGGCGATATATACTTGCCCGTCGACGTCCGAGCTGAAACAAAGACAGAAAATGGCGTGAGCTACTCGGTGGCGTCGTCGTCTTCTGCGGGGGCGGGCAATTTCTACGAAGAGTTCGTCTACGCGCTCTCGGGCACTTCACCGTGCATCGCGGTCCGCTACCACATACACAGCATGAACATCGGGAACTTCGCGACCTCGACGGAAGTCCGTGAATTCGACCGCAATGCGCTGCTCTCCGCCTTCGACGAGATACGCCGCTCCCTCCAGCTGCGTTCTAACCTCACACCATAGGAAAACGGCCGCACAAGCGGCCGTTTGCGCACGTCTCAGATCTCGACGCCTGCCTTCGAGAGTATCGCAACGTACACGGCGAGCGGCACGGCATGGAAGCGCGACGCACCGTTTGTGTACGTGCGCCGCACCCATAGGAGCCAGATCTCGTAGGGCTTTCCATTCGCCCAATGCAAACCAACGTATTCGGAATCTATCACCTGGGCTTCACCGAGGAAGCACTGAGGCTCGTGCGCTCCTCTATTCGCGTCATTGATAGCGCGCACTTGCGCTTCGATCCCCACTCCCCGGTATGCGTCGAGATACTTCTTCATGCTCGAGGCATTGAGGCAGATCGAACGAAGCTGCTCCTCGGCGAGCGCGGGCGACGCGTAGAACACAAAGCAGAGCAGCAGGGCGCATCGAAGCCAGCACATGTTGCACCTCCTCTTGTCGCTCTATCCACCGTAGCGCTCCCTGAGCATTGCGTCAATGAGGAGCATCTAACCCAGAAAAGCTGATTTGTTATAATCGCACCATATGAAAAAAGGAACATACGTGGATGGGTTCGTATTGACCATACCGAAGAAGAAGGCCGGTGAATACCGCCACATGGCCGCGGAGGCAGCAAAGGTGTGGAAGCGATTCGGCGCGCTTGATTACAAGGAGTGCGTTATCGACGATGCAAAGCCCACATTCGTCACCTTTACTTTCGGCAAGATGGCAAAGGTAAAGCCCAGCGAGCAGGTATGGTTTTCCTACATCGTCTACAAGTCACGCGCGCATCGTGATGCGGTCAACAAGAAGGTAATGGCCCATTTCGACAAGAAATACAAAGACAAAAAAGACATGCCGATGCCATTTGATATGAAGCGCATGGCATACGCTGGATTCAAGGTCGCGGTGTCTGGATAGTGCTTGACAGATACTGGCCGCGAAACGATACTGGCCGACATGAAGAACTTAATTGGCGCAGTCGTTGTGATTATCATCGTTGCAGGTGGGTATTATTTCTATGTAAACGGCATCCCAGGGACGAGCTCGTCGAGTACCGAGGCGAACCTCGGTACGTATGCGTATGCATGCGAAAACGGCTCGCAGTTTACGATGTCACCCTCGGCCGACATGAGCACGCTCATGCTCGAGGCGGGCTCGCAGGGCATGTTTTCTGGTTCGGTTACGCTCACAAAAGTCGCGTCGGAAGCGGGCCAGCGCTATGAAGGAGGAGGTGTCGTCTTTATCGGCGCGGGAGAGGGAGTGCGGCTCACCGTGGGTAGTGAGACGACGGTCTGTAATCCCGTGCCTAATACCGAGAATGCGCCGTGGAATTGGGGTGATGCGGGCGAAGGCGGTGGCGAGAAGCAGGACGCTGTGCTCATCGTGACTGAAAGCATCCAGGGCAAGTGGCAGAGCACTGATGACGCAAAATTCGTGCGCGAGTTTGGCGCTGCGGGCAAGGTGACCGACTACCACGACGGCAAGGTCGTGACGAGCGGTCTCTGGGTCGCATTTGAAAAAGGCATCAACGCGCCCGAGGTCCCGTTCCCGCTTGAAGAAAATAGCGTCTACATCCAGATGACGCTCACGGGCTCGCAAGCGGACACGCTCAACTTCAGGCTCGTCAAACTCACTCCGGAGGAGCTCGAGCTGGTCTACCTCGATCGTGGCGGTGTCTTGAAGTTCAAAGCGGTCCAATAGTCCGCAGCTGTATCACTGAGGCAAAAGCGCCTTGGCCCCGCCGAGGCGCTTTTCACATCTTCTTTTGTATCTGTCTGTAGTATCCTAGTACAATGGCAAAAACTGAATCGCTATCGAAACTGCAAAAGGGCGACATGGCTCCGGCGTTCGAACTTCCCGGCATCGACGGGCGGACGTATGGCCTCGAAGACTTCCGTGGCAATGCGGGACTCCTCGTCCTTTTCATGTGCAATCACTGTCCATACGTCAAGGCGCGGATAGGGGAGGCTGTCGCGCTCCACGAAGAGTTCGGCCTGCCCGGCCAGGGCGACAAGATTGCGTTTGTCGCGATCAATCCGAGCGATCCCGAATATCCGGGCGAAGGCACCGAAGCGAGCGCGGAATTTGCGCGCGAACGTGGCATCACGTTCCCGTATCTCTACGACGAAGATGGCAGTGTGGCAAAAGCATACGGCGCCACATGCACACCCGATCCATTTCTTTTCGAGGCTTCGACAGGCTCAGCCTCGACCCTGAGCGGAGTCGAACGGGTCGACAAAGACTTCAGACTTGTCTTCCACGGTCGGCTCGTAGACGCACTCGAACCGCAGGAGCCAGTCACCGAGCGGACGATGCGCGAGGCGATTCAGAACTTGCTTGCGGGGAAGGTGATTGAGCCGTGGTTCAACCCATCGCTCGGCTGCTCGATAAAGTTCAAGGGCGAATAGTATGCAAACCTCGAACGGATGGAAGACACGTCGTCGCTTTTCAAAATAATACCCGGCTCGACCATTGTCGAGCCGGTGTCTTTTATGTCGTACCCGCGAAGCGATATCGATGAATAAAAGATGTCCATCTCGCGACGTCGCGAGATGGACTGGGCTCCGTTGAGCCGGAGCGTTACTTCTTGGCGGTCGCCGCGGCCACGATGGCATCGGCGCACTCCCGAAGGAGCGCGGAATCGGGCTTTTTGACTCCGGGAATCTGGACCACGGCCGCGATGAAGTCCTCGCGCTTCCACGAGTCCGCTTTCATAAGCGCATCGCGCTGTCCGGCATTCGCCATCTCGCGGAAGGACTCCGCGCAGACGGGCAAGAGAGCGTTCATTCGGGCAGTCGCCGCAGCTTCCTCAACGCGCTTGTCAGCTGTACCGCCGAGTGTCCAGCCGAAACCGTAGCCAAGCAAATTGAAGCCGACGGCTACGATGATGACCGCACCGGCGAGCGCCGCGAACAGATGCGTCTTGATTACTTCTCCAGAAGGCAACTTCATGGCGTTTTCCTCCGCCGTTCAAGAAAGGAGAATCCCTCTCTTCTCACTCGACCGTATCACATATCGCAGGTATAGATAGACATAAAATATGAAGAATCACTCGCATATCTCGGAGCACCCATATCGAGGCCATATACACGCATGGATTTACCCCTATCCAAAAAAAATTACTGTGCGATGATTTTTAACTCTATGAATGCAAAGCAAAAAACACTCAAATCATCTGCGCATGTCCTTGCCGACGACCCGCATCTCGGCCCGTTCATCGGGCGCTTTGGCCCCATCACGCACAGGCGCGAGCACGCGATGGATACATTTCAGTCGCTCGCCGAATCCATCATCTACCAGCAGCTCTCGGGCAAAGCAGCCGACACCATTTGCAAGCGTTTCGTCGCGCTCTTTCCGGGTAAAGCATTTCCGACACCTAAGGACGTGCTCAAGATACGCATCGAGAAGATGCGCCTGGCCGGCCTCTCGAGGCAGAAGGCCGCGTACCTGAAAGATCTTGCGCTCAGGTGCACCGACGGCACTGTCGAGCCGAAGAAATTCTCCAAGATGTCGGACGCTGAGATAATCGAGCATGTAAGCGCAGTAAAAGGGATAGGCGTGTGGACCGCACAGATGTTCCTCATGTTTACGCTCGCCCGACCCGATGTGTTGCCGACGGGGGATCTCGGAATACAAAAAGGATTCAAAAAGCTTTTCCGTCTGCGGGCGCTCCCGAGCCCGGCGCACATGGAGCGACTCGCGCGACCATGGGCAGGGCATCGCACGGTGGCCTGCTTTTATCTCTGGCGTCTGCTCGACACGAAATAGTAGCTCATGCTAGCCTGCAGGCCGATACGAGAGGAGCAGCAGATGTCGGAGAACAAGTGGACTGAGCTCAACGAAGCGGGAAAAGGCTACCGTGTCGAGGATTTGGGGCGTGCGGCGTTCTTTCTCATTCCCGAGAAGAAACTCAAGATGCGGTTTAGTCGCGGCGTGACGGTCGAAGACGTCTTGCACGAATTCCTCATCAAGGAATATGGTGCATTCACGACCGCCACTGTCCCGAGCTTCGGCATCTGGCGCGACGCCCGCGGCGAGCCAGTCGAAGACGCGTGTCGGCAGTATCGTGTCGCGTTCCCCGGCAAAGAGCGCATCCCCGCGCTCCTTGAAGCGCTCGCCGATATCCTGCGGATGACCGGCGAGGAATGCTTCTACTTCGAAGCTGGCCAATATGCCGGCCTCGTGTATCCAAAACACAATGAGAAAACTCAGTGATTTGGCGGCCCTCCTCGTGAGGGCCTTCACTTTTTTTAGGAGGGCCGGATACGTGGCCGTAGGTAATCGAACAGATGTGTGATACGCTCCTCGCGAAGGGTCGTCTCGAAAGTTACCAGAACAACTACAGCTCCATGACCGACGAAACAAACCCGGTGGCACCAGCCACCGCACCGGAGACCCCTGCTACACCTGCAGCGCCCGCAGCACCTGAGGCACCGGTGGTAAACCCAGCCGCATAGAAATCGCCGGCCTCGTGCCGGCTTTTTCCATAGACGCGCATATGTCAAAAAATTTCTTCAAAGACGGAAAATGGATAGACAATCCCAATACGCTGGCAATCCTCATATGCCAGTGCGGTAATAAATATATTAAAACAAGGGGCGAGCAGGTCGTGTGCCTTCGATGCCTCGTGGCGCAGCGACACGCATAATGTCATCGAAGAAGACGAGAAGAAAACGGTTCGATTTCGAACAAACAAAACTCGCCGCAACGAGCGATGATCCTGTCGTCCGGAAGAAGATGTTCAAGGAATATTTTGAGGATTTCTCAGAATTCCCGTCGTACCTTTTCGATAACGCCGCCGCAATCGACCCCAAACTCCTCGCGACGATGCTGGACCTGCGCAATGACCCGGAGACCTCGAAAGAGATGCAAAACGGCATCGACATGCTGCTCGAAAGACTGCCCTCAGCCTGACGAGCATTTTCGTGGGTGACAGGAGGATGGGCAAGTGAGAGACGTGGATAAAGGGTCTTGCGAGACCGGGGGACTGGTACAATTTGTGCATGGAGCCTTCGCGGAGTCTCAATCTCCCGCTCATGATAGGCGGCGTACTCGTACTTATTATTGCAGCAGCCGCCTACTTTTTCTTCGTACCCGGGCAAGAGAGTGTGCAAGTGCCCGAGATAGACACCTCTGCATCCGATGTTTCCGCGCAAGTCTCCGGCGCTGTCGAGACACCAGCCGACAAGCTGCCCGAAACCAATCCTTTCTCCGACTACAAGAATCCATTTGAATAGTATGCGCCTCGTACTCTCATCTTTCGCGGCGGCTCTCATCATCTTTGCGGCTGCGGTAGCGAGCGCGCAGGAAAGCACTATCACTTTTCCCGTAGCAGAGCTCGGCAATTGCGGGAGCAAAAGCGAATGTCACGCGTACTGCGATGACCTCGCGCATGTGAAGGAATGCATCGCCTTCGCCGAATCGCATGGCCTCATGAGCGCCGGCGAGGCCAAGAAAGCACGCGAGTTCGAGCGCCTCGGAGGCAAAGGTCCCGGCGGCTGTACCTCGAAAGACGAGTGTGAGAAATACTGCGAAGACACGTCGCACATGCGGCAGTGCCTCGATTTCGCCAAGCAGTCGGGAATGATGAGCGGCGAAGAACTACAGGAGGCGGAAAAAGTGGCGACGTACGTTGAGGCAGGAGGGAAAATGCCCGGCGGATGCCGCGGTGAGAAAGAGTGCCGCGCGTACTGCGAAGACATCGCGCATGCCGATGAATGCGTCGCCTTTGCGACGAAAGCGGGGTTCATGTCGGAGAAGGAAGCAGAGATGTTCAAAAAGACCGGCGGCAAAGGCCCCGGTGGATGCCAAGGCCGAGCATGCGAAGCCTACTGCAAAGATGAACAGCATCGCGAAGCGTGCGTCGCATTCGCGATGGAGCACGATCTGATGAGCGAGGAAGACAAGCAGCGGATGGAGGAAGGGAGAGCGAAGGCAAAGGAGGCGCTCGAGAAGGCGCCACCGAAAGTGCTCGAATGTATCGCGGCAGTCATCGGCCAAGCGAAGCTCGACGAGATCAGGCAAGGCAGAGGCTTCGTCGGATTGCAGCTCGGTGAAATCCTGCCGAAATGCTTCCGCGAGGTGATGGGTAATCCCGGAGAGCGCGGACCCTTCGGCGCGGGCTCAGACGCGCGCGAGTGCATGCGACAGGTCTTTGGTGCGGATTTCGAGGAGAAAATGCGCTCGGGCGAGCTCGATCCGGGTGCGCGTGACAAAGAGATACGCGAGTGCATGGCAAAGCAAATGGGCGAAGGATTCCTCGACGAAGACGGAACGTGGAAGAGGCCCGAAGCTGGCCAGCCGCATCCGGGCGAACAAAGCGGTCCGTCGCACGAGGGAGAAAATCGCGATCGTGGCCCGCTCATGCGCTTCTTCGACGAGAAGCGTCCCGAGGGCATGCCGGGTCCGGGCGATCACGACAAGTTCGAAGCTGAAATGCGCGCGCGATACGGCGAACAGTTTGATGCGCGTCGTAAGGAGATAGAAGAGAAGATGCGCTCGGAGATAGAATCACAAATGCGCTCCGGCGATTTCGACCGTAGCAAATTGCCGGCGGATTTCCGCCCCGAAGGGATGTTCCCGCCGCCGGAGTCCATGCGCCGCCCACATGAAGGCGAGGGTACGATGCCACCGCCCGGCGCAATGCCACCACCTAGCACCGAAGGTGGTACGCCACCGCCCACTACGGAATCCGCGCCACCTCCAACTACAGAAGCTGCTCCGCCACCGCCCACCACAGAATCAGCACCGCCACCTCCGCCCCCGAGCGAACCTGCGCCGACACGGACAAGCGAACCGGTGAGCCTCTACAACCAGTTCGTCGCAAATGCCATCACCATTTTCCAGAGTTTCCTCGGCGGGCTCTAATCTCAGATTCGTCGCATCACAAACAGATTAATGCCGCCCCGGATGTGCCGGGGCGGCGAATACTGTCATTGGGGCGAAGCTAGCCGTGCTTGAATTCGGGATCTTCGCGCTTGATCTGCTCGATGATATCCATGTTGAAGACTTCTTCTCCTGGATGGTCATCGGCGTAGGGAACGACGGCGAACCGCTCGCTCACGTCCGACTCGGCGACCATCATCTGCTTCTCGAGCGAATTGATGAGCGGATCCAGATTCGGCCGGCCGCCCATCGATTCGAATGCGACGAGCATTGTGCCCTTATCGCGCAAGATGTCACAGTCGAGCGTCTGCGGTCGGGCGTTGATTCCCTTGTTAATCCACATGAGGAGGCGGGCCGTCGGCTCGATGAGCCGATACGTGAGCCGGGCGTCTTTGTAGCAGAGGTAGAGCCCAAGCTCTGCGCACGAGACAAAGTCGACCTTTTCGGGACCGACCTGAAGTACGGTCCGCTTGAGCTCGATCGTGGGGGCATACTGAGGCATCTGTGTCTCCAGTTCGTGGCCGATTGGCATTTTTCATCGTTCTTTGGCAGCTGTCAAATTCTCCAATTTGAAAAGTATGGCCCTGCGATCCCGCTTTTGTTGAGAACACTCTCATAATCTTAAGATTGTGAGAGTGTCGATACAAGATACTCATATACCCAAGTATGTGAGTATGTCGGTGTCGGGTATCGTTTCCGGGCGTTATGTATAAAAGCGCCGCGGACAGTCGGTCCGGGCGCTTTTCGACTCACATCAGACGACGCCATTTGTGTAGGGATGGCACCCCATCTTGTAGCAGCGAAAGAGGCGCTGGTACTCGCCGTTGACGCCGCCGATGCACGCGTCGATCGGGTCGTCGACGTTGTCGACTCTCCTCTTCCAGCCTGCCTTCTCGTGGACATTGGCGAGAAGCTTGGCCCATTCGACATCGTGAAGCCACTCGTGGTATCCGAGTTTGTCCTCGAGCGACATGTCCTGATCGCCGGCGAGTATGCCGAGAAAGAACATACGGAACTTTTCCGCGTGCCAGGCGCAGTAGATCATGCGCCTGAGATTGGAGAGCATGTGAAAGCTATTGCGGGGAACGCCCCAGACAATGCTGCCGAGCGTCGCGTCAGTCGTGTGCATGCCCATCTTCTCCCATGGATAGACCGACGCCTACCATAATCCATATTCTCTGTATCCTCAAGCCTCGTATCGAATGAAAAGAAGTGGCCGCTTCTCTAGAGAGAAGCGGCCGGAAGCTAGAGGCGCATCGGGTCACTTGAACTCTGCCGCCAGTGCGAGGGCACCGACTTGGCGTGGGGTGCCGTCGATGAAATCCGCGAAGGCTTGAAGTACCTCTGCCGGGCACGCAGCCGCTCGCCATTCGACCGCACGGGGTCGCTCAGCGTGTACGAGTATCACCTCATCAAACTCGAAATCGCCGGGACCCGGGTAGCTGAGCTTCCCATATTGCCGACGCGTCTGCAGGTCGAAGAAACGCAGGCTCTCGACCGACCGACCCTCAGCGAGAGCAATTCGCTGAGCTATCTCCTCGGCGAAGTTAATCGTCGAACCGAGGCGGCCCTCGCCGCTGAAGACGCAGAGATTGGGTTCGTAGATCTTGTATGTCACCGAGGGAGCCGGCCTCTGATGTGACCTGTAATGGATGGTCTTGAGCACGTGAGCCTCCGCTCTGTCGTTGCGCTAGTACCATGCATACTTGCCGTGGCACACATTGTCAATCAATCCGCCTGCGGAGCTCACCCAGACCTATTCTAATGTTTTGCCCTCCTTCGCACGAGGCTTCGGACGGGCAGGTAAAAGACTGCGATACGGAATTGAGGGTGAGGAAAGTAGAGAAACGGCAGGATGTGTGGCATGATGGCCGCATTAGCAGGAATAATAATGAGCAACACTATGCATACTATTAGCTCACGCACATGTATCACAGGAGCGATGGCGCTCGCGCTCCTTGTATCGTTTGTATTCGCACTCCCCGCGTTTGCCGCGACGACGGTCCCCGGCCATGCCAAAAAGGTCGCAAACGGAAAGATAGACGCAGACAACAACGGCATTCCCGATGCCGGCATCTATGTCAACGGTCACTACACATCCGTGTATGCCTACGACGGCAACGGTGATTACTACTGGGATCTCGGCGATGGTCGCGTGCAGGGTACCGTCGGCTCGATCGACGAACTTGAAGGTGCGACGCTCACGACATGCGACTATGTCATCAACTACCGCGCCGACTTCGGCAACGACCCATTTATGAACGAGGGGTGGATCCAAAACCTCATCAGCTGCAGCGGCTACGATGACAACAATCACTATAACTACTTCATCGTGAGCCAGACGGACCCGCGCTATACGGGGAATCCCGACTGGGCGATATGGGGTACATGGGAATACCACGTGCTTACCATTAGCGGCGAAGGCAACCTCACCGGTCCTCAGAATCACGTACAGTAATTCTCGGGTACCTCGCGAAAAGAGCGCCACCAGGCGCTCTTTTCATTTTCCAAATTTTCGATCTATGGAGCGGAGTCTATTCCCGCGTTTTGCCCTCCTTCGCCACCTACTGCGCTAAAGCTACGAAGGTCAAGAAAGCTTCGGACGGGCAGGCAAAAGACTGCAATAAGGGAGCGGGTGGCAGCGTTGGGAAAAAAGCGGTAGGGTGGCGGCAGCATATCGGAGGGAAGCCATGACAGTTTTCGATTGGACGATAGTGGGCGTGCTCCTGCTTGGCGGGCTGTACGCACTGTACTTCCTCATCCGCCTCGGGCGGAAGCAGAAGGCGCTTGCTCGGGCTGTGGAGCTCGGGCTCAGGCATATGCAAGATAAGCCGCTGAGCGCTGACGAGCAGGCAGAATTGGACGAATTCTGCAGACGAGGAATTCTGCGACGCGTGGAGGCGATGGAGGACGGGAAGCCCGTCACCCTCTACACAATCGGAGTCGCCCCCGTCCGCGCCGAGCTCACGACCTAAGGCGACGAATTCAACGCGCCCAATCAAACCCCAAAGCCCCGGCAGCTCGCTGCCGGGGCATCTCTCTATCCAATTCCCCACAATGCTCCGCCCGGACGGCCTATGTACCGGAGAGAAGATCTGTGGGATCATCGGTCAGTCGTATGGTCTCAGATTTCCTTGGAACACCGCAGAGCGATCCGGCGTCGTCACCGATAATTTCGTACACGGAGCTGATCGTTCGCGAACGTCAAAATCTTCAGAAGGGGATGAATTACAGAGCCAGCGGAGGGCAGCTTTCTGTATTCTTGATGTCTGCACGTCGCAATGCGCCATACAAAGACGAGTGGGACGAAGAAAAACAGCTTCTGACCTACGAAGGACATGACGCGACGGCAAAGGGCGGCGATCGAAAGCAAATCGATCAGCCGATGACTCGCGACAACGGGCGTCCCAGCGACAACGGCAAGTTTTACAAAGAGGCAATAGACTATAAGGAAGGTGTACGAACTGAGCCCTTCCAAATTCAAGTGTACGAGAAGCTGGATACGGGCGTATGGTTTGATAAGGGAATATTCAACCTGGTAGACGCGAAGTACATACCAGAGGATGGACGAAAGGTATTCAAATTCTTTTTAAAACCTGCGGGCATTGCAAGAACATTCGCGGAGGCCGATGAGTATCAGCACGAGCGCATGATTCCTACGAGCGTGAAAGTGGAGGTGTGGGGTAGAGACAAGGGCAAGTGCACCACCTGCGGGGCAGAAACTGGCCTGCACTACGATCACATTTTACCGTTCTCGAAGGGAGGACGGAGTGACGATGTCCGGAACATTCAGCTGCTCTGTGCGCGGCACAACCTGCAGAAGGGAGCAAAAATCCAGTAGAAGGTCGCCCAGCTCGCCAAATTAAAGATAGTAGGCGTCCTTGCGAGCGGATCTGCAGGATGATCTAATCGCCTAGATGGCGAAAGGTCATACTGCTGGCAAGACTGGAGAGGGGGAAGTTGTAGCTCTTGTACCGTGCCCGAATTGCGGCAAGCCGCTGATGACACTTCCGAAGAACTATCCTATGTATGACGTGCAATGCACCGGCTGTACTTTCCGCGCTCAGGTTAAGACGAACAACTCGAAGCCGAAGACTGAAATCTTTGGCGCGGGGTGGGACATCATAGAGAAGGTGATGAAAGCTGGATATGTGGTACCCGCATTGTTTGCAAACTTTAAATGGAATGACAAAGCGGGGCGGCATCAGGAAATCCGGTTCTACCCATTCGTACCAAAAATTCATCTAAAGATGCGGCAACTTTCGGCAACTGCTCGGCGAGCGAATTATCGAATGTTCAATTATATCGGCATCGATAAACTACCGCATTTCGTTGTCTACAAGAAGTAAATAAATATTGGGGTCGAGCACGATGAAAGCAGCGAAATCGTGGTGAAGTAGGAAAAAAGTGTCAGGTACCTTTTTCTGAAAACGTGTTGAGGGTTGGCGGCGGTAAAGAAATAGCGGTTGGAATTTGGGGCAAAA
>Ga0209542_10012898_pt1 | contig 14519 bp, 10 predicted proteins | sample RifCSPhighO2_01_FD_184028 | JGI IMG/M metagenome (GOLD analysis project Ga0209542, IMG submission 184028) | Soil microbial communities from Rifle, Colorado - Rifle CSP2_plank highO2_0.1 (SPAdes) (version 2) | ecosystem: Environmental > Terrestrial > Deep subsurface > Rock core/Sediment ...
CCCGGATTCGATTTCGGTTTCATGGATCATTCCTTAGGGACATCTGAGGATGCTTTTTATTTGCCGGTCATGACCCTTACTGCAGGCATTCGCTGTATTGAAAAACATCTCACTCTCGATCCTTTATTGAAAATGGAAGATTCCATCTCCGCATTATCACCGAGCAAATTTAGGGAATTTGTCAATCTCATTCGTAAATACGAAAATGCCCTGGGAACTTCTAGTCTCAACTTAACTACGCTTGAAGAGGAATACCGCAAAAAAGCAGTTAAGGTCGTAGTTGCTAAAGAAAATCTGGAAATTGGTACAACTCTTACCAGAGATAAAATAGAATTAAAAAGAGTTAATGAAAGATTTAAAGAAAGTAAAACCATAAAGAATGTTGATCTAGTTCTGGGAAAAAAAATAAAAATAAATCTTTTCAAAAATGATCCGGTTCTCGAAGAAAACGTAGAAGATAAAGAGGTTGAGAATAGCAGCCAGTTAGCAGCGGAGCCTACTTCCGGGAGAAAATTAGTCGCTGCCTTGGCTTGCCGCAACAATGGAGCTCGCTTATTTGGCAAGCCGTTGCATAACCTGGATATAGCTGCCAATGTCACGGTCCTAGATCAATTAATTTTATCTCTGAAGAGAATTCCATCCATCCAGAAAATAGTCCTCGGCATCTCTGAAGGAGTGGTTAATGATGTTTTTATCAGCTATGCGCAAAAGCACGGAATCTCTTTTATCAGGGGTAATGAAGAAGACGTATTGCAACGCTTGATCCAGTGCGGTGAGAAAGCAGATGCCACCGATATATTTAGAGTTACCACTGAATGTCCTTTCCTTTATTTTGAAGCAGTAGAGAAAGCATGGAATACCCACCTCGCAGAAGGAAATGACGCGACCGTCGCGGACAACATTACCGATAGTACTAACTTTGAAATAATCAGGCTTGATACTCTCAAAAAGGCGCATGCTCAAGGGGAGCGTCGTCACCGTTCTGAACTCTGTTCATTATATATTCGGGAGAACCATGATAAATTCAAGACCAAATCGCTTGAAGTTCCTCAGCATCTCAACCGGCCGGACATCAGATTATCAGTAGATTATCCGGAAGATCTAGTGCTCTGCCGCGCCGTGTATCAGCATTTTAAGGATAAGGTTCCCCTGGTACCCATCAGTGATATTATCATTTACTTAGACACCCGCCCGGACTTGTTAAAGCTGATCGCTCCCTTCTGTGACGATTTCCAAAAAGTCATATACGAGAATAAAAATAGCTCTTCTCCATAACTAAAGAACTCGTAAATCATAAATTTTAAAAAGCGAATTGATGGCTGTTGATGCACATGTTACCTTTTAAAATCCAGATAAGGACCAATCTCATCTTCGGCCCAGGAAAAATCGAAGAATTACCTGAACTTCTCAAAAAAGAAAAATTCACTAAAGTTGCGGCAGTGATCGATAAAGGCGTAGCCAATAATCAGGATCTACAAAAAGTATTTGCTAATATCCAATCAGAAGGTGTCATCCTGAATGTTTTTGTAAATGAAGTAGCTGAACCTGATTACGATTTTTTAGACCAGTTTAAGAAAAATTTTGCAGATGTAAATTATCAATGTCTGATCGGCGTAGGAGGAGGTTCCAGTCTGGATCTCGCCAAAGGCATAGCTGTCCTGCTTGCCAATCCCGGACCAGCAATAAGCTATCGCGGTTTTCCTGATTTGAAAAATAACCCTCTCCCCGTGATCGCCATCCCTACCACTGCCGGTACTGGCAGTGAAGTGACTTACAACGCCGTATTCACCGATTCAGCGGAGAAAAGGAAACTAGGCATCAACTCCAGACTAAATTATCCCATCTATGCGATATTAGATCCTAATCTTACCCTATCATGCCCACCTTCTGTGACTGTCTCGTCCGGAATGGACGCCATCGTGCACGTGGTGGAAAGTTTTGTTAGTAAAACTACTAATCCTCTTTCCAGGATGGTAGGCAAGGAATCATTTCAATTGATGTATCATAATCTGTTAAAAGTCCTTCATGAACCGCATAATGTTGGAGTAAGAGGCAAGCTGCTATTAGGAAGTTATCTTGCTGGGATTTCTCTAGAGACTGGCGGAGGGCCGTCTTCCAGCTTATCATACCCATTAGGATCACTCTTCAAAGTCCCGCACGGTATTGCCGGTGGCGTTTTTATTGATAAGATAGTTAAGTTCAATGTAGAAAAAGGCTTTACCGGTTACACTGAACTTTATGACTGCATCAGTCCTGGTGAGAAAATTTCCGATGCGGAAAAAAATAAATTATTTGTCAAGAAGATGGAAGAATTAGCCAACGCCTTGAACGTCCCCCAGAAGCTGACTCATTTCAAGATCAACAGAGAGCACAAAGCATCAATATTAGATTTTACTTCCAAGTACATGATGGGCGGCATAAACCAGAATCCGGTCAAAATGGAACTGGAAGACGTAGATGCGATTTTAGAAAGCATGTTTTAAGATTAAAAGAAGAAAGGATAAAAAAAATAATAAAAATACAATAGAAGAGGTATCAACATGCCAGGCTGGGAATTATTAGGAAAAGAAGAAAAGGAAGCTTTAAACGAGATTTTTGAAAAAAGTGGCGGCATACTTTGCAGAAGTTCTTTTGATGCCAAGAGAAATAAAATCTTTAGAGTAGACGATTTTGAGCGAGAGCTTTCTAAAAAATGTGACATTAAGTTTGCGTACTGTGCTTCCAGCGGCACTTCAGCCCTCAAAGCGGCATTGATAGCTCTAGGTGTAAAGCGGGGAGATGAAGTGATCACTCAATCTTTCACCTTCATCGCCACGGTGGAAGCTATTCTCGAGTTAGGAGCAGTACCAGTAATAACTGAAGTTGATAAATCTCTTAACATGGATCCTGTCGACCTGGGAAATAAGATTACCAGCAAAACTAAAGTCATAATGCCCGTCCATATGGGCGGGATAGCAGCAAAGATGGACGAGATAATGCTTATCGCCAGGAGACATAATCTTAAAGTTCTCGAAGACAGCTGCCAGGCCTTTGGTGCTACATACAACGGAAAACAGGTGGGAACTATCGGGGACATGGGCGCGTACAGCTTCGACGGCGGAAAAATAATCACCACCGGTGAAGGTGGCGCAATTGTCACTAACAATGAAAAATTATTCAGGGCCGCCAGAGAATATTGCGATCATGGTCATGAACTAAATCCAAACGTGCCGAGAGGCGAAGATACTAGAACCATCTGGGGTTTCAATTACAAGATGAACGAAATGCAGGGAGCAGTTGGTCTGGCGCAGATAAAAAAGATGGATTACATTTTGCAAAAACAGCGGGAGCATAAAAAAATCATCAAAGATGCTTTGAAAGATAGCAAAAATATAGAATTCCGCGAGATTCCTGATCCAGAAGGTGATGCTGGAGATACTTTGTTCTTCTTCCTAGAAACCAAAGAAAAAGCAAAGCTCTTTGCCAAATTATTGAAAGAAAAAGGACTAGGAACTAAAAACGTTCCCGACGCTATAGACTGGCATTTCGCCGGCACCTGGGCCCAGATCTTTCATGATTTTGATGAATACAAAGGAAAGGAATTAAGTCAGGTTTGGAAGAACTCTAACGATCTATTGAGAAGAGCGATTGCCTTGCCTATTCTGGTGAATTGGACCAAAGAAGATATCAACCGGATCATTGAGAACTTAAAAGAAATTGCAGAGAAAGTAAATTGATTTTTTTCTAAATTAAGATATATCTTTAAATCAAAATTATATTTTGACAACTCACTTTTATTTTATCAGCTATTATAATACCTGCTATCCAAAGGATTGCTAATCCTACCTTCCTCTATCGCGGTCTTTATTTCCCGTATCGCATCATCGACATTATATTTAGCGTTGAAACCGACTAGATTATTGAATTTTGAATTATCCTGGTGATAATTCCGCAGATCAGCATTTTCTGGAGTGGTTTCAATGGCGATCTCGGGCATTTCTTTTTTGATAAGATCACCCAACTGATAGATCTGGTAATTTTGTTCATTAGAGCCTATGTTAAAAACCTGTCCCTTCACCTTATCTATCGGTGCTTCCAGGCAGGTGATATAGGCTTCTGCTGCATCAGCTACGTGCACTAACGGCCGCCATTGCTGGCCGCCGAAAATCTTTATTTTTTTCTCAGTAACTGCTTTCATGGTCAGCACATTGACCACTAAATCAAATCTCATTCTCGGAGATAATCCATATAATGTTCCCATCCTAAAGACGGTGGGAGAAAAATTCTCGTCGACTAGGCTGAGAATTCCTTCCTCTGACTTCAGCTTTGATCGGGCATATAAAGAGACAGGATTAGGAGTGACTTCTTCGTGCACTAAACCTTCTTGGACGCCATAGACACTGGCGGTGGAGGCAAAAACAAATCTATTGATCTGGTTGTACTTACAGGCTTCAGCAAAAATCTTGGTCGCCAAATAATTTATCTCGATGGTGTTTTCCGGTTCCTGTTTGCAGGCTGGATCGCCGACGACTGCTGCAAGATGAACTACCGAATCGATATCTTTCAAGGCTTTATAGATTACTTCAATATTTCTGATATCGCCTTTGACCAGCTCAAAATTTTCATTGTTCAAAAGTTCTCTAATCGGTTCGTCGCCAAAAGTCAGCGTATCCAGCACTCTAACTTTATAGTTTCTTTCAAGCAGCTTTCTAGCCAAGATAGAACCAAGATATCCGGCTCCACCTGCAATCAACACTCGTTTAATTTTTGATGGCGTCTTCGGACCGAGGTAAGATCGAAGATTTTTTGATAAAACTAAATCAATAACCTGGCTATCGTTGTTAACAACAGGAATAAATCGTTCAGAATCATTAGTAACTTTTCTTACGATGGAACCAATAACTGAATCCACCGCGCGCGGATCGTTCAAATCCGTATTCTTGATCAACACCGGTTCTTTGTTCATGATCGCTTCGACACCTGAATTTACATCATACCCGGCCATGACTGCTCTCCTGATATCTCCATCAGTGATTAGCCCTACTACTTTTCTGCTATCTTTATGATCGATTATAAGAATAGTGCCCATGCCATTTTTATCTATGGCATTCATGGCTTCCTTGATACTCTTGTTTTTCTCGATTTGGATAGACTTCAATGATTGTTCATCCCTGCTGCTTATAGCTGCTATCCTCCTCTGGAATTCCTGATTTTCATCTCTGTTGATGCTGAAACATACCGCATCGACAAATTTCCCTTCTGAAAAATATTGTCTCTTCCTTCTTCCTTCTTCCTGGAAACCAGCTTTTTGGAAAGCGCGGATTGATCCCACATTGTTTTCATATACATCAGCATTGATTTTTCTCAACCCTAAGTTGTTAAAAGCATAATCTACCACTAACTTTATTGCTTCTGGACCATAACCTTTGCCCCAATAATTTTTGTCTCCGACCATGATTCCAAGAATCGCAAAACCATGTTCTGTATCGATTGGGCCTAATTTGACATTCCCAATATGCTTATTCTGATCTTTGGCGATGATTGCCAGCAGGAAAGAATTTTCCCTCTTCACTGCATTCTCCACAAAATCGTTCACCGACTGCTGAGTATGTTTTCCAAACCTGGCTTCCATATACCTTGTAACTTCAGGATCATTCATCCAGCTAACATATTCATCATTCACATCGCCCGGTAAAGTCTCACGTAAGAAAATTCGTTCCGTCTCTGCTAAGAAATTTTTCATTTTAAAATTAGAAGAACTGTTTTTGAAAAGATTGTGTGATACTGCCTCATTTTTTTAACACCTTCTGGATCAAATTCAGATGATTCCTCTTTATAAAAGTTATTAACTTCTGACCTATACTAAACAACTCAAAATCTGCGAGTTTTTGTTACTTAAAGTTTATATAGAGGAAATCGTGGAATTTTAATGTCAATTTAATTAAAAAACAGGTAAACGATTAAGCAAAAAAAGATAAAATAAAATATGATCGCTATTATTGATTATGGAGTAGGAAATCTTTCTTCAGTATTTAATGCATTCCAAGCTATCGGCGTAGAAGCAGAGATAACCAACGACCACCATAAGATCCGCGCTGCTGACAAGATCATTTTGCCAGGAGTTGGCGCATTTAAGGCCGGAATGTCCAATCTACAAAAACTTGGCCTCATTGAACTATTACATGATGAAGTTATGACCAAAAAAAAACCTTTCTTGGGTATCTGCTTAGGCATGCAACTCATTTTTACCAAAAGTTATGAAGATGGAGAGACCGCCGGATTAGACTGGATCAAGGGAGAAGTAGTTCGCTTTGATGTTGAAAAACAAGGATTGCGCGTTCCCCATATAGGATGGAATGAAGTAAAATGCGATACTAATTCGCTGCTCTTCAAAGGCGGATCAGAGCTACAGCATTTTTATTTTGTGCACAGTTTTTATCCCGTCTCTCAGGAAAAAGTGAGCATCGGAAAGTGCCATTACGGATCTGATTTCACTGCAGTGTTGCAAAAAGGAAACATTTTCGCCACCCAGTTCCACCCAGAAAAAAGCCAGCATGAAGGATTGGAACTGCTTCGTAAATTCGCTATGCTTTAGGAATTAAACAAGTGGAAAACAAGAAAAATATTTCACAAAAGTAGGAAAATAAAAAAATGTTAAAAAACAGATTGATACCGTGCTTGTTCCTGAAAAATGGTCATCTCGTACGTAGTGAAAAATTTTCCTTTCATCAGTTCTTAGGTGATCCATTGCATCAGGTAGACCGGATCAATTCCTGGTCCGCTGATGAACTGATTTATGTTGACATCAGCAACGAAGAATATTATGATTTACGACGAGATGACATGAGGATCAAATCCATGCCCACTATTTTTAAGATCATCGAAGAAGTATCAAAAACCTGTTTCGTACCGTTAACAGTTGGAGGAAATATCAAGACTATTGATGATATCAGGCAAAGGCTAAAATTAGGTGCGGATAAAATTATCATTAACACTATAACCCATGAAAATCCTTCCTTCATAACTGAAGGCGGCAAGATTTTTGGAAATCAATGTATTGTAGTAGGAATCGATGTCAAAATCAATGAGCTGGGAAAATACGAAGTGTACAGTCAGCACGGAAAAAAAGCCACCGGGAAAGATCCAGTTGCCTGGGCCAGAGAAGTAGAAAAGTTGGGTGCTGGAGAAATTTTCCTGAATTCTATAGACCGGGACGGCACCGCGGAAGGATATGATACCGAACTTACCCGATTAGTAGCTGAAAGTGTAAACATTCCCGTCGTAACTTGTGGTGGAGTCGGAACCTTTGAAGATTTCAAAGAAGGGATCACCACCGGAAAAGCATCAGCCGTCGCTGCTGGAAATATATTTAACTTCACCGAAAACAGCGTGATACGAGCAAAAAAAACCATGCTGGCAGCCGGAGTGAATGTACGGCCATTAGTTAAACCTATTATCCCATTATCAAAAAAAGAAAAACCAGAATTAGTGCATAAGACGTGAGGTCGAAAATTATGGAAAAAATGATGAATACTACCAATGAAGTTACTAGTCAACTATATCGGCCGCCAAAGATGAGATATTGTACCAAGTGTGTTTATCCTGCTTCTTCAGCCATTCCTCTGGCATTTAATGAAGAAGGCGTATGCAGCGGCTGCATAGTCCATGACCAGAAGATGAGGATAGATTGGAGTAAACAAGAAGAAAAATTGAAAAAATTAGTTGAACCTTACAAATCGAATAGTAATTATGATTGCATCATCCCGGTAAGCGGCGGAAAAGACAGTTATTTTCAAACCTGGTATGTCACTCAAGTTCTGGGACTGAAACCATTGCTGGTTACCTATCAGGGAAATGATTACTACGAAGAAGGCCTGAGAAATCTAAAAAGGATGAGGGAAGTGTTCAATGTTGATCACCTTATCATGAATCCTAGCGTAGAAGTCTTGAAGCATCTGCATAAAAAATGTTATAAGATGATGGGTGACATGAGCTGGCATAATCATTGCGGCATCTATTCTTTTCCGGTGCAGGTTGCGGTGAAATTCAAAGTACCGCTGATTATCTGGGGAGAACACGGATATACAGATCAAGGAGGGATGTTTGGGATGAATGACTGTATTGAAATGACCCGTAAGAACCGCACCGAACATGCTTGCCGCGGCTATGACTGGGACGATATGGTTGATGAAAATCTAAACTTGCGGGAAAAAGATCTCCTTAACCACAGATATCCTACCGACGAAGAATTGGAAGAGAACGGCATTCGCGGAATTTTCATCGGTTTCTACGTCTTCTGGGATGCCAATCAACATACCAAAAAAATGATTGACCTCTACAATTTCGAAACTTTACCTTTTCCCTTAGAAAGAACCTATCGACGTATGTCAGCCATAGATGATATGCATGAATCAGGGATTCACGATTACCTGAAATTCATTAAGTTCGGGTCAGGGAGAGGCACTGATCATTCCTGCAAAGACATACGTTTGGGATGTATGGCTAGAGAGGAAGGAATTGCCAATGTCAAAAAATACGATGCTGTTAAATCACAAAGAGATCTCCAGCGTTGGCTTAAGTATGTTGACATGACCGAAGAAGAATTCGACCGCATTGCTGATACTTTCAGAAATCCTCGAGTATGGTGGATTCAGGACGGGGAATGGCATAAAGACAACATCTGGGGAGAACCCAGCTCTTACGGAAAAGTATTACTCTCAGAGAAAGAACAGGAGCGGTACTATTGGAACGATACCAAACTTGGAGTAGGAAGACCCCCTATAACTGATAAAAAATAAATCAACTAAAATAAGTAAGAAATAAGTGAGGTAAGCATGGTGAAAGTGAGTGTGTTAAATGGAAAAAAGAACTGATTTTTTGCCTCTAGCTAAGGCAACAATAGATCCGGAAGAATTGAAAGCAGTAGAAGAAGTGCTCAAGTCAGGCTGGCTGACTACTGGTGCAAAGGTGAAAGAATTTGAAGAGAATATGCAGCAGTATCTCGATGTGAAAAGAGCGATAGGCCTGACGTCCTGTACTGCTGGACTTCATATCGCCTTGGCAGCGCTGGGGATCGGTCCAGGGGATGAAGTAATTGTTCCCGCTTATACATTCGTAGCGACTGCCCACGTAGTAGAGTGGCTGGGCGCAAAGCCAGTGTTAGTCGATGTAGAGAAAGACACCTTCAACATAGATCCTGTCGCCATTGAGAGAGCTATCACTTCAAAAACCAAAGCCATCATTCCTGTCCACTATGCCGGCCATGCTTGCGATATGGGTGCAATCATGCAGATTGCCAAGAGGCATAATCTGCCGGTGATTGAAGATGCAGCGCACGCTATCGGAACAGAATATGGCGGCAAGAAAATTGGCTGCCATGGTAATGCCACAGTATTCAGTTTCTATGTCACTAAGACCATAACCACTGCTGAAGGTGGCATGATCGTCACCAATGACGAAGAATTCAGTAAGAAGCTGAAAAGCTACGCCTACTTCGGCATGGATAAAGATGCCTTCAATCGTTACAGCGAAAAAGGCAGCTGGTTTTATCAGATTGTTGATCCTGGTTTCAAGTATAACATGAACAACATCCAGGGAGCAATGGGGGTAGAGCAACTAAAAAAGTTAGAGCAATTCATTGCCAAACGCAGAGCCTTGGCCCAGCATTACACAGAATTGCTTAAAGAAATTCCTGGCCTCATCACTCCGACAGAAAAAAGTTACACTAGGCATGCTTATCACCTGTATCCATCGTTGTTGAACACAGATAAAATTTCCAGAGACCAATTCATCAACAAGCTGAAAGAATATAATGTTGGCACTAGCGTACATTTCATTCCTTTGCATCTGCACCCTTACTATCAACAGAAATACAGCTTCAAGAATGGAGATTTTCCGACTGCGGAATGGCTGTTTGAACGGGAAGTTTCCCTGCCCATGTATCCCGGCATGACTCTGCAGGACGTAGAATATGTAGTGAATGCGATTAAGGAGATATTATCTTGATTCTTTTTTCCATAAGAATTTATCAAAAATATACTTGGCATTCACAAACTATATAAATAAAAATTAAGGACTTTCATCTATGCAAATAAAGGTGGGAAATAGAGCAATAAGTAAAGATTCTCCCTGTTTTATCATCGCTGAATGTGGTATCAATTTCAACGGCAGCCTAGAATTAGCTAAGAAACTTATTGACACCGCCGTTGAAGCTGGCTGCGATGCCGCGAAGTTCCAAGCTTTCACCGCCGAGAACATGTATCCAAAAAATGCCGGTGAGTTAGACCGCGAAGATAATTACAACAACAAAAATTATTCTTTCTCCATCTACGATGCAGTTAAATCATTCGAACTGCCGAAATCATGGGTGCCTCTTCTTCAACAGTACTGCACAGAGAAAAGCATTGTTTTCTTTTCCAGCATCTGCGACGAGGAACAAGCTGACTATTATCACGAAGTAGGCGTCCCAATTTTCAAGACCACTTCATATGCCATCACCCATCTTCCTTTGATCGAACATATTGCTAAGAAAGGAAAGCCCATCATCATGTCCACAGGAGGCGCAACTATCGAAGAGATCAGAGAAGCATACGATCTAGTCCGCAACTATACCAAAGATATCATCCTGCTCCACTGTTTCATTAAGTATCCTGCTCCCTTAGATGAGATAAATATGAATGTAGTTGAAACATTCCAGAAAGAATTCCCGGAAGCGATCATTGGTTATTCTGATCACACTGCTGAACCAGTTGACGCCCCAGTAGCCGCTATTTTCAAAGGCGCAAAAGTAATTGAGAAACATATCACTCTCGACAAAAAAATGGAAGGACCGGACCACTTCTTCGCGGTAACTCCTATCGAATTAAAGGAGATGGTATCATCTATACGTGATGCTGAAGAAAAAATCAAGCGGGGAGAGCAGATAAAGGTCAATCCGGTAGTCTTAGGAAGCCATCACAAAAAATTGAGTTCAGAAGAGGAATATCTTCGGGAGTTTGCCTATCAGACTATCATTACTTCTACCAACATCCAGAAAGGAGAAACGATCAGTAAGAAAAACGTGAAAGTACTGCGCCCTGGTAAGTTAGGACAGAAATTGAAGCCCAAGGAATATCCAAAATTGATAGCTGGAACCTACAAAGCGATTAAAGATATCTCGGCTGGATCACCCATAGGATGGGGAGATGTTGATGAAGTACGGGAAAATCTTTCCTCTACTTTGGCTCTGCAAAACAACATGGAAATAACGCTCATTACCGACCTTGAAAAATCGATGCCTGTCCTCTGGGAACATGACCAAAAGATGCAGCAGCTAAATTTTCCAGACAGCTATCCGAATAAAGAGATGTTTGAAGAGAGAGTCAGGCAGGAATATGCTGCTGGGGCAGCGTACTTTTTCCTGTACGAACAGAAAAAAATAATCGGCTCCCTTATTTTGATAGCGAAAGAAAATCCCTATCGTCGCCAGAGATATGGAGACATACGTAATATCTATCTGGAGCCTGAATGCCGCGGCAAGGGTTATGGAAGGAAAATGCTCGATTTTGCAGACCAATATTTCAAGAAAAATGGATGCAGTTATGCCTTCGCGGGAATTGCTGCTCACAATCCTGCTTCCAATGCTCTGTTCGAAAAAGCAGGATACAACAAAACTAGGTATATTCTTGAAAAACGATATTAAATCTAGAGAGAAATTGATATGAGAATCAAAATAGCATTTCGCGCTGATGGAAGTAACGTTATCGGCATGGGACATATTTACAATTCTTTGGCCGTGGCTGAAGCACTGCAGAATTTTCCGGTCGATGTCTATTTTATTACGAAAAGCTTTTCCGAAGCGGTTGCTAAGATACATGAAGCCGGTTATCAAGTACAAGAATTGGATGTAAATCTCTCGGAACGAGAGAGTTTTAAGGAAACCATCAAGATTCTCAAAGAAAAGAAAATTCCCATTTTAGTCACTGACCTGCTAGAGATTCAAAATGATTATTCACCAGAACTGCGTAAGAATGAAATCAAATGCATCAGCTTGGATATTCTCGGAAAGATCAAGCTGAAAAGCGATATCATCATCAATAGAACCACTATCAGTAAGAGATTTGAACAATACGACAAAAACCAGCCAACCAAATATTACCTTGGACTGAAATATGTGCCTCTCAGGAAGGAATTTTTAGGACTAGAAAAAGAACTAAGGCAAAACAAGCCAAAAGTAGAAAATATATTGCTCTGTTTCGGCGGAGGGGATGAGTACAATCTGTCTGCTCGTATAGCTTGGATTCTCGGAAGATTTCCTGGCATCAAAACAACTATTGTTTTAGGAGCAGCGTTCAAGTTAGAAGAAGAGCTCCAGGAGATCATTGCAGAACTGCCCAACAAGCCAACTATTATAAAAGATACGAAAGAGATGAAAAGCCTGTTTTTAGAAAACGATCTAGCCATCTGCGCGGGAGGATCTATTTTGTATGAGTTGGCTATCACCGGCACGCCGGCCTTGATCATACCGATGAATGATCATCAGGTAGAGAATGCAGAAGAATTTAAAAAATTTGGCAGCGTTATATCTGTCGATCTGCATACCGAAATGGAAGATCAAGACATACAAAGCGCCATAGAAAAATCGCTTGATCCGCAGCTGCGTAAGAACCTGAGCATGGCAGGAAAAGTAATCACGGACGGGAGAGGAGCAGAAAGGGTCGCAGAGATCATATATGCTTTTATCTTGGAAAAGGGTTTGATCCAAAATGAGTAAAACAATCCTCATCGGCATTGATGCCGCTACCTGGAAAATCATCACTCCCCTGCTGGAACGAGGAGAACTCCCTGCTATAGCTTCGCTGATCAAAGAAGGAGTATCTGCGCCGCTTAAAAGTCTGCCCGGATACAAATCGCCTGCACTTTGGACCAGTATAGCAACTGGAAAAACACCGGAAAAGAATGGCGTGCTTTACTTTTCTAACTTGTTTTTAGACATTCCTAAATTAAAATTAAAAAAAGACGTCACCAGAAATATTGCCGTCAATTGGCCCTGCAGAGTTGGGAGATTATTTTCGAAGGATCAAAAAGACCCCTCCCCACTCACTTCTTTCAGCCGAAAGGCCTATGTCTATACCATGTTGAAATATGGGAAGTTGCTGGAAAAGCTTGAATTAGGAGGAAATTATCTTATCACCAGCGCTTCCCGCACGGAAAAAGCGATCTGGGACATCTTGAGCGAAGAAGGAGTGAAAGTCAGTGTCATAGGATGGCTGGTTACCTGGCCGGCAGAGAAATTGAATGGGATTATGGTCTCCCAAAAAGCCATCGAAGAATTGAGCAAGTACCAAAATCAAAGTAAATTTAAGGTAGAGAAAGGTAAAGGCAGCGCTACCTATCCTCATGAAATCATGGAAGAATTAAAAATTTTCAATAAGACTCCTGATTCTATCAGCGATGCTGAACTTGAAATTTTTTTTAACCAACTCGGAAAAGAAGAAACTTCGCAGATCAGAAGCCTCGAATTTGATCGCAAAAATAAATTAAAGTTTTTTTCCCAACTCTACCTTATCGATGAATTCTCTGCTAAATCCACAGTACATCTTAGAGATAGATACCAGCCTGATTTCCTAACAGTGTATCTTCCTGGACTTGATGGTGTCCAACACTTGTTTTGGCGGTACCATCACCCTGAAAAATTCCCTTTTCTGAAAATGAGCAAAGAAGATATTTCCAAACTTGGAGAAGTCGTAAATAATTATTACAAATTCCTAGACGCCAAAATTGCTACTTTAATTGAAGAATGTGAGACTGTGATGGTCATCTCCGACCACGGCATGGAAGCCATCTCTGAAAAACATTTCGATCATTCCGCAATTAGGTCCGGCCAGCATGAAGATTCACCGGATGGCATATTGATCATGAAAGGACCGCATATCAAAAAGAATGTGCAATTGAAAGAAGCACATCTCCTTGATCTGGCTCCCACTATCCTCTATTTGTTAGGAAAAGATATAGACATAAACATGGATGGAGAAGTTCTGACTGAAGCCTTGACTGATGAATTTATTAAACATAATCAAATTAGGAAAAAAAATTATGGAAAGAAGAAATCAGCAGACCATTCTTTCTACGAACAGGAAGAGCAAGAAAAAGTAAAAGAACGTCTGAAAGCGCTGGGGTATTTAGATTAAGATGAATATCGCGCTTATCGCCTCGGCTGCTCTAAGCAACAAGAAAGAAGCTACCTGGATCACTTTACTGGCGCTAGCGAAAGAATACACCAAGCAAGGGCACAAAGTCATCATCAGCGCAGAAAACAATGGTTCGCTACCAAAAATTGAAGAGGAGGAAGGGATTAAAGTATACCGCTTATATCACGGAAAAATAGCGGCTGGAGCAAGATCGCTCCACACTATTTCAAAGCAAGAAAAGATTTCCTTTGACATCATCCATGGTTTTAGTTCCAGCCCTTTGATGACCCTTAATACTCTTCTTGCCAAAAAAATATTTCCTAAGGCCAAAGCGATCCACACCATCAAATCCTACTCCTTGTTTAATTTTAC
>Ga0209542_10012900_pt1 | contig 14516 bp, 20 predicted proteins | sample RifCSPhighO2_01_FD_184028 | JGI IMG/M metagenome (GOLD analysis project Ga0209542, IMG submission 184028) | Soil microbial communities from Rifle, Colorado - Rifle CSP2_plank highO2_0.1 (SPAdes) (version 2) | ecosystem: Environmental > Terrestrial > Deep subsurface > Rock core/Sediment ...
AAGCACAGATTCTTTATTCTTTTTAGATATTCTTAGCTCGATAAAAGCATTTTCCAGCTGTTCTTCTAAACTTTCCATTTTCTGTTAATCTGGGTTTTTTGCAGATATTTATATCTTTTACTACTTTATCTTAACAAAACGCAAGCTTTTTATATACTAAAAATACCCATTTCTTGGGTAAGCTAGCTGGGTGGTTAGCCCTCACTTGTACAGCAAACGGGCTTCATGGCTGGGCGATGTTCAAAGAGAGGTGTATACTAGCTGGATAGTCTTGGTTTCCAACTGCGACGTTCTGTCCTGTGGGATTGGTGTTTTAAAGAACCACGTCAGATCTGGAAAGATGCAGCGTTAATTTATCATGCTGATGCTCATAGCAAACGGAACTGAGAAGGAGCTGAGGATAAACTATTTATCTATTATATATCCATCTTTGGACGCTTACCTACTTTCTATTTTCTTAAACTCTATTTCCATCCATATAATAGCAACAATGCTGGAAATAACTCCTCCAATGATTGTTGCAGCAGCAATCGACAAATAGCCATATTTCAGGATAAATACAAATATATAAGCAAGCGGAACTGATATGAGTAATGTCCTAACTAGGTTGATTACCAGTCCAGGCATGCCAAAACCCATTCCCTGCATTACTCTGCTTATTATCATTGACACAGCAAACAATGGAAAAATAAATATTTCTATTCTTAGGTAAGCAGAGCTAATAGCTAATAATGTTGCATCAGGAGTAAATATCCTGAGGAATAGTGAAGGCAGTAAAAAAAATACTACTCCTATTGCTGATGCAAACAGTATAGAAATTTTTATTCCATACCAGCTTATTTCTTTTAATAATTCATATCTTTTTGCTCCAAAAAACATTCCAACAAGAGTTAACATTGCTATAGAAAGAGCAACAATCGGCATTGTTATAACGCTCTCAAGCCTTGATGCTATGCCAAATGACGCAACATAGTTTGTTCCAAAATAAGCCATAAACTTATTGATAAACATAAAATAAACTGAAATAAGCAGCATCATTAAGCTAGCTGGCAAGCCAATTAAGAATATCTCTTTAACCAGGGAAAAAGAAAATTTAAAAGAGCTTAAATGTATCTTTAAATAAGATTTTTTCTTGATATAATAAATGAACAGGATTAAGGATAAGGCAAATGCAATGACTGTAGCTATAGCAGCGCCTTTAACGCCATATCCAAGAACATAAATAAAAATCGGATCAAGTATAATATTTAATATTAAAGCAAAAATCTGCACTTTCATAGGCGTTTTTGTATCTCCCTGGCTTGAGAAGATATTATTCAGCATAAAAGAAGAAAACATAAAAAAAATTCCAAATAAGATAATAGACATATAATCAATAGACAGCTCCAAAACAGAATTAGCAGCTCCAAAAATAGAAAATATAGGCCTTAAAAAAATTATCCCACCAACAAAAATAAATAAGCCAAAAATAATTGAAATAAATAGGCCATGCATTGCTGTATTCTCAGCATCTTCTTTCCTTTTTTCTCCAAGAAATCTCGATATCCTTGAGGACATCCCTACTCCCAATCCGGAATTTAACGCAATAAGAATAAAGAAGATAGGAAATGAAAAGGTTAAAGCAGCAATAGCATCTGCTCCAAGCCTCCCTACAAAAGCAGTATCAACAACATTGTACATTACCTGCACTATCATCGCTATAATCATAGGCAAAGCTAAAGTAAGCAAGGCTTTCTTAGGGTTCTTAATAAATTCATCAACGCGATTTTCCATAAAGTTTTGAGAAAATCAATTGTTTATATAATTTTGTAATCACTTCTTCAAAACCTTAAAAATCAAAACAATCATAGCCCCAATCATATTAAAAACTAAATCTATAAAACTCATAATCCTTCCTGGAACAAAGAACTGATGCAGTTCGTCTAAAGCTCCATAAAGTATTGTAAACAATATTGCAAAGTAAAAAGGCATTTTCCATTTTTCCTTAGCAAAAGCTCTTAAGAATAAAAACGAAAGGATAAAGAACTCAATGGAATGCAATAATAAATCCTTAAACTTGAAATATGGCCCTGGCAGCTGCTCAGCTGTTATCGGCAATGAAGAAAGAACAAATATTACAATACAATAAACAATAACAGGCATCCAGTACAACAAAAATTTCTTCATAAATCTAAAATCTAGAAATTGATTTTTAAGAATTTATATTATAAATCATAGATATTTTTAAATAGCAATATACATTCTGATATAATATGGAACTATTAACGAAAGTTATAGAATTATATGACAAAGTACAAGAGCATGGAAGAATTAGAGAAGGAAAAAAAGGTCATACCCGGCCTTGGGACGAATTTACTTTAAAAAATCAAACTGCAGAAGATGTTGTAAAATTTTTAAAAAGAGCTTATTCTTGTGCAAAAGAACGACTTCAAATTAAAGTATTTAATCCCATTTCAGGGATAGACGATGCTTTACAAGGGGATTATCCTATTATAGAAGAAATAAGATTACCAAAATTAAATGGTTCTTCAAGAATTATTAAGGGATTAAATGCTTCTTTAACAAATATTTGGGGTTATCATGTCATAAATGTCAATCAAGAAAATGAAAATGGAACTTATACCTTAACCAATATAGTCCACGTTGGCAGAAAATATAAAAGAATTTATGAGACTGAATCTTTATAATTCTATTCCACAACAATAATGCCTAATAACTTTATAATTTTACGGCGTTAATACTAACTTTCCGTTTTCAATTCCCCATTTTAATTTCTGCCCTTCTTTTAAATTTTCAACTTCTATTATTGGCTGGGGCACTGTTACAATCTTGCTTTTCCCGACTTTTCTTAATTTCACAGTAAGCAGATTTTTTTTTTCTGCCTTTTCTATTTCCAACGCTTTTTGGGCATCTATTGGATTTATAATTTCTTCATTGCATTTCTTGCATCTCCATCCCCTCACCCCTATTCCTTTCCACTCTATTTTTTTTTTTTCCATATTTCCGCCGCATTCGCATTTTAATTTTAGATTTTCAAATTCCATTTTTCATCCTCATTAATTTCTTGAATTTTTTGCTTAATGTAAACTCTCCAACATGAATTAATTTATAATAATCTCCTAAATCAACAGCTACAACATTTATTACCTTATTTCCTCTTTGAATTCCTCTTTCAATAATATTTCCTTTTCTCTTTCTTATTTCAAAACCTTTTTCTAGTATTTCAGGAACTTCATACAAATTTAAATTAATCTCATCCAATTCATTTAATGCTGTTTTTGTTGGAAGGACTGGTTTTCCTTTATAAGTAAAATCCATTAAGTTCACCAATGGGATATACTTAAGAGATATATCATTGATATATATAAATCTTTCTATAATTCTCTTTTATTCCACAACAATAGCAGGCTTATTGGGCATAGCAAAACTCGCTTTTCCTTCTTTTGAATCTTCTGCTTTTTCAATCTCAACAGCGCAGTTAAATTCCTGCTTTATTTTTTCAATATTATCAGATAAATTCTTTATTTCCATGCCTTGATCAAGAATGACACGGGGAATTTTTGTAGGATCTTTTAATAACGAAGGAATTAATTTCGAAATATCTTTTCCATATTGCTTATAATCCTTCATAAATATCGACATTAAATCCTTTAAGTTTCTTGTTTTTTCTATCTCTTCCTTAAACCTTTTGAAAAAATCAAATTTCCATTCCGCAGCTATAATTAATTTAATTCTTTTTGGTTTTTTCTTAATTAATTCTAAAACAGAGCTGATATCTGCTACAATATCAGAAATCATCTTATCCATCTGCTCTGCTTTTTCATCTATCTTTCCAGAATCATATTTAGGCCATTTCTCCAGACTAATAAAATTCTTATTTCCGATTTTCTCCCACATCTCTTCAGCAAGATGAGGAACAAAAGGAGCTAATAATAATGCTAATTTTTCCAGGCACTCTTCATATATTTTCTTATTAGCATCTTCCTTATAACTAACTAATAAAGTGACAAATTCCATTATCTTTCCAATGGCTAAGCTTAATCTGAATTCCTCAATATCCTCTGTTATATTTTTTATTGTCTTATGCAAATAAGAAATTATTTTTTTGTCTTTATTATTAGTTGTATTTCTGTAATTAACATCTTCAAATAAATTATAGGCTCTGTTCAAAAATCTAAAGCAGCCGTTAACCCCTTTATCGCTCCATTCAAGCTCTTTCTCAGGCAAGGCAGCAAATAAGATAAATAACCTTGCTGTATCAGGCCCATATTTATCCATTATTTCTTTAGGATCAACAACATTTCCAAGGCTTTTAGACATTTTTGCTCCATCCTTAATAACCATTCCCTGGCATAATAGCTTTGTAAATGGTTCATCTATCTTATGCAATCCCAGATCTCTTAATGCTTTTGTAAAAAACCTGGCATATAATAAATGCATTATAGCATGCTCTATTCCTCCTATATACTGGTCAACAGGCATCCAGTAATCAACTTCTTTTTTAAAAGGAACATTTTTATTCTTATTATCACAATACCTAAAGAAATACCATGATGAATCTACAAAAGTATCCATTGTATCTGTTTCTCTTTTTCCAGGAGAATTACACTTTGGGCATTTAACATCAACCCATTTAGATGTTTCAAGAGGATTTCCCTTTCCAAATTTAACATCTTTTGGCAATAAAACAGGAATTTTAGCAGGAACCATTCCGCATTTTTTGCAATAAATTATTGGAATTGGAGTTCCCCAATATCTCTGCCTTGAAATAAGCCAGTCTCTAAGCTTATAATTAACTGTTCTTCCCCCTTTTCCTAATTTCTCTAGTTTTTTGCTTATTTCTTCAATTGCTTCTCTATTATTTATTCCATCAAACTCATTGGAATTAACCAAATGTCCGTCATCAAGATAAGCCCTTGACATTTTTTCAGCATTTATATTATAATTATCAGGCTGAATAACTATCTTGATTGGAATATTATATTTTTTAGCAAAATCAAAATCTCTCTGATCATGAGCAGGAACAGCCATTACAGCTCCAGCTCCATATTCATAAACAACAAAATTTCCAACATAAATTGGAATTTCTTCTTTAGTTAATGGATTAACAGCGTATTTTCCAATAAACATTCCTTTCTTCTCAGATTCTTCAGAAGTCCTCATAAACCTGTCTTGCTGCTGAACTTCTTTCCAGAATTTATTAAAATCATCTTCATATTCTGTTCCCTTAACCCATTTATGAACTAAAGGATGCTCAGGAGCAAAAACCATAAATGTTACTCCATAAACAGTATCTGCTCTTGTTGTGAATATGGGTATATCCTCAGAGCTTTCTTTAATGCTGAAGTTAATTATTGTTCCTATGCTTTTTCCAATCCAGTTTTTCTGCATTATTTTTACTTGCTCTGGCCAATCTAATCTTTCTAAATCATTTAATAATTCTTCAGCATAATTTCTTATCTTAAAGAACCATTGCTCTAATTCCTTTTGCTCAACAATATTCTTGCAGCGCCAGCATTTTCCTTCATGAACCTGCTCATTTGCAAGGACAGTATCGCATTTAGGACAAAAATTAACATAACTTTTCTTTCTGTAAGCAAGCTCTTTCTCAAAAAATTTAAGGAATATCCACTGGTTCCATTTATAATATTCTGGAAAGCATGTTGCAACTTTTCTGCTCCAATCATAGCTTAATCCAATGCTTCTCTGCTGTTTTTCCATTAATTCCATGTTTTTTTTTGTCCATTCCTCTGGATCAGCTCCACGCTGTATAGCTGCATTCTCTGCTGGAAGCCCAAAAGCATCATATCCCATTGGATATAATACATTAAATCCAGACATTCTTTTATACCTGGAAAAACAGTCTCCAATTGCATAATTTCTCATATGGCCCATATGCAATCCGCTTCCAGAAGGATAAGGGAACATTTCAAGAACGTAGTATTTTTTCTTCTTATCTTTTTTAACTTTAAAAATATCCTTTTCTTCCCATTTCTTCTGCCATTTTTCAGCTATCTTATTTAATTCCATTTAAATGAAATTTTTGAATTTATTATTTAAACTTAATGGAAACTTACTTTCTTTTCATAATTAAAATATTTAATAATAACTAATTTAACATTTTCTTTTTCAATTAGCTTAACTTTTCCATCACTTTTTTCAGGAACCTTTCCATTCATATAAATTTCGATGAACTCCTTATTTAAAATTTGGTATCCTGTTGGATTTTTAATTCCATGCTCTTCTAAATTAATTATTTGAGTTCCATATTCCGAATCCATTACCTTTATTCTTTTCTTTACCAATATTCTTTTTCTCAGTTCTTCTTCAATTGTTTTATCAATGCTGTTTTCCATCTTTTCTTCTCTTCCTCTCTCTTATTTTTCTAGAACATCTATAGCTATAACAAAAAGATGTAGAGGCCCTAGAATAAAGGCAGGACCTTATAATAATAAAATTCCTAAAACTAAGACTACAAGGATTAATGCATTCTTTATAGCCTTGTTAATTTTCATGTTAATAAAAATAAAATAATTAATATTTAAATCTTCTTAAACCTTGCAGCAACATCTATCAAATCAACATGGCCTAGGAACATTGCCCTGCAGCAATATCTGTCTAATCCTAATTCATCTAAAACTTTTTTTCTTTCTTCGCCTTTGTTGATTCTTTCAACGTATTCTTCATAAAGGTGAGCCAGCGGCTTTCCACAGCTCCAACAACGAATATTTATAATGATTTTAATCAACTCCAATCCATTCTAAACCGAGAGGCGTAACTTCATATTTAAAGGTTTCGCCTATTTTTCCTTCCTTTTTTATGTAGCCAGCTTTTAATAAAGCTCTTAATTTTGCACTGCATTTTTTCCTTCTTATTTTAAGAATTTAAAATTTTAAAATAAAAAATAATCAGCGATAAGACTTCTGAACTTTTGCCCTTGCCTTTGAATGTCGATTAGGTTTTCGTGTTTCCTTGCGCCTTACATCAGCTATCAAAAGATGCCTGTCATAATCTGAAAATACCTTTTCTAATTTTTTGTTATACAAAGCCAATGCCTTGGCTATAGTCAATCTTGCCGCTTCTGACTGTCCCATATTTCCTCCTCCAAAAACATTAACATCTATATCAACATTATTAGCTGTATCTTCTGCCAATATCAAAGGCTCTTTTAACCTGGTTCTTGCCATTTCTGGCTCAATTAATTCAACAGGCACTCCATTTATTTTTACTTTTCCACTTCCTTCCTTTAATGTAGCTCTTGCTACTGCTCTTTTCCTTTTTCCTGAAACATTTATGACTTTCATATTATTCCCTAATTTTTGCTCCTAAAAATCTGCAAACATCCTTCATCCTTATATATCTTAAATTTGGCACCTTTTCAATATTAGCTTCTTCAATGGTTTCAATTTTCTTCTCTTTAAAATTCTCTGGAACGGAAATGTAGCACATAACTCTTTTAAATGCCTCTCTTCCTGTTGTTTTTTCCCATGGAAGCATCCCTCTTATAGTTCTTCTTACTATTCTGTCTGGATATCTAGGATAATAAGGCCCTTTTAACGGAATTCCCCTGTCTCTTCTTTGTTTATACTTGGCCAAGATCTGCTTTTTGTTGCCGGTTAAAACAGCATTCTCGCAATTAATAACCTCTACTTTCTCTCCCTGTAATGCTTTCTTCGCAGCAAAACTAGCTAACCTTCCTAATATTAAGTCTGTTGCGTCAATTATCATTTTTATTTTTAACCTATAATTCTGACTTTATTTCCTTTTGGATTTTCTTGTATAAGCTCTTTGATTGTTATTGCTTTTCCGATTAAATTTATTTTTTCTTTAGCCTGATCTGAAAATTGAAAGGCCGCAACCTTGATTTTTTTATTTAAATTTCCAATGCTTAATACCTTTCCAGGAACTATTGCGGTTTCATCGTCTCTGGTGTATTTATCTATTTTGTATATATTGACAGTTCTTCTTCGTCTTGTCGGCTTTTCCAAGTCTTCTGCAATCCTAGTCCAAATATTAACATTCTGCTGTTTACTTAAATCTCTTAATTCAATAATTAAGTTCCTTAAATTTGGATTTGTAGGACCTGTTCTTTTAGCCATTGTATAATCCTATGATTTGATATAATTTATCTTCTAATCCTGGAGTCATTTTTCTATATTCCTCCTTCAGATGAATTCTTGCTCCTAATGTAAAAATTACCTTGTTGCCTCTTAACTTACCCAACATTTCTTCAAAATAATTTTGATTTCTTTTTGTGAGGAATCTTTCTTTAAGTTTATCAACATATGTTTTATTTTTTATTGATTTTTCAGCTTCTTCCATTATTAATTCAAGCATCCTGTATTTAATTAAATTGATTCTTGATAATTTTTTATTTAACACATCGCTTGTTCTATCTAAAACAGGAATTGCTTTACTTAATTCATCTTCTCCTGTATCTTTTTTAATTATTCTTGTATAATCTGTTCTTCCTGGATTACAGCTCATTTTCTTTCTCCTTTTTAATAATGCGGGCGAGAGGATTTGAACCCCTGTAGGCACTTAGCCATATGATATCTGCGAACAAAGCTTAGCTTCATTCTCCTTAGTCATACCCGTTTGGCCATTCCAGCCGCGAGTTTCGTTGAACTCAACAGGTCTCCGGCACACCCGCTTAAGCCTACTTAATCTTTTTTTGCAATTCACTCAACTGCTTGTCAAATATATCCATTGCCTTAAATAAAATATCCTTGCAGCTTAATTGTCCAAAAGATTCAAGGTAAAAAACAATCTCTGAATCTGATTCATTTAATTTAATTCCAGGATCTATGTCCTGGCATGCTCCGCATAAGTGGCATTTCAAATAATTATCTTTGTTTATTGAAAGCTTTCCTTCCTTAACATCAAATACATCAACCGGACATACTTTTGCAATAATTGAAGCGTCTTTATATTTTCCAATTTCTATAATTGGCTTATATTTATAATAAGCTAATCCTGGGCTCCATTTTATATGCTCTTTTCCTTCTCCAAGTATAGCTGAAGCTTCCAATTCTAAAGACTGGCCTTTTAATAATTTGACAATAGGCATTTTTGGATAAACTGGCTTGATTTTTGGATCCCTTGACTTTAAATCAGATGCATAAACAGTGCATGGGCCCTTGACTTTTAATTTTAATTTTACTCTGCATTTAGCGCAAAGCTTTCCTTTGCATGAACATTCAGCAGGAAGATCATATGTTTTTAAATCAGTAGCTAATGGAACTAATCCAAGCCTATGCGCAACAATTTCATCATATAAAACAGAACTGTTTTTCCTGAATTCTACCTCTTCTATTGCCATTACCGGAACTTTATTTATTATATTCCTTCTTAAGACATTAGCAAATGCCGCATTTGTATCTTTTAAAATAAAAGAGCATTTATTTTTTTTTTTATCATACTCCAATAATCTCGCTTCCATTATACCCTCCTTCCTCTCCTTCCTCCTTTTTTCCTGCAGCCATCATGAGGCATTGGAGTAACATCTTCTATAATTCCAATCCTTAGTCCCATTCTTGATAACGCCCTTATAGCTGCCTGAGCTCCTGGCCCTGGATTTGGCGGGCCATTGTGGCCTCCAGGCGCTCTTATTTTAACATGAATAGCATTTATTCCCTTATCCTTGACCATCTCCGCAACTTTTTTCGCAGCCATCATTGCTGCTGTCGGGCTGCTCTCTAATCTGTCTGCCTTAACAACCTGGCCTCCAGAGCTTCTAGCTATTGTTTCAGTTCCTGTTATATCAGTTACATGAATAATTGTATTGTTATAGCTGGCGTAAATATGCGCTATTCCCCATCTTACATCTTTCATTTTTTTAGCCTCTCTGGATGCTCAACATTAGACAAACTTGATTTTTTTGTAAAATTAATTAAGGATTCTTCTTTTTTCAGTACCAAATATCCGGGAGCTGTTATTTTTTTTTCTCCAATTGTAACATGGCCATGAATAATAAACTGCCTTGACTGCTTTATTGTTTTTGCTAAATTGCTCTTAAATAAGATTGTTTGAAGCCTTCTATTTAAAATATCCCCGGATTTTAATGATAAAACATCCTCCAGTTTTGCATTCTTTTCCAATAATCCAAGAGAATTAAGCCTTGACAATAATTCAATTTTTTCTTTTTCAGACTGCTCTGTTCTTAAAGCTATATTTTTTTTTACCCTGTCCTTAAATCTGCTTAATACAGAGGCTGACTTCCAAATCTCCTTTTTATTTTTTAATCCATATTTCTTTAAAATTTCTTTTTCCTCATCTATCCTGGCTTTCTGCCAAGGGTGGCTTGGCGTTGAATACTTCTTCCTATTTTTTTTTATATCTCCCATTTTATACCTTGCCTGGCCTTGCTCCTGCTTTTCTCTTGACTCCAAGCACTTTTCCTTTATTTTTTCTGAAGTTTGATTTTGTCCTTTGGCCTCTTACAGGCAGTCCTAAGATATGCCTTACTCCTCTATATGTTTTAATTTTTTTCAGCCTCTTTATGTCATTATCCTGAAAAAATTTTACATCTCCTGCAGTTAAATGTTGATTTTCATTTGTTTCATAGTCCCTTCTTCTATTCAGCATCCACACAGGAGCGTTAAATTTTACTGGATTAGTTATTACATCGTCTATTTTTTTGATTTTAGAATCGTCCAATTCTCCTGTTTTTTCATATTTATTTATATCTGCTAATGAACAGATCATATTAGAAAACATGAAGTTAATTCCTCTTATTTTTCTTAGGGCATCGATTATCTTTTTGTTGCCATTTAAATCTGTATCTGCAATTCTTACAATATGTTTGAATTCCTGTTTAGCTTCCATTATAAACTAGCCTGAGAACTAACGAGCCCTTTTATAATATCGCTCTTACGAACTCGGACTATAGAATTAGGGTTTTAGAGGTATTTATAAACATTGTGGAAAGGGCGGTAGGCGAGATTTTCGTTATTGTCTTGCGAACGATTTCTTCGAAATCGTAACAGCAAATCGAACTCGCGTCCCAGGATATCTGCAGTATTCCACAGTCCTGTATAATAGCCATTTTACCTAACAAATGCCTTGTTAGTCTATACAACTACCGCCATAATAGAAAAGGATTATTTTTATTTTATAAATTTATTGAATACTTACTATATCATTTAATAGTAGTAACAAATAGAAAAGTTTATAAAGGAATATTTATTCCTATTATAATCAATGGCAACTAAAACCAAATTACCGGTATTTCAAGGAAAACCTTTAGTCGAGATTCCAGCAGTAATTCCTTCAGCAGATTTCTTAGGGGGAGATTTTGGAAAGCCTGTTTTAGAAGAATATAACGGAAGAGTAAAATCAGATTATAATAATGCTTCTGCTTTAAATGTTTTATCCTATGATGATAAAGTTGCAATGGGTTCTAATCCTTTTGCTGTTGTTTTAATAAATCAAATAGTTAGTCAAGAAGGATTAAGAACAGCAACACAAGCAGATTTGGAAAAAATACTAAAGCTTAATGCTTTAGATTTAAGAGGTTTTTATGAAGATTCTGCCCTTGTTTTAAGAAATCAAGATGATCCAAACAAATATTTAGCTAAAAATTTAGCAGAACAAATAAAAGCAAGACAAAAATTAAGATATCCTATAATGCTGCCTTTGAATGGAGTAGAATTAGTAAATGATTCTGATTCTGAATATGGTCTAGCTTTTAAATTAAAAGAGGATGCAGAAATAATTTATGCTCCTCAATTAGCTCATAAAAATAATCATAAAAAATTCTCAGAAGCAGATGAGAAAGGACTGCCAATTTTTGATAAAAATGGAGAAAGAACTCTTTATACAAGAGAGTCTGGCCTTGTTAGGCTCTACCTCGGCAGGGACTTGGGCTTGCACTCCTACGGCGTCGACTTGGCTTTCTCGGATTCGGATGGTCGGGTAGTTATCATAAGAAGTGGCGAAGCCACGCAAAATTTTATTGATGAGATTAACAAAGAATATCAAGAACAATTAGATGAACTTAATGCAAAAAGGGAAAAAGCATTAAATATATTAATAAGTAAATAATAAATTTTATAAGCTTAGAGAAACTATATTTAAGAAAATTCAAGAGACTCGTAAACAATTAAATGATAAATTATTCTATAAACTTTACTTAATCTTAACCTTGCTTATGATAAAAGGCAGCATAAAAGCTATAATGTAAACAACGCTTATTATAACAGGATTTTGCTTGACATTAGTAACTTCTAATATTTCAATTAGCCTATTGGCCAGGGTTGTTATTATATAGAGGTTGACTATGCCTATTCCTGGAATAAAGATTCCTGCTATAATATGATGTCTAAAGTCAATGTTTTCTATATCCTTTAATAATAAATCAAATAACAGCCCAAATGCTATCCCTAATGTTATAATTATGACATAAAGCGAAACATCTTTCATAACTATTAAAAATGGAATCAAAGCTGCTGAAATAATCAAGTTGCCGATAATAGTAACTAATAGAGCAAGCCAATAAACCAATTTATTCATTGTTTTTTTAATTGGCTCTTCTATTTTTTTTCTTCTCTTTTTTCCTTTTCTCATTGCATTATTACCTTGGCCAATTCATCAAAGCTTCTTGTTATATTGCTTTTTGGAAATAAGTTAACAAAAGGAACCTTCATTTTTAATGATTTTTTAAAATAAACATTTCCAGGTATATTAGCAATCACTGGCTTTTCTAAAATTTCCTCTATGTTTTTTATCGGCATATCATAGTATCCCTTATTATTCAGTAAAACCCCGATGACAGTAGCATTATTTCCTTCTGCAAATTTTATCGACCTTAACGCATCTACTACAGAAACATGGTCTGGATTTGCAACAACTATCACTTCATCCACAGCTTTAACTATCTCCTGAGCATCATAGCTTATATTTGATGCATCTATAATTGCAAAATCAAATTTTAATTCTTTCATAACCTCTTTTAATTTTTCAATATTAGCATCAGAATTATTTAATGATATTGAGCTTGGAATAATTTTCAGGCCCGTTTCATGAACATAAACTGCCTCATTTATATTCCTGTCTCCCTTTAAAACATCATTTAATGTTATAGGCCCTAATCCTAAGAACAGGCTTAATCCCGGTGACTTTAGATTAGCATCAATAATTACTACTTCTTTTCCTAATTTATGCAAGGAGCTGGCTAAATTTAAAGCAATAGTTGTTTTTCCAGCACCTCCTTTCCCTATAATCGCAATGCTCTTCATCCTTCCTCTTTTATTATTATTATTATAATTACGAATAATTATTTTCTATATAGTCAATAAAATCCTGCGCTTTTTTGAAATTTTCTTTTAAATTATCCATATTTACTTCAATAAACGTTCCATCAACATCTGCAATCATTGTTACATGCCTTCTGTACTCTAATCTTTTAGTGAATTTAGCTTTATCTATCTTCCTCAATAACAAATAAAAATCAAGGTCATCATTTATCTTTTTATCCTTAATTTTTTCTTTTATTAAGTCGCACCTCACTAAAATAGCTTTTGGCTGCTCTTTAATTTTTTTTTTTTTTTTTAAATATTCAAGCAAGGCATTAATTCCCTCGTCAAAAGTGTTTATTAATCTTTCTATGATATTCTTCAATACATCAACTGTCCTTGTATACTTCAAGCTAACATAAATAAGGTGGTCTGCTCTTTTCAGCTCTTCCTTGGCATTATCTAAATATTCGCTCATCTTTTCCTACAATAGCGCTTACCTCTTGAATAAATTGTTGAGACTTGCTAATAAATTTTTTCATATCTCTAATAGTTATGGTCTTGCATCTATATCCGTTCATGCAAATAACAAAATTCTCTCCTCTTGAAAATTCCATGGGGCTTTTTTTATGCTCTATTATCAGATTCTTTATATCCTGGATCAAATAAACATATTCGATATTTAAATTATATTTTCTAACAATTCTTTCCTTAAACATATTAAACTTGCTGTTAAAATCATCCTTAAAATCAGGAATCCTTTTGAATAGTTTTTCGTAATATAAAACAGAGGACATCGCATTAGTTAAAGCCAGGAAAATATTATCCATAACTCCAATCAATAATCTTGGATCCTTTACTAATGGAAATGTAGAGCTTAGGATATGGTCTGCTATCTTTATTTTTTCTCTGGATTTTTCTCTAGCAGCCTGAAATTGCTCCATTATTTATCAAATATAGAATAGAAGTTTATTAATTTTATTGTTTAAGCGACAATATCGCTTCAGCAAGATCTCCTTTGCTTTCTTCTATAGCTTTTCTTGCGGTCTCTTCATCAACATTTGCCTGTTCCATAACTGTGCTTATATCTTCTTCATTTATCTCTATTTTCCTTTCTCTTTCTTCCTCTTCTCCTGTTATCTGGTATGTTTCCTGGCCCATCATATTAACCTTGCTTACCTCAGGATTCCTTATTATTATTTCCTTATCTTTGGTTCTTATGATAACTTCTTCTGCATCTATCTCCTGCTGCTTAATGCCCATCTTCTTCATCATAGCTTG
>Ga0209542_10012902_pt1 | contig 14515 bp, 16 predicted proteins | sample RifCSPhighO2_01_FD_184028 | JGI IMG/M metagenome (GOLD analysis project Ga0209542, IMG submission 184028) | Soil microbial communities from Rifle, Colorado - Rifle CSP2_plank highO2_0.1 (SPAdes) (version 2) | ecosystem: Environmental > Terrestrial > Deep subsurface > Rock core/Sediment ...
CCAAGCGTGTTTCGACTTCTCTCGACACAAACGGACCTACGGGACGGCTTGTCCGAAACAGCCTGAAATTCTCGCGCCAACGCAAAACGCCCGCGCGGTTGAGGCGCGGGCGTTCGAAGCGTCCAAGGGGGAAGGGCGCTTTTAGAAGGGGACCCAGTTCTGCTTCTTGCGGAACTTCATATAGCCGACATTGGCGCCAAGCCGCGCGCCGACACCGACGCGGATCGGGATCAGCACGACGTCGCCGCGGCGCAGGTACGACGCGTTGAAACCGCCGATCAGATAGGCGGCGCCTTCGCCCGCCGGATAGCGTTTGTAGAGATCCTGGGTGTCGAACAGATTGTAGACGAGGACGAAGGTGTTGCCGGCGTTGGCGCCCGCGTCGAAGCCGATCGACGGGCCGGTCCAGTAAGCGGGCATCTCGCCCTCGATCTTGTGAAACAGGGTGCCCGAGCCGTAACGCACGCCGAGCACTAGCGCACCGCCGGCTTCGCGGCCGACGATATAGGCATTGGGTTCGCCTTGTTTCTTGAGGATGTCCTCGATCAGGCTGGCGAGGCCCTGTGCGCCCTTACCGAACACGCCCTCAGCGGCGCCGATCAGATCGTCCTTCTTGTAGGTAGAGCCCGGGGGTGCGTTCGTCGCGGCAGCTTCGGGACCGGTGGTCGGGGTCGCCGCCGTGTCGGGTGAGGTTACCTGATCGCCGGTCGCGAGATCACTGTCATAGGACGTATCGCCGCTCGTCGTGCTGGTGGCTGGCGGCGGCGGGGCCGGGTTGTCGAGATCGGCATCGATCGCGCTGTTGGGATCGATCTGCGTCATCTGCGCCGCCGCAGGTAGCGGCGACACGGCGAGGCCGATCGAAGCGATGGCCATCAAGGCGAGACTGGAAAGCGACTGACGCATGATATTCCCCCAAATTCCGGGCCGGCGACGCGCGATCGCGCCGCAGGGCAGTATTTACCATGACTCCAATTGGCCGGCGGGCAATGAACCGGCGATGACCTGAGTCGATTTTGCGCCAGGCCGAATCGATTTCGGCGCCGATCCGATGCTCGGGTGCAAAAAAATGGCAATGTTTGCCGTTGCGGGGTGCGAGGCGGCTGGCTATAGCGACCCGCCTAAGCCAGCCTGTCGTTAGCGCGACAGACCATGCGGAGACGTGGGTGAGTGGCTGAAACCAACGGTTTGCTAAACCGTCGTACTGGTAAATCCGGTACCGAGGGTTCGAATCCCTCCGTCTCCGCCACTTTCTATTGAAAAGAAACGATAAATTAGGCCCTGCGGGGCTGTGCCCTAATCCGTGCCCTAACGCGCAAAACGGTGGTCATCCCAGCGCCGATTTCGCCGCGTTGGAATTGGACCGGATGAATTTCAGCACTTTTTTTCTCGCCGCTGGGCGACATGAGTGCCTGGTCGAGCATATCTGCCGAATCGATCACGTTGACGTTTTTCAGGTGCACGATGGGCTGCGCACCAGCCCCGCCGCCATTCGAGAGATGGCGGGCGTCACTGCGGGTCAGCACCTCTTCGCCGCGTTCCAGAATCGCCGGGATCTCGTTCGGTTTAAGGCCCCTCCTACCACCAGCGTGAAAGCCCCCTTGGTAGAAGCGCCGACAATGCCGCCACGTTGAAGCGCACCTGATCCACAGCAAGTTTAGCCGTTGCGATAATACGGTTGATCCTTAGAAGGCAAAGATATTTAGCACAGTGGCCCGCATCCCAGAGACGCTACTGAGCAGTTTCAGTGAAAACACTCGGAAATTGCAAAATCAAGATTCTCGTGACTTTATCTATGTTGAACATCATCGTTGACTCCCACAGTATATTGAGGAATATTTGCGGGATGCGAGATATTTCATCTGCGAGAGGTTCTAAAATGACGAGTTGGCAGGAGGCTAAAGTGGCCAAATGGGTGGAGCTACCGTTCGTCAGCTTGGACACGTCTCGTGACGGTGCTCGCCCTTGCTTCTGGGATGTGACGCCATCGGGCGATGACGATGCCGATCGAGCCCTTGGCCGCGCGCATGCTTTGAAGTTGACGAGTTATGCTCGAGACGCGAAGGACTCAGAAATTCTGGCGCTGGTGTTAGAGGACCTAGTCACCGGCGTCGACAAAGCGGGAGTCACAGCAGGCTTTCTCGACGCGATCGGTGTCGCGTTGCTGGGCAAGTCCGACCCAGCTAACCTGATTTCGAAGGAACCATAAAGTGGACGACGATGTCGTCGGGGCTGCTACGGGCGTAATGGTGCTGGATGAAGGCCGTCCACCACAATATTGGGTCGAGCAACTTGCCGCGCGCGGAATCCCCGTGTCGGAACGAACTATCAGGGAGTGGGCGAATAACCTGGGCGCCTGTTACCGCGTAGGGCGCGCGATGATTATCACGACGGCCCAGATGAACGCGATCCTGAGGAGCAGAGAAGGGCGGCCGTCCGCTGACTCTGGTGAGCGAAGATCCAGCCGGGGCACTTCTTCTGTGCAGTCCTCTGATGTTGTCGACCGAGTGCGGGAGCGCCTCGTGAGGCAGGCATACGGTGATAGCGCGAAATCGAAGAAGCAACGATAGTCGGAAAACTTCCGATCGCAGCGGATCAGGCAGTGCGCGGATCGGATTTGCATTCCAAGCCCTCTTCAGACATGGGAATTCAGTTCCTTTGAAAGCGACCCATCATGGATTCCGAAGACTTGAAAACACTGACGGCGGATATTACCGCGGCGTTCGTTTCCAATAATGCCGTCGGCATCTCAGACTTGCCTGGGTTGATCAACGGCGTGCATGCCGCGCTCTCGGGCCTCGGATCGACCGACGCACCGCAACCAGATGCGATAACGCCGGCAGTATCGATCCGCGCGTCCGTCAAGCCAGACAGTCTGACTTGCCTGGAATGTGGACGGAAATTGAAAACGCTGCGTCGACACCTCGCCAGCGCCCATGAACTTGATGAAGAGGGATACCGTCGGCGATTTGCATTGCCGGCCTCGTACCCGATGGTTGCGCCGGCATATTCCGAGCAGCGCTCATCCATGGCAAAAGAGATCGGTCTCGGCGCGAAGGGGCGGGGAGGCGGCCGAAAGGCCGGCGTGACGAACAAGCCGACGAAGCGCTGATCAGCGTTCCGACGTATGCCCCTTGGGGTGACATGGAATCTTGCCGAGCAGCCAGCGCGAAAACGCAACGGATACGCCAGCAAGCACCTGCGCCGTTGCTGGTGTACTTATTCGCATTTGTGGCCCTGCCAATAGCGGTCCCACCGGGCCGCATAGCCATCGCGCACCATGGCGCAGGACAGGTCGCCAGACTTCGGCGAGACGCAGAATGCAGCTGTTCGATTTCCGCCGGCCCCGCCCGCCGAGCGGCAGCGCATTGTGGGCCCCGTAATTTTCACATGGCCCGACGGCAGGAAGCCGCGAGGCGTACCGACCAGTGCAGCCAGGTGATCGCGAGCGGCTACCGCGTCGGCAGAGGGGCAAGGGTGACCCGCACTGCATGTCCCGTTCATCTCGCGCGCTGCGATGCCCGACAGGCGGATATGCGGACCCTCAGCGCACCATATGGGGCCGTCGCCGTCCCAAACCGCCGTGGGGGTGCAGTCGAACGACTGACCAGCAGGGACGACAGAAGCGAGCAATATGGCGAGGATCATTTCGGCCCTTTAGCCTAATCGATCGACCTTTGCAGCCTGCACGCGTCAACTCAGCGAGCGTCCGTTCGGATCAGAGATACCGTTTGTTGGGTCGGGCGCTCGCTCAGACAGTATTCAATTCCGTGCGGCCTCTTCCGCGAGGTCAGTATAACTATCTAAGGCTTTAATTTTACAGGAGTCTTTATCACATTTGTAAGATCCACAGGACAGGTTTTGCATGACCACCTGACTAGGAGTGTTGCCTTTGTAGATCACGACCCCATAGCAAATCGATTTTGAGTATTTGTTTCCAAATTGATCCTGGTAGATGGCTTTCCCGGTGATGAAATACGGCATCTCCGTGGAGATCATGTGACCAATCAGTTCGTTGCGCATTACACAGCCGCCCGATAGAATTGTCGCGCCTGGAGCGAGCGTCAAGGTTCCGGAGGCCAGTTTCATAGCTTTGTGGGCTGCTGCCGGCGTGCCCCCGCATCCGCTTGCTCTGGTTAAACCGACAGTGGGAGTCTGGCCTGAGTTGACCCAGACAGCGGACAAAAGATTCACCTTCTGATTACGAGCGCTAAGCGGGGTCAAGACGACATCCCTAGGGTTGAGATCAGGCGCTCGCGAACGGCGCTCATCCGCTAAAGCTGCCACTGCGACTTCATTGGCAACCTGTGCTTGCCATATTGCGGTGATCGCGGAAGCGATTGAAATTGCAGCGCTTAATGGAGCGATAATCTCTGCCGATCTCAATTTCTTCCAAAATGTCGAATCAATTTTTGATTTCTTAGCGGCTGATTTAGGCTGAATACTACGCTTTTGAAATTTGGGTTCATTGCTCATTTACGCGCTCCCCCATGCCAGAAAAATAAGCAATACTATTTCGGATAGTTAGAGGCGATTATCAAGATCATCTCTCTGGGGCTACTTTCCGGCCATCTTATTCTTATTTGGGTTCGCACTATCCGGCCATGGCTCGCGGCGGGCTTATCGTTCCTGTAGAAGCCGGCAGGATGAACGTCTTTTTGCCCATTGCTGGAATGCTAATGACCAGCCTATAGCAACCACTTCTATGGGGGAGTGGGTAATCATGAAATTTGTAATTGTTGCCGCGATTGCGGCCGCATCCAGTGTCGTGTCGGTCTCGAATGCCCAGGAGCCAGTTGCGCTGCCTGCGGTTCAATCGACTGTTTTGGCAGAGCAGCCAACGACCAACGCAATGTTACGCGCCGGCACGCCCGTCGTCCTGCGAATGTTGGAAGAAATCACGACCGAGAAGAAGGCTGCTCGCGTCGGCCAGCGCTTCATGATGGAGATCGCCGAACCGATCGTGGTGAACAACGTAACGGTGATTCCGAGCGGAACCCCAGCATGGGGCGAGGTCACCAACGTCCGCAACAAAGGCATGTGGGGCAAGTCCGGCAAGCTCGACGCCCGAGTGCTTTATCTTCGCATCAACGGGCGCCAGATCAGGCTCACTGGCACATTCGATGACAAAGGGGTGACCGGAACCGCCGGCGTCGTAGGCGCGGTTGTATTTGTGCCTGTGGTCGGCTTCTTCGTAACCGGTACGAGCGCAGTGCTTCCGAAAGGAGGCAATGTTGGCGGATTTATCGATGAGGACGTCGAACTGGCATTCGCGAACGCAGGCCCTACGCCATTACAGGTGCCTGTCGCAGCCCCGGCAATGACCGTGCCAGTGGCGGCCACCGCGGTTCCCACCGCAGCCTCGACAGTCTCACCCGTAGTGGCCGCGCCGACAGGCGAATGAAGTCTATTCCCGCTCGGCAGCAGCCAACTAATCGGCTGCCGAGCGGTCGGACACCTCCCGATTTGCGTCCTCCAATTCGGTCAATATGCTCGTTAGCCGTTCCAAGTATCTTGCGCCGACGTTTGTGACTTGAATCGACCGAGACGTCCGGGTGATCAGCCGCGCCCCCAACCGGGACTCAAGGGAGATTATTCGACGTGAAATGATGCTCGTGTCACGACCGAGCAAGCGGGCGGCAGTGGCATAGCTCCCGGACTCCGCCACTACCTGAAATGTGATCAGTTCTTCCAACTTGGGCATGGGACCTGAACTATCAGTACCTGCCCCGGCGAGCCACGGCTTAATTTGAAGTGACGCGCCGACAGTGACTGCCGCCAATCACTGCAGCAGGCGAAGTGCAAAAGTTCGTCGTCAGGACGCGTTGTAGAAAACCGTGTCCTGATCGTTCAGATCGCCGATACCACCAGCAGTTCGGCGTAGCGGCACGACGGAGCGCAATTCAGGCGCCTTCCAGTCCTTGCGAACGGTGTTCAGGTCGGAGTGTTTATCGGCCGTCATGATGCCTCCAATTAGTCAAAGGCGACGGCCCACGAAGAGCCGTCGCAGTTGAGCATGGAGAAAGCTCTCCATTGGGTCGCGGCTCGCATTTAGCATCGCGTTTCCCGAGTCGCATAGTGCGTGCAGCGGGTCGGATACCTAAATCTCTTTAGGGTCGGGCGGTATGGCCGTTGGCAGTAAGTCGTCCGGCGTGGGTCGATTAAGGCCGGCCCCTATCAGGCGGCGGGCGAGCCGTTCGAAGCCCTCTTGCATCGCACGTTCTCAGCGCCAAATTTTGTCGACCATTCCTTAAATTGCTCGATTGCCCGCCGGGGGTCGTTCGTGGCAAAGACATAGCCGTCCCCATTACTTGGCTCCGCCGCGATCATTATTAGGCATGCGCGTCAGTCGAATTGCGGGTTCGCAGGTTCGGGTGTCAGCACCAAGCTCGCCGAGGCAGTATCTACAGCGTGCCCATTCTCATCGGAGGTGGTCGCTTGGCTCTGTCTTTCGGCACTTATCGCCTTCGCCAGCCGGTCGTGATTGCAGGAGACGAGTCCCAGTGCCATCATCAGGGCAGTGAGCGTCAAAATTGCATTCGCTCTCTTGGAAATCATTCCGCCTCCCATGGCTGAACCCCTCCGCCCACTTAAACGGGCTATCACAGTTCAAGAGGAATGGGTACAGAATCGGACGGCGGGTCTCACCCCCCGCTAGTCCGACTGCGTCCCAAGCATGGTCGGGCTGCGAGCGGGTCGGACTCTTCCCCCAAGGAAACCCCGACCCGCTCGCATACCGTCCGGCATGCAGGACACGGATCGCGAGAAACTGTTGCCTGCCCTGCCGGGACTGGGCATATTTGCTCTGACCCTCGGACACATGGGGGCATCCACTTTCCCGAGGTGCAAACCATGTTTGACCCTAACGAAACGCTGGCAACCCTGACGGTGCCTCAGAAGCTGAGGCTTATCGATCTGCTGCAATCCGGCAACTCGTTGCCATGGACCGAGACCGACGATGAGTTGAAGGCGCTCAAACTCGTTCAGCCCGGACATCGACGCGTGGAAAACGCCACGCTGAACAATTGGGGCTGGTCGGTGGCCATGAAGGCCGCGGCTCCTGAATAGCCGGAATCCGTTCCGGAACACGGCCCTAGTCGCGACGTGGCAATATCGATTGGTTGCGAAAGGGTTGAGCGATATGGTGCAGCTCGTCCAGACGCTCCCTGACTGCACGCCAGAAAATAGCATCTTCCTCGTCGCCCTTCGCGAGGGCTGCCGATAACTCGCGCGCAGCATAGTCAGAAGAGGCATTGCCGTATCTCGCCTCAAGCGCGCGCGAATAGGCCCAAACGTCTCTCGGAGGTCGGGCTGTCATACGATCTCGCAACGCGAACGGATCCGGTCCGCCCGCGACTCGACTATAGCGCCAATCCGGACAAATGCGTAGTTATCGTGGTGGTGAAGTCTTCGACATGGCTACTCTCAAGAAACTTCCACATCATCCAGTGCGTTGCTCTTCAAGAAGGAGCTTGATGATGACACTCCCCAACAACGCACTCGTGCTGGTCGCAGATGGCCGCAAGGCACTGTTCCTGCGCAATCAGGGCGACGCAAGCCAGATCGACTTGCGCACGGCCTCCCATCAAGAGCGTGACGACCGCAAGAATAGCGACATTAAGACCGATGCCTCAGGGCAATCGCCAGCGCCCGCCGGCATCGGCCTAGCCGGCGGCACGATGGGCGAACCAGATTTCCACCAACAGGATGAAGATCGCTTTGCCCGGGACCTCGCCGACAAGATCAACGCCATGGCCCTGGCGGGCAAGTTTGATGCGCTGGTCGTAATTGCACCCGCGCGCACGATGGGCGAACTGCGCCCCCTTTGGCACCAGCAAACCGCTGCTCGCTTGATCGGAGAGCATGTGAAGGAAATGACCGGTAGGCCTCTGGCTGACATCGAGGCGTTGCTGGACCAAGGCGTACCGCCCGGCTGACGAGCCCTGTCGCACGCGGCATCGCGCCTGATCACCAAACGTTACCCTCAACAACTGGGGGTGGTCGGTGGCGATGAAGGCCGCGTCTCCTGAATCACCGTGAGACGAGCGGGTCAGGAGACGGGGTTGCACGCAATACGCGGCACATCCAGCATCGTTGCTGCACGGCAAAAAGATAACCCGCATGCACCGGTACAAAAATGGCGACCCCGCCGGATCGCCATAAGTTCAGAGGCGAACGAATCCGCCCTTTTGGTTGCAGAACCGTCTTACGCGCACATCGCTGCGATAGCTATTGATCGAGATTATATCGGTGATGAAAGTAGGGCGACGCCCTCGACCTAAAGGGGCGACGCGACGGTCATACCGCGTCGCCCCCGCAATGCCGCAGACGCGAACATTGCCCCCCACCAGTGACGAGAACCCCAGGGTCGCTTGGGAGTCCCATCCGGCCAAGTTGTGGTGCTGTAATTCCGCTGCTAACCGCGGCGAACCCCAAATTTGTTTAGGAGGTTAGCGGCGGGAGATACGCCTGGGTAGTCGTCGGAGGCCTCCGCGATCTAATCTCACGCCATCACGGATAGTGATTCCACGCCGTCGGGTCGAACGCATAGGCCTGACACTCCGCCCAAGTCGTCGGATGAACCGGCCATTTCTTCGGCTGGCCGACGACGTACTGGCGTGCGTTCCAGTCGTAATATTCCTGGATGCCCGCGCGACCGACAAGCAACGCCCCGTCGGTGAATTGCAGGGTACAGGCTGGATTGAGCCGGAAGTCACCGTTCGCCAGCCCTGCAACTCCGTTCAGGAACAGATCGGCCGCCTGCGCCGCATTGAGCACGACGCTATGCGTGTCGAAGCCGAGCGCCTGCCAGTTGGCGAAGGTGTAGGACGTCGAACCCTGACGCCAGCGGAGGTTCGTGTTCGCCTGCAGGTCGATATAGACGTTGTAATCGCAGGCCCCGGTGAAACCGACGGGGAGTTGAATCCACTGCACGAAGCTGCCGATATTCGCCAGATTGCGGATCAGGATATTGTTCTTGATCCCCTCGGACCCAGCGGTCGCGTCCATGCTTGCATTGACGAAATTCTGCCGCCCTTTTTGATAAATCGTGTTGTTGCTGACGTCGATCTTCTGGCGTGCGGAGAGATTGACGACGATCGACGTCAGACCGAGCGTCTCGTCGTGATTGTTGTAGATGCCGTTGTGGCGAATGATGACTTCCGCCTCGTCATTCGCCCAAGTGACACCGGTCGAGTTGCCGCCACCAGTGAGAAGCGCGCCGCCAGCTGACCCCATGGTCGCATCCGGGATGAACAGGCCGTGGGTGTTCTCGAAATGGACCCCCGACATGAACTGACCGCGGCCCGGTTGCACGGCAGTCCCGCGCAAGTCCTTCAGGAACAGCGCCCGGTAAATCTGCCGTATTGACTGCGCCCCTTTGACCGCCCCGCCGTTGTTCGAGATGAAGCCTTCGAGCAAGGTTTCGTCATAGCGCGCTGTCGGGCTGCTGCCGCTGCTGTGGCTGAAGAAGAATCCGACGCCGGTCTTTCCGGGCGGCTGGATCTGCATACAGCGGCGCAGCGTCGCGGTCAGGCCGGCTGGGTCGTCGCGATACGCCGTGAAAGGGATGCAATCGAGGGCGCCCAAGGCGGTCGGATAGGCCTGCTGCCGGTTCGCGATGACTTCGGTGTTATACGAGATCACGTCTTCCAGCAGCCCGCTTTCGAAGACGCAATCATGCTTGCCGCCGTTCGCCAGCACCGCGCGGCGAAACAGGAAATTCGTGCCGGCGTTGACGCTGCCCTGCGCCGAAAGCGGCCCGACGCAACTGATGCCGTCGATCGTCAGGTTCGGAAGGCGGTCGCGGCCGAAGACGCCCTGCGTGCGACGGTTGTAGCGGTAGCTCTTGGTGTTGGGATTGACGCTTCCCGCGGCGTGAACATAGATGAGCGTCGTCGCGCTAGCTTCCGCGAAGAAGGTGGCCTCTGGGATGAAATAGCTGTCGGGCGTGCTGTCGCAGAGCGCCTTGCTCGGGACGCGCGTCATCCAGCGATAGCCCGAACCCGGATCGCTCGGCGCCGTGTCTTCGAACAGGCTGTAATTGTCCTCGCCGCCGACCGTCTGATAATCGGCGGCCCGCCCGATCGTCTGCACCCAGACGTTGCCGCTATCCAGCGTCCAGGCCCCAACGGGGTCGGTGCAGTCGAACAGGGGCAGGCGGGTCTTGCCGCCTTTCGCGAACGAACAGACCGTCACGCCGGGCGTCCGCACAACATATTGCTCGGCCCAGCGGGAACCGTGCTCAAACCCCAGCACCTCACCCGGCTTCGCCACGCGGCCGAGCGTCGCCGTCAGCGTCGCAGCGCCGAGGTTCGCAGCCGCAGGGATCGTCAGCGTAGGCACGGCCGAGCCGTCGGCATAATCGCCGCCGTCGATGGCGCGCGTCCAGCCGTTCTGTGTCGCCTGAATGATGCCACCCGATGAAACCCGCATCTCGACCGTCGCGGCGCGGTAGGGCGTGCCGCCGGCAACGCCGATCCGATAGGTGCCAGGCGTCCCGCCCGAGTTGGTGCCGCCGACCGTGAGGGAAGTGATGCCGTAATCGAGGCTGGCGACCAGGCCGGCGACGGTGGACTTCGCGCGCGCCATGGCCCGGCCTGAATTGGCGTCGGAACCAGCCGTCGAAACGAAACGCCCGATCGACGCGGTGAGATTTGCCAGGCGGTCTTTCTCGACCTGTTGGTTAGCCTTGCGGATCGCGGTAAGTTCGGTGCCGGTGAGGCCGGCCACCATGGTCGAGATGTTGTCGACGTTTGCAATTACCAACGCGAGGTCGAGCGCAGCCAACTCGGCGATATCGGCCTCGCGAGCGGCCAGGGTCGTCACCGCGGCATCGATGGCCGCTACCTTCGAAATCTTTGACGCGGCGCCCAGGGCGAGGTCGTCAGTGATCGGCTCAAGCGATTCCGCGAGCTCGGCTGCATCGCCAAATTCACCTAGTGCGTCTTGCGTGTCCTTCGCCAGCTTGGCGATCGAGGGCACTTCCCCGTTGTCGGTCGTCACGGTCGCGGTGTTGTTGCCGTTCAGGAACTGATCGAGGCGGTCCATGTTGACCACGGCCTTCGTCGTTTTCGCCTGAAATTCTGCTGCAGTGGTCAATGGCCGTCTCCGAAAAAGTTGGAACGGCAATTCATCTATACTCGAGTCGGTTAGAAAGGAACGCGGGGTCAGAGGGGGTAATTTCTAATTGCCGCGAGGAGTCCCGAAAATTCCCGGCCGTGATGAGGAAATCCAATTAGGTCCGAATTGGGACTATTCCGGCACCGTGGGTTTCCGCGGGTCTGCTGACCGGTATCAGTTTCCACGTATGCCCCCTGGGTTAATCTGAAATCTTGCCGACAACACGGCTCCGCGCCGCCCCCGGATCGGCCTGGGGCGGGGATAGTACCTTGAGCAGTCTGCGAGGGCATGTCCAAGGCGCGTCCAAGGCGCGTCCAGACGTTCGACAGCGAAAAGCGGCGGATTTCTGCGGCTTGTCCAGAGAGTCCACATCGTCCACATGGTTTTATTGCTATAGAATATTCTCTGTCGGTCGGAGCGGTTGCCGGCAGCCCATGGCGGATGAGAAACCGCTTCTCACCTAAGCAATCTTCATTGGACTCTTTGGACTCTCTGGACATGGGGTAAAAAGAGAAGGGATTCAGCGGAATCTGATGTCCAATGAAGCTGCGCAATGTCCAGAGAAGTCCGCCGATACCCAGACAAGGCGATCAATTATGGCCATGGGCAAGGAATAGCGGCTGCCGATTTGCCAGGTTGGTAGGCCAGCGACCGTTCGATCCGCGCCGCAGCGTGGTCGAACCCTGCCAGCTGGTCACGATCGCCGCAGCGTGGTCGAACCCTGCCTTGTAACCAACCAGCGCCAGTGACCCCGGTCGAGGTGCCGCGGGCAGAGCAGAAAAGCAAGATATTCTACAATATCAATTAAGTCTTGTGATTCTACTTTTGAAGAACAGAAAATACGCAATACTGGTTGAATCCATTTGACGAATCGCTCACAAGTGCGCAGTGTAGCATCACTGAAACGCCAAAGAGGAGGTTCGCATGTCGATACTTGAGCAAGTTAAAATGTCCCCCGCCGCCTGTCTTCCTTTCGTCATTGTTGACCAGGAGACCGGGAAGGTCGCAAACTTCTGGAATGTTAACCCGTCGGGTGATTATGCCGACGACTGTGAGACCGGACGCGCATTCGCCTATGATCTGATCGACCACATCGCCGACACCCAGTTTACCGGCATTTTCGATCGGGTTACCGACGCTATGCCGAGGGGAGATGCGCGCACTGGAATCGAGAGGGGTTTCTGCCACGTCTTCGCGGCGGCGGCAGCGCGTCCCTAACCTAAAATATAGCTTCTGAATTGAACGCGGCAGGCTAAATCCTGCCGCTTTTTTTATGAGAATCGTCCCGGTCATGCTATCAATTCGCGATCCGAAGGGGAGAGCAGATGTGGGCATTGATTGGCGCGACTTTAGTTATCGCGATCGTCTCCAGCACCCGCGAGGGCCGCGCCGAAGCCCGCGGCAAGCTGGCGAAATATAACTGGATCTTCGGCGGCCTCACGATCGCGCTCATAGGGATTCTGTTGTTCCCCTGGTAGCCGACGGCCGATCATAATTAGACCCAGAGGGGCGGCCACAGTGCCGCCCTTTTTTATTTGTCCGGGTCGACCGGGCAGGCAGCCAGCACGGCTGCGAGTTCGCCCGGATCTGGCGTAAATGTCGCCTCTCCCTTGTCGCCATACCACATTTGAACGGTAATCGATCCGCCGCGCTGCATGGCGCGCGCGATAATATAGGCGCGCATCCAGTCGGCGGCGATGAAACCCATATCCTGCCCGGTGACGTCAAACCCCTCTAGCGCCCATGGTCGACTGTCATCGGTGCGCCAGTTGAGGGGAATGCGGCCGCCCGGCTTACCCAAGGGGCGGTGCCAGGCGAGCCCTATCGAAAGTTCACCAGTTTCCGTATCGCACATCACCGAAAGCCCCGCATCGCTGTCGGAGGCCAGCGCGGTGGCGGCGACCGGGTTCGCGGCGCCGAGCAGCAGGGCGGCGATAATCATGGCGAAGGTTTAAAGGGCACCCGGAGAAATACGAAGTCGAAAACCGACCCCGGAGAAATACGAAGTCGAAAACCGACCCCGGAGAAATACGAAGTCGAAAACCGACCCCGGAGAAATAGCGTTCGGCTTTGCGCCTCATGTCGGCCGTTCGTGACGGGATCAGTGTTTCCTCAATAATGCCGGTCGCAAACCCCGCCTAATAAGCTGCTATGATTCTGCCGTTCGCGGTTTCATGATGACCAAATGGAGGCCAACCGCTTGTAGAACGTAGAATGGTCGTCAAGCGAGGCATCGCTGACATGTTCCCTCGATTGGTTCACTTCGGGGGTAGATCATCGCCTTATAATGGCTGCCCTCCACTCGTCCTTGATTTCGGCTCGCGGCGGGCCGACAAGGTCGTTTATCTCTGTTTCCGGTCGCGTAGCCGCTCGGCGATCAGTTCGGGAACGGCATAGGCAAGAAGGCGGCCTTGGTCCGGTACCCGCTCGAACTCGGCGGCGGGCAGTTGTTGGCCCCAGTAGGCAAGGGTGGTTTCCGGATCGGAAAGTGTGTCATACTCGCCGAGCAGAACAGCCCAGCCGCGGCCGTCGACCGGATAGTTGCCGGCTTGGTCTTGCGCGAGGGCGCTTTGCTCGCGCACATACCCGGCGAGTCGCCCGGTCGCGAACATGCGCACGGCGCGATAATAGTCGTCGACCACTTGCTCGTCGGCGAGCAGTGCTTCGTCGGGCGGGCTACCCCGCATCGACCTGCGAAGGGCTCGGGCAAGAAAATTGCGCGTCATTGCCCGGGCGATCAGACGCGCTGCCGGCAGGATCAATTCAGGGCGCTGCCGATACGCCTCCTTGAATGACCCGAGCACGCCCCAGCGCCGCTCGTCGCGCGTCGACGGGGGGTCGGGGTTGACGAGCACGACTGCGCCGCATCGGTCGGGAAACAGGCCCGCAAAGGCTACGGCGACCTGCGCCCCGCCGCGGGCGATGATATCCACCTGCTCGATCCGCAGCCGGTCGAGCACCGTCTTCATGTCGTGCGCGGCCGGTGCGAAGGGATCTCCGGCGGTGACTTCTGCTTCGATGTCGGTCATCCCGAAGCCCGGGCGGTCGATCGCAAGCACCCGGAAGCCGTTTCGCATCAATGCACTGACCAGGCGCCGCGGCGGGTGACGCGAGGTCATGCTGCTGTGCAGGATGGCGACGGGACGACCGCCGACCGGGCCATAGTCCGACAGGGCGATCCGCCCGCCGCCGGGGCGATGGACGAAACGAAGGGGTTCGGAATTGCCGTCGATCCAGCTGATCCGCCCGTGGCTCGCATCGGTCAGGGCCTGCATCGCGATCATCATGCTCATCGACTGCGCCAGCGCGGCGGCGCTCGATACGCCCAGAACCTGGAAGGTGATGTCGACCTGCTTTTTGACTGTCGCTTCCGAAATGCCCAGCGCCCGCGCCG
>Ga0209542_10012903_pt1 | contig 14514 bp, 11 predicted proteins | sample RifCSPhighO2_01_FD_184028 | JGI IMG/M metagenome (GOLD analysis project Ga0209542, IMG submission 184028) | Soil microbial communities from Rifle, Colorado - Rifle CSP2_plank highO2_0.1 (SPAdes) (version 2) | ecosystem: Environmental > Terrestrial > Deep subsurface > Rock core/Sediment ...
CAGTCGATAAAGATGGCGACTGATACACCGCTTTCGCGAGCAAGCCCGCTCCCACAGGGGATGTGTGGTGGCGCACAAATAGCGTGCGCACAAAAAAGCACCCCGCAGGGTGCTTCTTTTTGAATCCGACTTCAGCGGATCAATGCGCCTGCTGATTCTCCGACAAGATCAACTTGCCCTCTTTATCCACAGGGATCTGGTTCCCTGGATCGCGATCCATCCGCACCTTGCCTTCCTTGCCATCAAGCGAATAACGCACGTCGTAACCCACGACCTTGTCGCTGATGTCATTCACCGTATTACAACGGGTCTGCGTCGTGGTGTAGGTGTCACGCTCTTGCATGCCCTCCTGCACCTTGTTACCGGCATAACCACCACCGACAGCGCCTGCAACCGTGGCAATCTTCTTGCCCGTGCCGCCGCCGATCTGGTTACCCAGCAAACCACCTGCCAGCGCACCTACCACGGTACCGGCAATCTGGTGTTGATCTTTGACCGGCGCTTGCCGGGTGACCGCTACATCCTTGCACACTTCACGTGGAGTCTTGATTTGCGTCTTGACCGGCTCAACGGCGAGTACTTGCGCGTACTCAGGGCCATTATCCTTAACCAGGCTGTAGGTGGCCACAGCACCGCCGGCAGTTACACCGACAGCACCCAGTACAGCACCAACCAGCATCGACTTGTTCACATGAACCTCCTGAACATCACATGCGGAGCGCGTCTGCGCTTCTCCCAGCCTTGGAGTATAAAAAAAGGCGCGAGTTCAACTCGCGCCTTTTTGGACTACATCGCCGAAGGAATTGGCCTTCAAGGACGGTCGTCGACTTCCTTCTCGGTGTTGGCCGCAGGAATCAGGTCTTCGGAGCTCAGGTTCAGCCAGATCAGCACCACGTTGGCGATGTAGATCGAGGAGTAAGTACCCGCCAATACACCAATAAACAGCGCGATGGAGAAGCCGAACAGGTTGTCACCACCGAAGAACAGCAGGGCCGCGATCGCCAGCAAGGTGGAGATCGAGGTGGCCATGGTGCGCAGCAGGGTTTGCGTGGTCGAGATGTTGATGTTCTCGATCAGGCTGGCCTTGCGCAGTACCCGGAAGTTCTCACGAACCCGGTCGAATACTACGATGGTGTCGTTGAGCGAGTAACCGATGATCGCCAGTACCGCCGCCAGCACCGTCAGGTCGAAGGTGATCTGGAAGAACGACAGGATACCGATGGTCACGATCACGTCGTGGATCAGGGACACGATCGCCCCGACCGCGAACTTCCACTGGAAGCGGAACGCCAGGTAGATCAGGATGCCGCCCAGCGCCATCAGCATGCCGAGGCCGCCCTGGTCGCGTAGCTCTTCACCCACCTGCGGGCCGACGAACTCGACGCGCTTGACCGTCGCCGGGTTTTCGCCGCCGACCTTCTGCAAGGCCTCGGCCACCTGGTGACCCAGTTGTGGATCTTCACCCGGCATACGCACCAGCAGGTCGGTGGTCGCACCGAAGTTCTGCACGATGGCTTCGTGATAACCCGCGGTCACCAGTTGCTCACGCACCTTGGTGACGTCGGCCGGACGCTCGTAGGTCAGCTCGATGAGCGTACCGCCGGTGAAGTCCAGGCCCCAGTTCATGCCCTTGGTGGCGACGCTGAACAAGGCCAGCACGGTAAGGAACAATGTGACGCCGAACGCAACGTTGCGAACGCCCATGAAGTTGATTGTACGTAACATGGCAGCCCCTTAAATCCACAACTTCTTGAAGTCACGTCCGCCGAAGATCAGGTTGACCATCGCGCGGGTCACCATGATGGCCGTGAACATCGAGGTAAAGATCCCGAGGGACATGGTCACTGCGAAGCCCTTGACCGGCCCTGTGCCCATGGCAAACAGGATGCCGCCGACCAGCAAGGTGGTCAGGTTGGCGTCGAGAATCGCGGTGAATGCCCGGCCGAAGCCTTCGTTGATTGCGCGCTGCACAGTCATGCCCGCGGCAATCTCTTCACGAATCCGCGAGAAGATCAGCACGTTGGCGTCGACCGCCATACCCATGGTCAAAACGATACCGGCGATGCCCGGCAGGGTCAGCGTGGCCCCCAGCAGCGACATCAAGGCCAGCAGCATCACCATGTTCACCGCCAGTGCGACGGTGGCAATGATGCCGAAGAAGCGGTAGATGGCGATGATGAACAGGGAGACGAACAGCATGCCCCACAGCGACGCATCGATACCCTTGGTGATGTTGTCGGCACCCAGGCTCGGGCCAATGGTGCGCTCTTCAGCGAAGTACATTGGTGCAGCCAGGCCACCGGCACGCAGCAGCAGCGCCAGTTCGGACGACTCGCCCTGGCCGTTCAGGCCGGTGATACGGAATTGCGCACCCAGCGGCGACTGAATGGTCGCCAGGCTGATGATCTTCTTCTCTTCCTTGAACGTCTGGACCGCTACGTCTTTCTCGACGCCATTAACCATCTGCTTGGTGTAAGTGGTAACCGGACGCTGCTCGATGAAGATCACCGCCATGCTGCGACCCACGTTCGAACGGGTCGCACGGCTCATCAGCTCGCCACCGTGGCCATCCAGGCGGATGTTCACTTCTGGCGTACCGTGCTCGCCGAAACCAGCCTTGGCGTCAGTCACTTGGTCACCGGTGATGATCAGGCCACGCTCGATCAGCGCAGGAGGACGCTTGCCCTCACGGAACTCGAATTCCTCGGACGTGGCCTTCGAAGCGCCAGGCTCGGCGGCCAGGCGGAACTCAAGGTTGGCCGTCTTGCCGAGGATACGCTTGGCTTCGGCAGTGTCCTGCACGCCCGGCAGCTCAACCACGATGCGGTTGGCGCCCTGACGCTGGACGATCGGTTCGGCAACACCCAGCTCGTTGACGCGGTTACGGACCGTGGTCAAGTTCTGCTTGATGGAGTATTCGCGGATTTCCGCCAGCTTGGCCGGGGTCATCGCCAGACGCAGCACCGGTTGGCCATTGAGGTCGGCCGGAACAATGTCGAAATCGTTGAAATTCTTGCGGATCAGGCTGCGGGCCTGTTCACGGCTGTCTTCATCGGAGAAGCCCAGCTGAATGGCGCCATTGAGTTGCGGCAGGCTGCGATAGCGCAGTTTCTCTTTACGCAACAGGCTCTTCACATCGCCTTCGTACACTTTCAAGCGTGCATCCAGGGCTTTGTCCATGTCCACTTCCAGCAGGAAGTGCACGCCACCGGACAAGTCCAGGCCCAGCTTCATCGGGTGCGCGCCCAGGCTGCGCAGCCATTGCGGGGTGGTTTGCGCCAGGTTCAGTGCAACGACGTAGTCATCACCCAATGCCTTGCGCACGACGTCTTTGGCCGGCAGCTGGTCTTCAGCCTTGGTCAGGCGAATCAAGCCGCCCTTGCCGTTGGCAGCCAGGGTGGCAGCCTTGACGCTGATCCCGGATTCCTTGAGCGCAGCGCTCACACGATCCAGATCAGCCTGATTGACCTGCAGTGCAGTGCTTGCACCGCTGACCTGAATGGCCGGGTCATCAGGATAAAGATTGGGAGCGGAATAAATCAGACCGATCGCCAGCACCGCCAGGATCAGAATGTATTTCCACAGAGGGTATTTGTTCAGCATCACGCCGCCCGCTTATGACGCGGGGCGCCTTGCGCGCCCCGTCGATTGAGTAGAAGTTGAAACTTAGATCGCTTTGAGCGTGCCTTTTGGCAGCGTGGCGGCGATGGCGCCTTTCTGGAACTTCATTTCGACGGTGTCGGAAACTTCCAGAACCACGAAATCGTCGGCCACTTTGGTGATCTTGCCGGCGATGCCGCCGGTGGTCACGACTTCGTCGCCTTTCTGCAGGCTGCTCAGCAGGTTCTTCTGCTCTTTGGCGCGCTTGGCCTGTGGACGCCAGATCATCAGGTAGAAGATGACCAGGAAGCCGACCAGGAAAATCCACTCAAAGCCGCCGCCCATAGGGCCTGCCGCAGGTGCAGCAGCGTCTGCCATGGCGTTAGAGATAAAAAAGCTCATTTAGCACTCCAGTTGCAAATGTTGAATATTGGGGTCAGGAAACTCAGTCCAAAGGCGGCACGGGTAGCCCGCGTTTGGCGTAGAAGGCATCGACAAAGGCGGCCAATGTACCCTGTTGAATAGCCTCGCGCAAACCAGCCATAAGCACTTGATAATGACGCAAGTTATGGATGGTATTGAGCATGCTTCCCAGCATTTCGCCGCACTTGTCCAGGTGATGCAGATAAGCACGGGAGAAGTTCTGGCAGGTATAGCAATCGCAGGTCGGATCCAGCGGCGAATCATCGTGGCGATGGAACGCGTTACGGATCTTGATCACGCCTGTGTCGATGAACAGATGCCCATTGCGGGCATTACGGGTTGGCATCACGCAATCGAACATGTCCACACCGCGGCGCACACCCTCCACGAGATCTTCCGGTTTGCCAACGCCCATAAGGTAACGAGGTTTGTCAGCCGGCATCTGGCCCGGCAGATAGTCCAGCACCTTTATCATTTCATGCTTGGGCTCGCCCACCGACAGACCGCCGATGGCCAGGCCGTCGAAGCCGATCTTGTCCAGGCCCTCCAGGGAGCGCATGCGCAAATCCTGGTGCATGCCGCCCTGAACGATACCGAACAGCGCCGCCGTGTTGTCGGCATGGGCGTTTTTCGAGCGCTGGGCCCAGCGCAGCGACAACTCCATGGACACGCGAGCGACGTCTTCGTCGGCCGGGTACGGCGTGCATTCGTCAAAAATCATCACGATGTCCGAGCCCAGGTCGCGCTGGACCTGCATCGACTCCTCCGGGCCCATGAACACCTTGGCGCCGTCGACCGGGGAGGCGAAGGTCACGCCCTCCTCCTTGATCTTGCGCATGGCGCCCAGGCTGAACACCTGGAAACCGCCGGAGTCGGTCAAAATCGGGCCTTTCCACTGCATGAAATCGTGCAGGTCGCCGTGCTTCTTGATCACTTCCATGCCTGGGCGCAGCCACAGGTGGAACGTGTTGCCCAGAATGATTTCAGCGCCAGTGGCCTCGATATCCCGCGGCAACATGCCCTTGACCGTGCCGTAGGTGCCCACCGGCATGAAGGCCGGGGTCTCGACGGTACCGCGCGGGAAGGTCAAACGACCGCGACGAGCCTTGCCGTCAGTAGCAAGTAACTCAAACGACATACGACATTGGCGACTCATTCTTTGTCCTCAGGGCCACGTGGTGCGGGGTTACGGGTGATAAACATCGCATCACCGTAGCTGAAAAAGCGGTATTCGTTGTCGACGGCGGCTTTATAGGCGGCCATGGTTTCCGGATAACCGGCAAACGCCGAGACCAGCATCAACAACGTGGATTCAGGTAAATGGAAGTTGGTGACCAGGGCATCGACCACATGAAACGGCCGGCCCGGGTAGATGAAAATGTCGGTATCGCCGCTGAACGGCTTGAGCACGCCATCGCGGGCGGCGCTTTCCAGGGAACGCACGCTGGTCGTCCCCACCGCCACCACCCGACCGCCGCGCGCACGACAGGCGGCCACCGCATCCACCACGTCCTGGCCAACTTCCAGCCATTCAGTGTGCATGTGGTGGTCTTCGATCTTCTCGACCCGCACCGGCTGGAAGGTGCCAGCGCCCACGTGCAGGGTCACGAACGCCGTCTCGACGCCCTTGGCGGCAATCGCCTCCATCAGCACCTGATCGAAATGCAGCCCCGCCGTCGGCGCCGCCACCGCGCCCAAACGCTCGGCGTAGACGGTCTGGTAACGCTCGCGGTCCGCGCCTTCGTCCGGGCGGTCTATATAAGGAGGCAGCGGCATGTGCCCGACGCGGTCGAGCAGCGGCAACACCTCTTCGGCAAAGCCCAGCTCGAACAATGCATCATGACGCGCCAACATCTCGGCCTCGCCACCGCCGTCGATCAAAATCTTCGACCCGGGCTTGGGCGACTTGCTGGAACGCACATGGGCCAGCACGCGATGACTGTCCAGCACCCGCTCCACCAGGATTTCCAGCTTGCCGCCGGAAGCCTTCTGGCCAAACAGCCGCGCCGGAATCACCCGGGTATTGTTGAACACCATCAAATCGCCAGGGCGCAAATGCTCCAGCAAATCAGTGAATTGACGGTGTGCCAGGGCGCCGCTGACCCCATCCAGGGTCAACAGGCGACTACCGCGACGCTCGGCCAAAGGGTGGCGGGCGATCAGCGAATCAGGGAGCTCGAAAGTAAAGTCAGCAACGCGCATGATGGGGTTCGTCTAGCAGGGCCGGGAAGTCTAGCGGAAATATCAAAAATTCTCCATGTACCTGATTGACCGACGGTTATCTCATCTTTATACTCCGCGGCCATTGCCCTGATGGCGGAATTGGTAGACGCGGCGGATTCAAAATCCGTTTTCGAAAGGAGTGGGAGTTCGAGTCTCCCTCGGGGCACCAAATTAAGAAAGGTCTTGCTTAGCAAGGCCTTTTTTTTTCGCCCGCAGAAAAGCACCTGACACCCCGCGCCAACGCGCTGACCTGTAGGAGCTGCCGAAGGCTGCGATCTTTTGATCTTGCTTCTCTCTTTTGCCCTTCACCCTGACCCTTTCACAAGGACTCCCCCCATGGAATCGCACCTGGAAACCGTCGCCCTCTTCTCCCTCAAGCTGGCTTACGAATCGGAAGATTCAAGCCCGATTTTGCGTGACGATCTGGTCATGGGTGATTACCAGCGGGATGTGTTTGAGTTGCTGGTGCGGCGAGGGGATGTTGAGGGGATTCAGGTGAAGGTGGGTGAGTGTGTGGGGTTGGCGTTGGAGGCTGTTGGGGGTGTGGATAAGCCGTTGGGGCGGGAGTTGGGGAGGTTGGCGGGGGAATTTGCCGGAATTCGGGCAATGGAGGAGCTTGATGCTCCGCTCATCACGCTTAAGGATTATCTGAAAGACATTCAATGATTGACGGCGTGCGACCTAAAAAGCGGGAACGCCCCCCGTAGCTGGGCCGAAGTTGGTCGCCATGCTCATCCAATAATAAATCTGTCCCCTTTTCCCTCGTTATTGGAATCCGCGCAAACTATCGGGCGGCTACTTTTACTAGCCGCCCAATGCATCTCAAGGCATCAAATTAATTTCTTGCTTACTGAATTAGAAAATACCTAGATCACGTTCCGCATCCATTCCGGACTCACGAACTATCTGAGCATCAATAGATACAATACGCTGTTTTGCCCACTTTTTTACGTTCTCATTTTTGTGATTAAAAAGAGAATTAAGAGCTATCTTATCAGACTCCAAATAGGGAACTAATGATCCTGACCACCCCCCACTTCCCATATTTGCATTGAGAGCGCTCGCAACACGTCCATCGCCACCAAAACTCTCAAGCAGCAAAATTAGGAGTGCCGACGGACACCGAACGCCATCTCGAATCTCAAATATGTTAATGCAACTAGCGATAAAGCGAGGGCCAAAATCTGGTTGCTCTTTACACCACGCGATAATTTTATCTTCAGGAAAAGAAGATAGAACACTTGGTGCCTGACTAGAAAGACTATTCTCCCTATCAAGCAATTTTTGCAACCAATAAAGCTCCATACCTTTCGCTCTTGATATGGCGATTCCAAAAATAGGCCACAATAAACCCCCATATTGACGCACAATCTTTACAAGCAACGGCTTTATGTAGCTCCACAAGTCGTTATGATTAAATCCGATCTTACACGAAGCAATTAGCTGGCTACAAATCGCGACCGCTAATTCTTCATCGTATGTCTTTAATAAAGCCTCAGCAAGTGCACACCAACTGTGGAGATCCGCATATGAGCCCGCCTTTTCTTTGTGTAGCGGAACTGCCAATACCAACGCTTTCACGGACGAGCGAATTATTTCAACTCGCTCCATATTTCCGAAGCAGTACATAAACATAACATTCAACGCAGGCCAAGCAGCGTCATTACTTAAGCCTGATAATTTCAAACAAAAATCCGAGACAACTGCTGGCGGCAGCTCATTAGTAACACTGCCATAGCTCAAAAAAGTTGCGCTATTGGTCGAAATCAATCCGGCCGAAATAAGCTCGATCATTTTATTTAGATGCTGAGCTTCGATAGTCCCAGTGCGAATAAGCTCAGGATAGAAGCTAACAAGCTGCTTACTAGATGACACCAAGTCAATATAATTCTGCCAAATACTATGAGACTTCTCATACACCCCACGATATAGCCCGTTAACAAAGCTTGCGTTCGCCCCGGGTAATTCAGACAGCCGCTTCAATGTCAGCTCTAAAAGATCGGCTTCATTAGGCAATTCTAAAACCAGTTGGCGCCCGAATGAGTATGACTGTCTCTGTTCCCCTTCCAGTAGTAAATCAATGTAAGGGTACACTTCCTCGACATTGCCAGAAACTTCAGTCGCTAATTTTTTAGCGTTCTCCGCAGAAACATCGATGTATGAACCACCCTCAAGCCTATGATGCTCTCGAGGAGGATTAATAACCAATATCCTCAGTTTCTCCTCTAAACCCGCACCTTCGGGGCTGAGCAGCTCCATCCAAGAATTTAAAAAAGCAATAGCAGGCTCTTCCAGTTTTTTATGGTCATACTCGAAAGTTTCTTTAATGCTATTAAGTGCAGCAGGCCAGTATCGACCATTGGATTCGACAATGCTTCTAATTGCGACATCGAGCATATCAAATCGACCTCTACTCACAAGGCCGCGTATCGAGTTCCCAATATCGTTAAGAACCTTTTCCTTTTGTTGTTCACCACGATTCATCATCTCTAAATACAAATCAAAAGCTGCTTGCCAATAGTCGAAAATTTCTTGCCAGATTTTCGGGCGCCACTCTTCAAGAGGTGCTTTGGTACCTTGGTACTCTGCGCCCACGGTACGACTGCCTCCATAAGTACTAATCGCTTGCTCTAATGCATTCAACAGCACCATATCAACATCAACTCGCTCTAGGTCCATGGCCTGACGAAGCAAAGCGAAACGAGTAGCTGGTTCAGCAGCCGTGCCGGAGAGATTGATGCAGAACAATTGTAAAAATTGACCTGTAGCATTATTGCTCCAAGATTCATTTTCTGCTGAAGCCAAGAGCAACATGCACCATGACGCCTCAATAAACAAATTGTCATGAAAACAAAGTTTCTCTAGCCCCCAAACTAAATTTCTTCGAACCTCCCCCTCAACTGATAACAATTGATCATGGTTCATAGAACTTAATGTTCGATATAATGCTGCGGACGTAGCGGTGGGGTTCACATTTACAAAAGCGCGGAAGAATCTAGAACCCCGTTCCGATAGGATCACCTCCGCTTGGCCAAAAGGGGCTTGAGGCCCGCAAAGTTTTTCAGTGAGCGACTTCACCTCACTATGAAAGTCCATTTTCTCAATTTGATTACAAAAGCCTTCGATCATCCCTTCAGGGATAGAATCGATTAAATTTCTTTGCCTCTCCTCTCTTGACTTTGTCCACCACTGACCCGCCAAGCGTATTGCCAATGGTTTAGGGACCACTTGACCAAATCGTCCTCGACGATCAATTAGTCCGCGGCTTGAATACTCTTGAATGCAACCATACACATCATCAATATGCACACCAATCGTATTGGCAATATATTCCAACTGGTACTCAGCTTCTTTTTCAACACCAAACACGTCAAATAAAGAGCACGCCTGTAAAATCCTTAAGCATTCCGGACTTTCTGGTTCGTTACGCTTCCAAAGAAGTTTGCTCGCAAGTTCATCCTCAGTCAGAGTTCCAATTCTTGGATCTTCGTTTAGCCTTGCTTCTGCCAACAGCACTGCCATCTGAGGAAAGCCTTGCGCAAAATCTACTATCCGCTTTAAATCAGGTAAAACATTATTATATACGGGGCTTAGCAACTGAAAGAGTTCATCATCCGTCATTTGCTCCAACCTAAAACAAATAGTTGGTGCTGCAATCGAATCAAAATTATAGTCAAGCGTTAGTAATCTTACCTTGCTATTTTCACGACGAACCTCTTTGACCAGCCGCTCATGCAACTTATACTCGCAGTTGTCAACAACAATAATCGCTTCATAACCAAGAGTAACCCAATCAGCTACAAGCGAGTCAATTTGAGGAGCATGATTAGCGTCGACGTAAACAACTAGGCTCCTGATTTCCTCATTTTCACTGAATACCTGAAAAGCTGTTCTGGTTTTCCCTAAACCAGACAACCCCATCATACGGAAGCAAGATTTCGGCTCAGACAAACCAATCTTTAGCTTTTCAACCACATCGCTACGACTAGCAACTGGGGCAAAAGGTAAGCGTGATAGATCTTCATGCTCACTCCATAGTTCGTACGTCTTCAAGCCCCGCTCCACTGGCCGACCGCTCCAATGCTGAACTGCTACAACAGCGGAAATATAAAGGTTAACCCAGCTTGCGATCTGACTTGCATCATATATGCGCAGATCACAGTCATTCGCATACCCTTTTCCAGCACCAAGGAGGGACGTTCTAACTTCTTTAATTCGCGCCTGTTTCTGCTTTGAGTTAAGCTCCTGGGTGGTAAAAACCACATAACTCCCCCCACTGGCGAGAACTTGATCAACGATCGGTTTTACTAAGCCTTTATCAGTAAGCACTTCCTTTGCGTACGCCGCCGGCCCCATATTTGTCGCTTTATTTTGAAACAAGCTTAACCGATTAGGAATGTAGTCTGTGGAGACTGGTCCTTGTTCCCACGAAATTCTTCCATCTTCACCGCCGTCCCCCGTGATTATATTAAGCGCTACTTCAACAGCACGTTGCGCGATACCATAACGAAAAGCTTCGGCGTGCAAAAGGACCTTGAGCAATTGCGTTAATTGTATATCGTTTAACTTTTTGACATCATCGGACACGACTTCAAAGGGCTTTGCCATGACTTTCCTTTAGTAATTAAATTCTTAACTCCAGTGACCGGCTATGTGTCGATTTCACCTTCCTCCACGATTTTGCGCACCTCGCAGCTGATCCTTTATTCCTCTTAAGCTACTGATCATAGGCAATTTTCGAGCACATGAGGCTATTAATTCGGACTAAACCGAGGCCCATGCAGTGACCGTCATCGTGCTGGCTGGTGGGGTGGAGTTCAGTGGATAGATAGCATACAAATGCTTGGTCTATAAATATGAGAAATTCTCACATCTCGACCCGGCAGTGGTTCAGTGACTACTTGTGGCCGAAAGGAGGCCTTGGGTCAGCGCTTGAGAACCGAAACCTCAGACCGCCGCTTCACGCTCTTTACCCGTAATACGTTACACCTACTCTCATAAGTAACACTACTCACACACAAATTTTTAGAGAGCGTTACGAAAAAAAAATCTTTAAATTCAATAACTTGAGAACAATTGTCACACAAGTAACGTCAGTAACACGAGTTTTAGCTGGTACTTTCCCCGCTCCCCGTAAGTATCTATTCCATCAGCGAGGATGGGCCTAGGATTCGGGGGCCCCAAGGATTCGGTGAACATACGGGGTCGGAAACCCGCGGGACTTTGTTAGCCGGAGCTCCCCCAGCTTAGTGAACAGGTGAACCCGGTGAACTGCTGTGCACCTGTGCACCTGTGCACCTGCCCTACGAAATCACAGCTATTGGCTCATCGTTACCGATGCGGTAACGGTGTCCCTCTTACTTCAAGATCCTTTCAATTTCAACGTTGAGATTTCAGTAAGCTGGGGCGGCTGCAACTAACGAGATCCCGCGGGTTTCCGACCCCGTGTCGTTGATTATCCTCAGGGGCCCCCACTTGCTTCCAGCTCCATGGGTGTGTTTGCTCATCGAGATGCGGGTCGGACAAACTTCCTAGAAACCCATCCTTCTATTTCCAGCCCTTCATGCTTGTACGACACGAGTAACCAGTCGCGGTTTGTGGAGTCAATCACTTCGAGAGGTGCGAACTTCGGCAAGGTCATAATCACCTCGGCCTTCATCCCAGGCTCCTCACGAAGATTGATACCGTCCTTCTTGGTCAACCGAAAGCTTTGTGTCAACGCGGCCGGTACATCGCAAAGCGCACCACGCACAAGCTTTCGCGCTTGCGCCAAGGACTCGAAGGCTCCAAGCCGCTGCTGCATATCGCAAACAGATTCACGGAAATCATTCCACTTGCTTATGTCTTCATAGAATGTATGCACCGCCGCAATGAACAGAAGTAAGAAAGCTACAGCTGGAGCTGTCAGCTTTTGGGGACCATTGGTGTCCTTTAAGGCCTGGACAATCTCAGCTTCAACATCCTTTGAAATTGGATTAATCGCTGGGAGATCGGAAAAACTCTCCTCGCTCTCAAACGTATCAATCAAGGAATGCAGTTTCGTAAGATCTGTTGATTTCAGAAGGTTAAAAAAAGCGGAGGTATTGAGTGTCTCCAAACCACCCAATATCGACGACAGAGAGGCCGTAGAGCGGTGCGTATCCATAACTGCGAACATCGCCTTAAGCGACTCCGATGGCTGCAGAATTTTATCCATCGCTTCAAACGCTGCGCGCTGCTGAGCTGAAGGCCGGACAAATTCTTCCGTCCATGCTGCTAGCTGTTTCATCTCACGAGACGGCCATAGTGTTTGCTCCATTGCAGCAATCGCCGCGTAGCTTTCCAAAGAGGGTAAGAACGTTAGATCAGTGGCCGACAAAGCCTGAATTTCACGGGAGGGGCGCAATGACTTTTGTGCCGCCTCGATCACTGCGTGCACCGCCGCTGATGGCCGAAGCAACCTGTCTGTTGTTTCGATCAACTTTTGTATGCCTGTCGACTGTTGAAAAAATTTCTCAACGTAAGGAGTAATCGCCTGAACCTGAAATGGCACTTCAAATTTTTTTCCAGGAGCTGCATATAGAGCTGGATTCGAGGCCTTCAATGTGGCTGCAACCGTCGTTGAAGCGGTTTGCTCTTCTGGACCTCCTGTCTCCGTGTGTTGCTGCCCATCCAAACGCTTTTGTTTGCCCTCTTCCACACCGGCCATCAAATCGCTCTCTACTGACTGAAAGACATGTCATCACAATGCAGACCCTAGTCAGGCTGATGCGATGTTTGGGTAGTATATGCAGGATATGCTTGGCAGAATGTGGTTCAGCGGATCAAAGCCTGTATCCCTATTTGTATCCCTACGTTTAAAATAGCTCTGCAGACCACGGTCCCTATGGAACACTCTAGTCTCCCTCGGGCACTTAAAATTGAAAAAGGTCCTCCTTAGCAGGATCTTTTTGTCCCCGCATAAAAGTTAGCTACTCGCCTTCGTTTCCCCACTTATGTGACTCCATAGAGCTCCGGCCGGAATGTTATCTCTACGGCCTAAGCTAGTCATTTTCCGATGAATAGGTGTTTGCATTGACTCTTTCGAGGTTGCAGCAAAGCAGCCCTCACGAAACCCTCCCCACTGTCGCTGCCAATTCAGCGACCGGGTGTGGAAACCCGTGTAATTCAAGGCGCAACAGCGCCCCCATCACGTCTGCCGGCGCTTTTTTTATGCCTGCGGCGTGAGTTATGGCGGCTGTGCGTGGGACGTCTTCGGGCGTGCCGGTTTCCTTGATTCCCGGTTTTCCACCCTGCGCACAGCTGTCACCCATTCGTGTGGAAACGAACGTGGCAGCTCCTCATATCAAGGAGTTGGATAATGCGCAGTATTAATCCGTTTGAAATTTGGCTTTTCTCTCTATGCGATTCCCAATCGCGTAACGCCCTCCCCCAGTGCCTCTCCATCCTCGGAGGTGGCCAATGACTGAAAAACCTGAACTTAAAACCATCGGCTTAACCCCCGCTATCTACTGCTCCGATCAACCTCTATTCCATGTCACTCGCGGCGTTCCGCTCGGTGATGCGTTATCGATGGCTTCTGATTTTCTGTTTCTCGCCAAGACGCTGACTGAAGATGCTGCCTATGCCAGGGATACCGACCGGCATGCCTGGGCTGCGCATTATTTGACGTCGATGGGTAAGGCGTTGGTGGATGATGCGGTGAAGGTGTTGGAGCGGGATCGGGCGGTTGGGCCGATGGGCAAGCGGGCGGCGGAGGCTGGAGGGTAGCTTTTGCGTTTTAGACGTCAGGCATGACGTTTGTAGGGATGGGTTTGGTTGCGGGGGCTTGGGCATTCTGTGGGCGTGGGGGTTGCCTTGGGTTTTTCGCGAGCATGCTCGCTCCTACAGGAAGCTGGTATGGGCAATCTTCGTGGTTTGTAAACAAGAAGGCCCGAATGTAATGCCGGACTGAGCCAGTCTGATGATTGTGGCAATTTCGATTTCGCATTGAACACTGGTTTTGGTGACACCCGTGCGGGTGGCTAGCTTCAGCACTGATGTTGGCTGGGCTGGCGTTATCGCTGGCAAGCCAGCTCCTACAGGGTATTGCGGAAGGCTGGTGGGTATTGTTTGGCCCTGGTGGGTGAGTTGTTTTTTTATGCAGGACCCCATTTGGTATTTGTGTTGGCTGGGCTGGTGCTTTCGCGAGCAGGCTCGCTTGTATGGTAGGACTTGAAGGGAGGAGGAGGGACAAGGCTCGATTCTGACTGTTGACGCAGTACAGACTGTGGGAGAGTTCGCCCCTCC
>Ga0209542_10012904_pt1 | contig 14514 bp, 14 predicted proteins | sample RifCSPhighO2_01_FD_184028 | JGI IMG/M metagenome (GOLD analysis project Ga0209542, IMG submission 184028) | Soil microbial communities from Rifle, Colorado - Rifle CSP2_plank highO2_0.1 (SPAdes) (version 2) | ecosystem: Environmental > Terrestrial > Deep subsurface > Rock core/Sediment ...
TTATTTTCTTTATCCATATTCAAATTCCGCCCTTCACAATTGCAATTTCTTCCGGCGTGAGGCCGTAGAGTTTATGAACTAATTACACTATCAATTTCCTTCATGATTCGCTCAGTCTGCACCAGCGCAACAATCATTTTTTGATAATGTTCGATTTCCTCATTTGTGAGGATTCGACCTTTGCGATCTTTAAGCCATTTTTGTGCAGGTTGGTAGCCGCCGATATAGAAATTCCAAGCAATTTCTGGAACTTTGCCAAAAAACTGATTATGATTTATAAAAACTTTTCCGTCCTTATAGTTTATATTTACAATTTCGTCTGATCCTGAAACGGGATAAGTTGTGACTAGTTTATTTACTTTTGTCGATTCTAAGAGGTGTAGTTGTTTTAGTTCTTCACCAAGCTTAATTAGCAACTGGAATTGTTTTTTGTCTTTTGGATAAGGTACTCGCGGAAAATCGATTTTTAGAAATTCTTTGTATTTTTCTCGATAGCTCGGTGAGTAAAGCACAGAGTATATGTAGTCAAAAATATCTTCGGGAGAAACTTTACCCACAGTTTTTTCTATATTACCAATTATTTCTTCTTTAAGATTTGGTGATTTTGATCCATCTTCGGCATAAAAATACAAGGGAAAATGATAAGAACCTGTGGTGCTTTCCGAGGTTTTCATCTCTGATAATAGGTTCGTCACAAAAAAATGGTTCACTTGATCTGATTTTGATTGTCTTCCTGAAAGAAGAGCTATATTCGGGAAAAGAGAATGCTTAATTTGTTCTTTTCTGTGTCTTACTACGATTCCTGTATCGTAATACAAGAATCTTTTGTCGAATGGACGATAGCAAAGCTTTTGAACCTTTGCGGTGTCGAACATATAATCTAGATTTTTGTAGTAATCGAGAATTTGTTTCTTGAGGTTGTTCTCAGAAAAAGCAACTACTACATCATCATGATGAGTCTTGATACCGGCTGCTTTCGTGTTGAAGAGTTCATCTAATTTAAAGCCTTTTTCGTACTCTTCGTTCACTCCAAAGTCCTTTGGAGCGAAGAAGAAATACGGTTTGGAGTACTCAAGTTTTTTCCAATTTACACTGTGTATGTTGCTTTTGTTTAAACTTTCGAACTTATTTGTCCTTTCGCCATAAAATTCTGCATGGTGAACTGTTCCTAGGTCTTTTTTTTCTTCCGATCTCCGTACAAATATTGAGATTGCTACTCCCTGTTGGATGTCAAAGACGTTTTCATCTTTGCCACCGTTTGGCGCCTTTTCTTTCTTCTTGGAATTCCCGTGAAGATCAAGAACATATATATCATCAAATGTTTCGAGTAAATGTTTTCTCATCTGGCGGTGAGTTATACCCTCTATGAATGAATTATTGGTTATTATTGCCACAATCCCGTTTTTATTTTTCTCAATAAAATGCTCGGCAAAACGAATGAATTTTATATAGTCATCGGAAAGTGGCTGTATGTTTCTTTCGTTTAGATTCTTTTTATAAACATCTATTAAGTCTAAAATCCATTTACCTTTATTGGAGGAGCTAACACTATATGGTGGATTGCCAATAACAACCATAATTGGCGTTTCGTTTTTTATGACTGAAGCCTCTTTAGACTCTTCGGCAATGCTTTCTGCCAAGCCAAATGCGAATAAATCCTGTTGGATGCTGCTTTCTTCTAATGAATTTGTGAGATAAATTCCTAGCCGTCTATGAAAGTCCCAAAAACCCGTTTTCCTGAACGCAATCCCTAATTTTAAATGGGCTATTGTGTATGGAGCCATCATGAGTTCAAAACCATGGAGTCGTGGGAGTAAATCGTTATGTACATATGCTGGCCACCTGCCCTTTTGGCCCGTTTTTAAAAGGCTATCGTAAATCGTTCGTATGACAGCACTAATAAATGTTCCTGTACCCGTTGCCGGATCAAGAATTTGTACACGGTGAATATTTTTTTCTGTTTTCGAAGTGTCGGCGAGGCCAGCTGCGAGTCCGAATTCTTTTTTTAATAGATAATCAACAGACCGAACAATGAATTGAACGACGGGCAATGGAGTGTAGTATGCACCCATTTTTTTGCGTAAATCAGGATCATACTCTTTTAGAAAATCTTCATAGAAGTGGATAACAGGATCTGGGCCTTTTTGAGTTTTATCTTTTGAATTGTTTTTGAAATAATCCTCCATAAGTTTTGTCACGTCGGCATGGGAAAAAACTTCGCACAACTCGTCGACAATATATTTAAGTCGTTTATCGAAATCAGCTCCTACTATATGGTCAAAGAAATGCCGCAGGAGTGGATTAGAGTTTGGGATAAGCTCACGCGCTTCTTGTCTTGAAAAGCTACCTAGCGACTTGTCATAATAGCGCGCGACGAAAAGTCCGTATACAAGGGTTTGAGCATACATATCAGCAAAAGAATCTTTTGATAAATCATGCACAAGCAGTTTTTTGATAGTTTCGTATATTCGAACAAGCTCAGAATTTTTATCTGAATCTATTGAAAGAAATATCCTTATGTTGTCGCGAATTCTTTGAGCCTTGCCCCCCATAATTTTTGATAGGTGTTTACCAGATTTTATTGGCTCTTTAAAGAATTGTGTAAAATCAACTAAAGTCTTAGCAAAGTATTCATAGTTCTTTGGATTGGGTGTAATAGTTCGATTCTTAAAATCAAAATCTGCTACTTTAATTGGTTCCTCATATGGTAAACCGTTTCTGTAAAAACGGAATTCGACATAATCGGTAAGAACCAAGTTGGTGTAACCAAAATATCGAGCCATCTGCTTTGACTTTTCAACCTTGTCTAAGGATGTACCAATGTCCTTAGCCTCGATATAAAGAATCGGTATTTCTCCCTTGACAACAATAAAATCGGGTTTGTTACCCTCTCTGGCCTTGGGATCGTGGTCTATTCGTTTAACATTGATCGATTCGAAAATTCCTCTAAGTAAGGTTTCGAAATCAGCACGGTATCCCATTTCGCTAGTTTCTTCGTGGGAGAATTTAGAAGTAATGGATTGAATGTAATTTTCTAAAATATTTTTTGTGTCTGACATATTCTTTAAATTAAGTCTCAATAAATTTTTTAATATCTTCTTCTTTATAACGCCTATCGCCACGTTTGCTGATTATAATTGCCTTTAGTTTACCGCTTCTATCCCAGCGCCTTAAAGTTTCCGGATTGACACTCAGCATTTCGGCAGCCTCGCGGATTTTTAGAAGTTTAACTTTAGTTTTAGCCATTCAATTAGACTTAATTATACATTATTCTGTTATAATTATCCTCTAAAACCAGATTGACGTGCAAATAACAATGAGATCGATGAGCAACCAGAAAAAGTATGATGAAATAGCCAATTCTACGAACCCAGTCATCTGTGTTGTGGCTGGTCCCGGGAGCGGGAAAACAAAAGGAATATTAATCCCTAGAATCAAAATGATTCTATTTAAGTCTCGTCTAGATAGTGATAAAGTTCTTCTTTTAACTTTTTCTCGTGCTTCTGCCCAGGATTTAAAACAGCAATTTGAAGGAAAAAGCAAAGCGCCCCGAATCTCTACGCTCCACTCTTTCTGTTTATCATTTCTATTAAGTGAGAACAACCATGATATTCGAAAGCGTGTCGATTCAATAATACTCGACTTTGAAAAAGATATTTTGATAGCAGACATCAAACAAAAAGCACCAGAGTTCGGGAAAAGACAGATGAAAAAGATGCTAGATGAATTCAGTGCTGGGTGGGCAATACTTCCCCACGACGAAGTATTTATCGAGGATGAGAATAGAAAAAAGTTTAAAGGTATCGTTGTCAATTGGCTAGATGAACATGAAGCAGCCATGATGGAAGAGATTGTTTATCACGCGGTTGATTTAGCTAAAAAGATACAATCCTCATTTATTGATGATCCTGAATACATTCTGGTTGATGAGTTTCAGGATTTAAACAAACTTGAGCAAGAGTTTGTCAGTCTTTTGTCTATCAAATCTAAGTTATTGTTAGTTGTTGGTGACCCAGATCAATCAATATATAGTTTCAAATACGCTCATCCTAAAGGTATAAGCGATTTCGCTAGCAAAGATGGAGTTGATTCTCATACGCTCGAATATATTGGTAGATCCGCAAAAAAAATAGTAAACCTTGCAAATGAATTTTTAAAACAGGCAGACCCTGGGAGAACGAGTTTACTTAAACCATTACCCGATAAAGAAAATGGGTCAGTGAAAATTCAACGATTTAACATACAAGATCAAGAGTTTGAGTTTGTTTTTAACGAAATAGATAAGGTTATTACCGAAGGTGAAAGACCAGGCGAAATTCTCGTTTTAGTCCCCAGGAAAAAAATTGGGTTTGAATATGTTAAATATGCAAACGCTAAGCTTCAAGGAAAATCTTATTCTTACCACCTTACCTCTAAAATCGACTTTAATCCGATAGAAAAAGAGAAAATACTTTTATTTAGTCTTTTGGCTAATCCAAAATCTATCTTACACACCCGATCATATATTGGGTTACATGAAGCAAGCTACAATTCTGCAGAAATTGAAACTATAAAGGCAAAATATGGAAGCTTGAGTGAAGCGTTAAATCAAGCAAGCCCAAATGATTTTGATGTTAGAAAGCAAAAGGTGAGAAAAATCTGTGATAAATTAATTGAGCTTAGAAACTTTCTGAATTCTCACAATGAGAACTCAGATATTATGTCAATTATTGATGAACTTTTTCCTGATGGTAATGATGAAACTAGTGACCTGCGAAAAATAATTACTTCCTTAATTGAAGAAAATGACACTGTTAATAATTTGTATTCAAAACTTGTCGACTATATCAGAACAATTCAGAGTAATGATAGCCAGGTAAAGGTGATGACGTTGATATCATCTAAAGGACTTGAGGCTAACAATGTATATATTGTGGGCTGCAATGATGGTAATATGCCTGGGGAAAATAGATCCTCGTACCTCAATGATCATCAAAATAAACAAGAACAGCGAAGACAACTCTATGTTGGAGTTACACGAGCAAAAAAAAGCATAACCATTACTTGGTGTCAGCATATTCCTTTCGAACAGGCTATGGGCAACAACACATCTTCAATTGGGGTTCGAACTATTAACGGAAAAAAATACAGCAGAGTTGGCTTTTCAGAGTTTTTGCAGGATGTACGGTTGGAAAATCTCTAGAATATTATATATATGTCAAAATATTACAACCAAATCAAGCTATGATCTTATCTAAATCTGAATATTTGATGTTTCTCAAACATCCCGCCTGGCTGTGGCTCAAAAAGCACGACAAGAACAAACTCCCCGAACCAGATTCACAATTACAAGCATTATTCGATGCAGGTCACCTCTTTGAAGAATACGCAGAAAAATTGTTTCCGAATGCTATCAAACTTGGATTTCAAACCTACGATGATTATTTGAACCTCCCTTTTAAAACTCAGCAATTTTTGGAACAAGGAACAAAAACAATTTTCCAAGGAAGATTGGAAGTAAATAACATTACATGCATTTTCGACGTTTTAGACAAAGTAGGCACAAACGAATATGACCTTATCGAAATAAAATCCAGCAGTAGTGCAAAAGTCGAACATGAATATGATTTAGCTTTTCAGCTTCATGTTTTGGAATCTTCAGGATTAAAAATTCGAAATATAAAGGTTCTGCACGTTAACAGCGATTTTATTAGGAAAGGTGAACTAGACCCGAAGGAGTTTATCGCAACAACTGACATCACTCAAAACGTTAGAGCACTTGAAGCTGAAACCAAACAAAATATAAAAAAGGCGTTTGGGGTGATTGAATCCAGTGAAGTGCCGAGTATGTCACCCAGATACGCTGGATTTGGAGCTCTTAAGGAATGGCTGGATATTTACAAAAGCATAAATGGCGAACTTGGAAGCCACCACATTTATAACATCGCTTCCCCCAATGCACTTACACTAGGCCAGCTTGAGGATCTTCATATTGAACATATGAAAGATATTCCAGAGGATTTTAATTTAAAACCCAAACAGCTTTGGCAAGTTAATGCACACAAAACCGGACAAAGACATATGAATGTTGCAAAAATCAAAGAATTTATAAGTTCTCTTGAATTTCCGCTTTACTTTTTGGATTACGAAACACTTATGGGAATTATCCCTCCGTTCGATGGGCTAAAACCTTATCAGCAACTTCCCTTTCAATATTCTTTGCATATTTTGGAAACTCCAAAATCTAAACTATTGCATAAAGGGTATTTACATACAGAAAATTCAGATCCGACTTTGCCGCTGGTTAAACAGCTTGAGAAAGATATCCGCTCTAAAGGAACTGTAATAGTTTGGAACAAAAGTTTTGAGAAATCCTGCAATGATTTAATAGGTAGATTACAACCGGATTATTCAAAATTTTTGATATCAGTTAACGAACACATCAAAGATTTGATGTTGCCTTTTGCCAAAGGCTGGTTTGTAGATAAAGAGTTTCTAGGCAGCGCTTCTCTAAAAAAAGTTATGCCTGTTTTAGTCGACACACTTTCTTACCATGATTTGGACATAAGGGAGGGTGGGTCTGCGCAGGCTCTATGGATGGAAACTTTCTTAAACGGCGGAAATAAGGAGCTAAAAGCGAAGATTACCAAAGATTTACTGGAATATTGCAAACTCGATACACTTGCAATGGTAGAAATTTACAAGCTGCTTTTAAAAATATAGCTAAATCACAATAGCATTTGGAAAGTATGTATGAAAATAGTTACTGGGATAGCAAGCACTACCCACGTTGATTATCATAACGAGAGAATGGCAAAATCTGTTCTTGATGGGTTTGCGTATCAAATCCGCACAAGTTTTATTCCCTTCTTAGTTGATCATGATCCAAATAAACAGATAGGGATTTTGCTTTTTGGCAAAGTAGCCCAATTAGATGACGGTGAATTTGCACTTTATGTGGCATGCGGAATTTTTGAAAACGAGGAAGAGGCTAATAAACACCAAAACGGCCAGCCAAACATTGTCTGGGGAGACTATCAACATTTTTTAGAACACATTGAAGACGCTGGTAGCGAAATAATACCGGAGGAAAGATATAAGAATTTAGGTAACAAAATAGATAACCTTAACCTCGCGCAATTATTAGAAAAACACCTAGACTCCACAAAAATTAGGTCTGATGGGGCAGTCTATAAAGTAAAATTTCTGGTAGCCTCTACAAACGATCTCCAAATTAGTGTGTACCCTAAAGACCATGCACCGAAACATTTTCATGTCACTTCAAAGCAGAGAAGAATAAACGCCAAATTTGACATTAACACCCTCGAACTTATTAACACAAAAAATGCCAAAATAAGAATTGGTGATATAAGGAAAATTCAAAATTTTTTCGAATTGCGCCCAGAAATTTTGGAAAAATTAAAGACTGATTACAATAGACTTAATCAATAGATGAGCGATGTCAAAAATGATAGCAAAAAGTTGTTATATATGTTATTCAACGAAAAATCTTACAAAAGATCATATCCCACCAAAGAATCTTTTTCCTAGTCCTAAACCAACCAATCTTATTACAGTTTGGTGTTGTAGAAAATGTAATGAAAAATTCAGTTTAATTGACGAATCATTTAGGGTTTTTACTTCTTCTGTATTTAATAGATCGAAATCTGGCGAATGGATTTGGAATAATAAGGTAATGGATTCTACCTTCAAAAGGAGTCCTAAACTAAAAACTGTTACTACAAAAAGTCTTATTCCAATTCAAGCAGAAATAAATGGACAAAAAATGCAAGCAACAGGAATGACTTATCCTGTGAGGAAAACAAAAGAGTACCTTGTAAGGCTAACAAAGGGTTTTACGCGACACTTTAATCCAGAAATAGATTATTCTCAAGCAAAATTCAAAGTAGCGCATATTATTCCAAATCAACAAATTGCGGACATGCTATACGAAAAGTTCTTTTATGTAGAAAAAGGGGATGGTGTATTCAGAATGTGGAGAATGTTTGTTAAGGATATGGGAGCAAAAAGTGTATGGGTATATGTTTTTTATGACGGGTTAATGTTCATGGTAGAAGTGAACTAATTATCTATGACTAAATTATTCAATGAAAACTTAGGAACAGCTTCTAATAGAACTGAATTAGCTAGATTGAAAAAGAAATTCAATTCTTATGATTCTATTTATGTTGCTATATCCACAATGACCAATCGTCCTGATTTTCGAGACTGGCTAGAATCTATTTGGCAACAATATGAACCTTATGCTGATGCTAACTTCCCGAATGAATTTAAGAAACAATTCAACCAGCGAGCTTGGGAATTGCATCTTGGAGCAACATTACTTAACAGAGGATACACACTTGGTGATCATCGTGACATTGGTCCTGATTTTAAAATCTCTGACGGAAATAGGAATGTGTGGATAGAGGCAGTTGCGGTAAGGAAAGGAAATGGTAGAGACAAGGTACCAAACATTGAAAACGGTAAAGCAATAGATGTCCCTGAAAAAGAGATGCTATTAAGGCTTACGACAGGTCTAGGAGAAAAGTATCGGAAGTATTTATCATATTTACAGGATGATCATATAAATTCTGATGACCCTTACGTAATAGCCCTCGATCGATCTGACTTAGAACACTCAGATGCACAAATACCACTAATTCTTAAATGTCTTTTTGCAATTGGTCATCAGGTTCTTTTCCTAAAAAGAGAAAAACCTCAACCGAAAACTGAAGGGAGTACATGGTCTGCAAGAGAGAAAGTAAATAAAATCAGTGGAAGCGAAGTAGAAATGCTCATGTTTAGAGATGACAGCTTTGAGGGAATAAGTGCAGTTATTTATTGTGCTCAGAATATTTTGAATAGCCTCAGAGATCCCAATCGAATGGGTGATAATTTTGTTATTGTCCATAACCCATTTGCTAAAAACCCTATCACTAAAGGTTTTTTTAAATTCGGTGATGAATGGCTGTTTCGAGATGGGTATCTAAAGAAACAATAATATTAGCTCATCCAGTTGAAAAGTTTATATGCACCATCAAAGGTTGGCAAGTTCGTTTTGTCATCAAAAAAGCCTCCATCACTTAGTAGGTAATTTATATATGCATAAAATAAGAGATCTGCAACTATCGCATGAGTGATCCAGTCTGAATATATCAGTTGACTCAACGGAATATTGTCTCCATGGACGATTGAGTTTCTCAATTTATAAAAGTCCCAACCCCACCATGCAGCAGCACTCCTCTTTTTGCTTTGGTTTTTCCCTTGTTTTCTAGTCTCTTGATTAAATTTTGATTGTGCTACTGCACTATCTATCTCGTCGGCGAGAAATCCTGCTTTATTGGGAATGTTAGGGATGTCAAAAATAATTTCATAAGCAGTTGCCATCATTACAATTCTAAAAAAGGGCGAGATCGTTCCGTTATCTATGTGAGCTAATCGAAACCATTCAGACGATCGTAATAACCTATTTTTTAGATCTTCGTGTTGAGGGTCAGCAAGAAGTTTATTTATAGCTTTATGTACATGTCCATTTATATTTTTAAAGAAACCACCTGTCGCCCATGGTTCCTGAAAGTGAATTTCATTTAACTTCCATCCGCCACTTGTCATACTTCCCGACTTGACCGCAATATCGTCTGTCCCGGGTACAAAGTTTTGAGAAACCATCTCAAAATATCTGCACTAGCAGGACCAATGCTGTTATTGTTGCCAACCAAAGCAATTCTTGATTGTTCCTCAACACACAAGAAACATAGAATATTGCGCGCAAAATTTAACTCTTGATATTCCTCGTCAGAAAGAGGTTCGAAATAGTTTTTATCCTTATATGAAACTACTGTAATAGTTTCAACTGGTTCTTGATGTTTATTGACGTAACATTTTACATAATTGTCCAAGTAATCCTTTACCTTGGGGTTACTTACAGCAGTGGAATCATACTTCCAGAAGAGAGCATTGCCAATTTGTATGTCAGTCAGTTGTAACCAAGGAAGTAATGATACCTGTTTATATGCAACATTCACGAGCTAATTATATACTAGCCACGAAACGCAGCTAATATAGATTGTTATAAACAGATGAAATTAAAATTCTAGGTTTGAACTAAGTAGTAAACTGTGCTTGTGGATTGCCTTAAAGACGAACGATGCTACATCTTTAATTCAAAACTTGCTCAAAATAAATCTTTCATTGATTTCTTAAGAGCTTGAGCGATCCTTTTAATTGTTTGCACCGGAGGATTGGCTTCGCCTCTTTCAATTCTGCTAAGGCTCGTGTAGTGAAGTTTTACCTTATCAGCTAACTCTTCTTGGGAAAGCTTTAGCTCTTTTCGAAATTTTTTTATCCTTTTGCCAAGTTTTACATTAACTTTATATCTCATGGGGATAAAGTAATGAAAACAGGTCTTGACTTGTATAGCGTTTAACGCTTAATTTAGCTTTACAACTAAGGCTAGTTTATGTATCATCAGAACAAGCTGATCCAAAAGGAGGTGAACAGATATTAAAAAAGCACTTTTAATAATAGGCGGGATTATATTGGTAATCATTGTTATTGCGGCGGTATCCGGTGGAAATAAGACCTCTACTTCATCATCGAACTCGGGGTCTGCGTCACAGATGTCATCAAATTCTTCACCAGCAGAAGAAAGTAAACAAAAACAATTTGTAACAGTCGTAGAGCTAAACGGAAATGCTAATAAAAACTCGGACACATTCGAACTTAAAGGCGGAAAAGTAAAAATTACCTATACGTTTAATGGTGTCCAGTCGATTGTAGGTGCGGTCTATATCCTTAAGGAAGGTACAGATTTAAATCAACAGGGTGGCATTCCAGAAGTGACTGTGACTGAAGCTGGCACTGATTCTACTTTTTTAACCAAGTCTGCGGGCAAATACTACCTAAGCGTCAAAGCCGCCAATACGACCTGGAATGTGAAGATTGAAGAGGAAAGATAAAAATTAAATTTAAGTGTCCTCTTTATTAAGCTTACAATAAAATTAGGATTGGCAAATGTCGCACGAAACACGAATAATGAAATCTAAGCTTTATCCTTCTCCGTCGGGCCCAGAATTTTGATTGGCACGTACAATCGAAAGTGAGGAGCGGAAAGGACTTATGAAACTACGTGCTTTTTTCTTGAGTAGGTGCCTAATTTAGGCTTGCTACCAAATAATATTCAAAGGAAATACAAGTTTGTAAATCCTTGGTGACAAAGAGGGAAAAAGGCAACCGAAAGCAGTCGTCGAACGGCAACCTCGTCAACGTTGGTAACTTTGATTCGAAGGGTGTGAACGTGAACAACTGGAATCCGGACAACTCGAATGACATCATTGGTGTTTGTCTCTCTCGATAGTTTCATAAATATAAAAGTCCTCCTTTTTCCAAAATTAGGAGGACTTTTGCCACGTTCAGTTTAAGCTTAGAATTTAAATGCTTGTTGTTTTAATCCAGCCACCAATCATTTTGCCAATTTCATTAATGTCATTTTCAAGGGAGATATACTTTTTATTCTCGATGATTTTTAAATCTTTACCTAATCTAAAAAGTACCCTAAGCAAATCTAATTTTATGCTCGCTTTTCTAAGAGTTGGCAGTTTTTCTTTTTTGGATAAATTGCTTGCTAGAATAATCGATTCAAGCATATCAAGAAGAACGACTTCGCACCTCTGTGCAAAAGTATATCGGTCGTTTCTCGGAAATGTAGGAATATACAAATAGAATTTTTTGTATAGGTCGTAGGTTTTGGTAAATATTGGTATATCCTGCCAACTAATGTTATGAGAGTCTGGCATGGTATTTATAAGAAGCTTATCACAAAGGGAAACGTTTTTCGTGGATATAATCAGTTTCTGAAGGGTAAAAAGAAGAAAAGGGATGTTGTTAAATTCGCAACAGCGAAAATCAAAAACCTAAACGATCTTCAATTGTCGCTTCTTAATAAGACCTACCAGCCAGGCGGTTATAGTCAATTTCTGGTTCATGACCCTAAAACAAGGATTATTCACAAGGCAAGCGTAAAAGATAGAGTAGTTCACCATATTGTTAGCGATGTTCTGGTCAAAATCTTTGAGCCTACGTTTATTGCCAATTCATATTCTTGCAGGAAGGGAAAAGGAACACATAAAGGTGTGTTAGCTCTACAAAAGATGGCTTTAAAAGCCAGCCGCAACAATACTAGAACCTGTTGGGCTTTAAAGTGTGATATCAGCAAATTCTTCGCATCAATAAATCACCGAATACTGCTTCGAGTACTGAAGCGAAAAATTGGTGATGAGGATTTTTGCGATTTGTTAACAAAAATCGTCTACAGCTTTTATTCGGATAAAACAATAGATTTTGACGATAAAAAGGGTATTCCGATAGGTAATCTCACCTCCCAATTTTTCTCCAACGTCTATCTAAACGAACTTGACCAATTTGTAAAACACGACTTGAAAGTGAGGTATTATGTTCGCTATGCTGACGATTTTGTTATCGTTGACAGTAGCCTGGATTATCTGCTTTCACTAGTTGACCCTATACAGAAATTCCTAGAAAACGAACTGGACTTGGAACTGCATCCGAAAAAGATAACGACAGGAAAATTTGTAAGCGGTATAGATTTCTTAGGTTATATTATTTTCCCAAGCCATATATTGCCAAGAACGAAGACTAAAAGAAGGTTGGTTAGAAAAATCAGACATAAAATTAAGGAGTTTAAGCAAGAAAAAATAACCGAGGAAGCACTCAACCAAACAATTCAGTCTTATTATGGTTTTTTAACTCATGCGCATGCTTATGAGTTCAAAAAGGAACTACAAAATTTAATCTGGTTTTGGTTAACCGAGTAGATTATGGGAAGTTTTCGCAAAAAATTTACATCGAATGCGCTTCGCGCATATCAAGAACTAAGAATTCAAGGTCTCAAGATACTAAAACTACCGAGAGAGACAAACACCAATGATGCCACGCGAGCGGTCCGGATACCAGCGGTGCACGTACACACCCTTCGAATCAAAGTAACCAACGTAGACGAGGTCGCCGAGCGACGACCGCGTATTTGTCCATGTATACATCCCTTCCATTAGTCTCTCATTAGTATGCAGAAAATACGTTGCTAAATCATAAATAGCTTCAACAGGTTTTTGCCTTGTAATCTGGTTGAGACGTAGAGCTGCTAGTTTTTTAGTCGCTCCTTGCCAATCGCTTTCTATTTCTGTCTCTATAGCGTCTTTGCCTCGCTCAAACTCTTCAATTGCTTCTTTGTAGTTATCGGGTAGTGCCTTGTTCTTGAATACAACGTCTTTTAGATAATCTGCTATTGCTTGTGTTTGCTCAAGGTAGTTTTGATTTGTTGACGAGGGAATAACTTCCTTGCTGACCAACGCCCAAGCAAGACCCGGCGTATCTTTTTTGAAAAACTCTTCTTCGCCGTACCAGCTAGTGTCATAAAGCAATTGTCCCTCGTCACTTTCTTCAAGTTTAGGCTGTACAATTTCATTGAATCTCTCCATGGTCAAAGGTTTACCTGATGCGTCCTTGGATGCTCTTAAAATTAAGAATTGATCCAACTCTTTAGCTTTTTGTAGCTCTTCCTCTGAATATGGGAGGGGAGGAATTTCACCATCCGGAATTCTTATACCCAATGTTTCTTCAATTTGTCTTGGACCTAAAAAATCTTGTCCAAAGATTGAACTTGCCCTTTCTAGACTTGAATTTGTGTAACCTTTAGGCTCTGGGGCTGCAGTTACGACTTGCATTCTGCCCTCTGCAATAAGGCTGGCTGCTTCCTGAGGTTTAATTCTTAATACTTCTTCACCTGACATAATTACTCCTTATAAGGTAGGAATATAGCCTCTCCAGTTTCCGGATCGAGACCTAAATACTGATACTTTTCTCCATCCTTCTCAACAATTGATCTGGAAGACAACGTTTGCTCTTCACTGATTGTCAAAGGACTATCCTGGTAATAGATTTCAGTCCCATCAGAAAGTACCTCTAATTTGGTTTTGGGAGTTGCTTCTTCGCCAATCTTTCTTACGACCCTCTCAGTTCTAGGTGTAAGGTAACCCATCTCAAGCGGTGTTAACGCTTCATAATATGGCCTTGGGCTCTGTGCTGGTTCTTGATCTATGTCAAAACCGAAATGATTGAAAACTCGATTGAAAATTACTTTATCAGTTTCATTGTCGACGTTTGAGTAGAAATTATGTAGTTTTTTCTCTAAATAATTTGTTAAAGATAAACCTCCCTCAACTTCCGACTGATAACTTCTCATCCAATCTACGAGTACTCCCATTTCAAGAACAGTACGCTCGAGATAACCTTCATCTGTACCAACTTTTGCAACACTTGGTTTCTGGTTGAAGCTTTTGTGAATCTCACTAACAGCAAGCGCAAACCTATACAATGTGCCGTGCTTTATAACATCAGAATCAATTTCTTGGGTAACAGTTCCTTTAACATCATCCTTTGCACTGCGAAACGCAGGGGCAAGTTCGTCTTTTGCGATTCTGATTCGTCCGTTTTCATCCATCAAAATGGCAAGAA
>Ga0209542_10012906_pt1 | contig 14513 bp, 14 predicted proteins | sample RifCSPhighO2_01_FD_184028 | JGI IMG/M metagenome (GOLD analysis project Ga0209542, IMG submission 184028) | Soil microbial communities from Rifle, Colorado - Rifle CSP2_plank highO2_0.1 (SPAdes) (version 2) | ecosystem: Environmental > Terrestrial > Deep subsurface > Rock core/Sediment ...
CACCGAAGGTAATGAGATTTTCACAAGAGACTTTGTGGTTTCTATTGTGCAGAGAACAAGCAGTACCACTTTATTTTCATTTACCGTAAAACCAAATACCGCAGGCGAAATACCGGTTTCCATACTTATGCCAACTCTCTTAGAAGGAACATACAATGTGCTTATAAAAGCCTCGGCATATCTGCGGTCGTTTGTAAAAAATGCCGTGTTTAATTCTGACACATCAATTAACTTACCAAAACTTCGTGGTGGCGACATGAATGATGACGGTGTTATCAATTCATTTGACTGGTCATTTATGAATGACAGATGGTTTGGCGCTGATCTTACAGCCGATCTTAACAGAGATGGTGTTGTTAATTCTATTGATTTTAGTTTTATGAATAAAAACTGGGGCCTCACGCAAGATTAATATGCAACACATATTTGATATAGTAAAACGCATGCTTCCGGCGCTACTCGCAAGCATCCTACCCCTTGCGGTAAGCGCCGCAACGCTTTCTTTATCACCCGCTTCCGGCTCCTATTCTGTGGATGACACCATAACGGTATCAGTTCTTATTAATACCACCGGAGCGGCTATTGACGGTGTTGATCTTCACTATCTTCGATATAATCCCTCATTGCTTGAACTTAAAGATGCTGATACCACGCGAAATGACATACAAATTGCCGCAGGTTCTCTTATGTCAAATACTGTGTTGAACATGGTTGACACATCACAAGGCAGGATTGATTTTTCACAACTTACGGCGGGAGGTATAAAATTTACCAGTAATGGAGCAGAAACTTTTGCAACAATGCAATTCCGCGTGAAAAGCGCGGGAAATGCATTACTCACGTTTGATGCGATACCCGGCTCAAGTACTGATACAAATGTTGTCGCTGTGGTAAAAGAATTACTTACATCTGCAACAGGGGCATCTTACACACTCTCTGTAAATACAAGCAGTTCTGGCGGATCGTCGGGAGGAGGTTCATCTTCTGGCGGTGGCGGCGGAGGTGGGGGTGGAGGAGGAAGCGTGTTTCTTCCCGCGCCGTCCAGTTTTTCCGCGCTGGGCGGGCCAGATCAAATCCTTCTTCGATGGGTTAATCCAATAAGTTCAAGTTTTGTGCGCGCGCGAGTTATCCGAAAGGAAAACTCCCAACCAGTCTCCGCAAGCGATGGAATAATAATATTTGAAGGTGATACACAAGGTTACACGGACACGACCGTAAAGGCGGGTGTTACTTATTACTATGCCATCTTTTCTCTTGATACCGCGTTACGAGCTTCAGCTCTTTCCATATCGAAAGCAACTGTTGGAGATTTTACAGAACAGCAAATTATTACAAAAGTTTCGGAAGATGAACTGGCAGGAAAAACATCATCCGCGACTATCTTTACGTCTTTTGCGTACCGTTTTTCAGTCGCACTGCAAGAAGGATTTATTCATGAAGAAGTGCGACAGCTTCAAAAATTTCTGAACTCACTTGGGTTTATCATTGTTTCTGCTGGCACTGGTTCCCCGGGCAATGAGACAACCTATTTTGGCGCGCTCACGAAAAACGCCCTTGCCCGTTTCCAAGCAAAATATCTTCCTGCAATTGCCACTGGCGATCGAGGATTAGTAGGTCCGCAAACACGCGCAAAATTAAACGAGCTTGCCTCAAAAGGTGTTGTTACTCCCGCGCCAATAATCCCAGTTCCTTCCGGTGTTTCCTATACCTTTGCACGGAATCTTACTCTTGGGAGCCGAGGAGAAGATGTCCGCCAGCTTCAAAAGTTTCTTAACGCAAATGGGTTCATAATAATTTCTGCCGGTGACGGATCTCCGGGTAATGAGACAGATTTCTTTGGAAATTTAACAAAAGCCGCCATTATTCGTTTCCAAGAAAAATATGCGGGCGAGGTGCTTACCCCGGCCCAACTCATAAAAGGTTCTGGGTTTTTTGGACAACTCTCGCGTAATAAAGCACACCAGCTTATGCAAAAAGGAGTAGCACCCTCTCAACAATCAACATCAGTCAATACTTCAAGTCTCCAAGAACAAATCAATGCGGCGCAGGCAGAAATTCAACGTCTTCTTCAACAATTGCAAACAAGACAAGGTTCATAACAGATTACTGAAAATGGAAAGAAAAAAACCAGTGGTGCAGAGAGCGCCACTGGTGGTAAATTGAACGAGTTATGAGTTATTTTTTACAAATTTCCGGATGGCAGAGAATTTTTGCCGATATCTCGGGAATGCTTAACTCCCCGCGTCCCAGCCCCATTGGGGTGAAATATTCGTGGTTGTTTTCCACCACACCCCAGAAAGCAACAAATATCTCATCAGTTTTCCCGCGAGAATTTATACTGATCCAGAAGGGACGCAAACGGCCATTTACCATCGCATTTTTTAGGTGGATGGTAGAGATAACCAGCCCATCCCTATACATCCGCACTTCTATCGGCGCGATGTATCCCTCACGTTCCTCTACTCGTATATATATCTCATGGGGCAGAATGGACCGCGCCGAGCTATCAACAACAACTTCCACTTCTGATCCGCGCAAAATTTTTTCCCGATATTTCTTTGTCAGATGCAAAGAAAGCGTAAGAAATAGGGGACTTAAATTTGTTTCGCGTAACTCCTCATACATGGGTGGCGCCACGGTTCGTGGCCGATCTGGATCAATATCCGGGAGTAACGCGATCTGACGTGTCTCGATCTTCCCAAACTCCGGGCGAAACCACGACGAAATCACATACTTATCGCCGCGCGGATTTAGAAAATCAAGATGTATAGCAGTGCTGTTCGCGCCACCATCTCTATTTTGTGATCTACGGAGAAGGGTGAATGGTTTTTTTGCGCCATCACGAATATATTCACCCATAGCAATCTCTGCGCATTTCTCGCACGGAGTTAAATCATTTTCCCATAGTTGTTGAAGGATATCAGAGGAACTAAACCCTATTCTTGGCATGGCGATAAGTATCGCCACAAGTAGAAACATAAGCGTTTTCATTACCTACCTCCATTTTGTTTTGTTTACATAAGCGCGCCAGTTGAGGCAATGTGAAGTTAATACTCCACCATCTGCTTACCACAAGCGCGAGACATGACAACATGCCCAAATGCCACACGGGTGTAAATGAACTTAAAAGTAGGAGTCCCAGTACCATCATATTTCCCGCGCAATCAATGTCCACCGCTTTCCCTCGCACCCGCAACGCCTCCGCCGCAATTTGTCGCACCCCACCACCAACTGCTTTTAGCTTCAGCAGTAAAAAAAACTCTTGCGCCAGATACATATTCGCGTCTGATGACGCCCCAATCACAACGGGAATTATCACGGCTGTCGCAATGTTCAACGGAACACCGAACATTGCCATAACAATTACAACAACCGAACTCACAAAGAGAAATGGTTGGGCAATCACAAACCCACCTTTAAACATAGGGATGTTTTTGCATTCTTGACGGGTCATCCATGAGTAATACAGAAAGATCGCGAGCAGGGAAGTAATAAGCACCCATGGCGCCTGTCTTGCGGTTACCAACGCAAGCGGAGCATAATGCAGGTTGTTTCCAAAAAGAGAAACGGCCAGCCATGGATATTTCTTTTGAAATTGTTTTGCAATTTCCTCCATTTTGCGCGTTGCCTCCTCAATGCCAACCGCGTTATCCATTGGGTGATCCGCCCAGATAAAAATGCCCCCTACAGGATTTTCAGTCCTTACAGGACCTTCGGCATTCTTCCACTCGGTCCACATTGCAAGGCCTGACTCTTTGGCGCCAAACCGCGTAAGTTCCACCGCTTTTTGAAAGGGAACCGCAAGTCCATCCGTTCGGCGCATCTCATACTCAATTTGATCTATGATGGAAGAGACAATCCCGACATCTTTTACCTGCTGAAGTTCTCCCAAAAACGCTTTTGCGCTATTGAAAAACGTTTCATCAAGAAGCGAATCTCGAGAAATGCCCACCCCTTCGAAATAAACAGGAATCACATCCAATCGTCCAAGTTTCGCCATGCGTCCAAGCATGGTTTTTGCGTTGGTTTCCCCCAGAAATTCAATCTGGCGAGAATTGGTATCAATACGACCACTCCATACAAACGCGCTCGCAAGCAACATAGAAGAAAAGAGTGTGCCGTATATATAAGCATTTCGCCAAGAACCAAACTTTTGCATTTTTCGTTTCATCAGGCGCGCATGCCAAATTTCAAAGGCATTGGCAAGCCAAGCGACAATCCTTGGCGTATGCCACACACGCGCTTTTATGAAAAAGTAGAGCGCGGGGAGAATGTATTTTTGCGTCATCAACGCCCACAAAGCGCCAATCGCAAGGACGGTGTCCATCACAATAGCAGTCCAGAGTGACTGGTACCAAAACCCGAAGAGCCCAAAACATATAAGCGTTATGCGAAATATGTGGTTCACGGATTTTTTTACCGACCCTGCTTGCTTTTTCCACTCCACATATGAATTCATACCTCTCTGTCGCTTGATGTCCTCCATGAGTTGCGCGTTAAAGGATAACGAGGCAATCATGACTCCTCCCACCAATGTTGGCAGAAGGAATACCGAATAGCGCATGCCTAGAAGGGAGAGTGGCCATACGCTTGCAAGCGCGGCAAGAAACGCAAACAGCGTCCCCAACCACACCGAAAGCGCGTATTCTGGATCTCGAAACACCAGAAACAAAAATGGAAGCAGTAAGATGTATCCCGTGAAAACTTTAATGTCCACATCCACAAAAAACGCCCAGGTAATAAGAGTTTCGGTAACGGAAACACTCCCCACCAAAATTTCCGGCCATCCTTTTTCACGATACGGCACAAAGTCTGTATCCAGATAGTCACTCGCGTAATAGCGAGCGTTTTCATACCAAGTGCCATTTTGTGGCGGATAGTTTCTTTGAAGAACACGACGAAACTCCCGAATTGCCTCGAACTGATTCATTCCTTCCGGCGGTCCTGCAAGAATCGTGAAGCGCTGAAATTGCCCGTCCACATATTTTCGCGTGGATGGATTTTCAGAAACGAATTTCTTCCACGTTTCCAGTGAAAAACCATCTGCCACAAGAAGTAGTGGGTTTATGTACGAAGACCATTGTTCCATCTTTTCACCCCAGCTTTCATCCCACGTTCTGGCTTGGTAATTCGCTAGAGAAGAAACCTTCCAGCCGAGTGAGAGGTGTTGTTTGAGATACTCTGCATATTCGTGGAGAAAAAATAATTCTTTCTCACGAACCGGCTGTTTCCACAAAAGGATAATGGGAATAGGTGTTGGTTGAGTATATGTTAACTCGTCCCTCACATGTGTAATGCCAGGAAGCTCTTTCCACAGAGCATCCTGCAATGGGGCGATGGCTGTTCGATGGGCCATAATGATAGATAGCGCCATCAGCGCCAGTAAAGGGGCGATTATCAATATGAATCGCTTCAGCATGGTTTATCCTCCTTTATTGTCAAATTACTCTCTTATCTCCTTGTAGAAATTTGTACCACAAAATATCAATTTTTGCAAGTCAAAACTTATCATAAAGGGTAAAGTATATTATAATGCACTTGTGCCTAGGAAAAGTTTGCACAAAGAAAAATTACAGAAGGACTTTCTTCTGATAGCAGTTAGTATTGTAGCTACGGTAGCTATGGTTCAGTTCGGTATTCTGGACGGTTTTCTGTTTGCGTTCCAGGAATCTCCGTATGTTGCAAGCTTTATAGCGGGGCTATTTTTTACTTCCATTTTTACTGTTGCGCCTGCAGGGGTTACTTTGGCCGGGCTTGCGCTTATCAGCTCTCCATTGCAGGTAGCGCTATGGGGCGCGCTTGGCGCGATGATTAGCGACCTATTTTTGTTTATTGTTATTCGGGATCATTTTACAGGGGAGCTTCAGAGTTTAGTAAGGATGAGGCGTATTAGACAAATAATATCGATTATTCATCTGCGCATCTTTCGCTGGATGCTACCCTTGTTGGGAGCGCTTATCATAGCATCTCCGCTACCGGATGAGCTCGGGCTTGCATTGCTGGGTCTTTCGCGCATGAACACCGGTATTTTTCTGCCAATATCCTATTCTTTGAACTTTCTCGGCATATTCGCCCTCGGATATTTGACGCATGGATAACCTATAGCCCACACGAGAATGGGGGACTGACCCCATTATCCACAGTAGAATAATTCATATGTATCCTGAATTTTTTGCAACCAAAAACGAAAACAAGCTCCGCGAGGTGAACGAGATTCTCGGTCGCAATTTGGAGCAGATTTCGGTTGAGCTCTTCGAGCCGCAGGGTGTGGACGTGGAGATGATCGTACGCGAGAAGGCTGAAGACGCGTTCCACAAAACCGGTAAGTTCGTGTTGGTGGAAGATACTAGTTTGGAATTCGCGGCGTGGAACGGACTTCCCGGCGCGCTCATTAAATGGTTTCTGGACACCGTCGGCAACGAGGGCATTCTCAAAATGCTTGTGGGTGAATCGAATCGCAAAGCGGTTGCTAAAACCGCCGTCGGTTTTTTTGACGGCGCGCAGTCGCGCGTGTTTATCGGGAAAGTTTCTGGTACTATTCCAGAAATCGCCCGCGGCACTAGCGGTTTTGGCTGGGATCCGATCTTCATTCCCGACAGTCATGAAAAGAGTTTCGCTGAAATGACCTCCATCGAGAAAAACACCATATCCATGCGTAAGCTCGCGCTTGAACGCATGAAGACGGAGTTGAAGTAAAGTGTCTCCATAGAAAAGTATTTTATGAAAGCATGACAGATAATGAATTGCATCTACGCATGATCATCCACCAAGCTCTGTATGATATTGAAAAATCCTTGAATGCTAAGGTGACCAGCATGGAAAAAATAAAAACAGTTTATGGCTTTAACACTACTAGTTTTCATATTAAAGTATCTTTGGCGAATGGAAACACCACTTCTTATTTCCTTAAGTTTGGCAACACCGAGCGTATTAGGCAGGAACTAGCTGGCATTAGTTTTGTTGAGAAGTTTATACCCACTCCGAAGGTTGTTTTAACTTCAAAGGAAGAATCGTTTAGATTTGGCTGGACATTATCAGAGTATATCTCTGGCAAGCTCATGGCGGAGAATTTTTTGGAGATAGAAAATCGCAATGATTTGAAGTTGTTTTGCGAGCTTGAAAAAGAAAAAGAAGCGTTACTTAGAAACTTGCACGATAAAATAAAAACTATTTTGAGCTATAAAAGTTATATTGGTTCACGTGTCAATCAATTATTTTATGGAAGGCTTTTTGGAGAGAGATACCAATTATTTTTTGCCAGAGATCATAATAATCTGTCATCTTATTTCAATCATCGACTTATAGTAAATGGGAAGAAATTTCAATTTACGATCGGAGAGACATTGAAAATGATTCAAGAAAAGTATACCCCGCAAGCTGATAGAGAGGTAATGGCTATCATGGGTCACGGAGATGCTCATCATGGGAATATTATCTTAAACTCAAAAATATGGTTTATCGACAATGAATACGCCGATTTTATGCCGCCTTTTATGGAGCTAGCCAAGCCTTACTACAATGATTTTATCGGGAGACTATTCTTCCATCACCCTAAAATATTAAATCAATATTTCCAGATTGATCATTTTGAGGAAAAAAACAATCAGCTTGTTTTTAAGATCAGCTACCCGCAGAAAATGATAAATTCTCTTGCAATCACTCAAGTTAAACTACAAATGAGGAATAAGTTTGTAAATAATAAAACTGATGACTTTTTATCGTTGAACGATTATCTTGTACTTTGCCATACTCTTACTCGGGACCCGAATGCTTACCCTACGGAGAGTCGCTTATTATTTTTGGTCTTTATTGTCATACTAGCTCAATTTGATCCTTTCGATCCGGAATCAATATATAAATTCTTTTGACGATTAATAAAAAAAGTGAACTTCGCGATCTCCAAAAAAAGTTCCCAGTTTTTATCTATTTCGTCTGAGCTAATGTCTTTGTTTTTTAGGATTGACCAGATATGGCGCTTTTCAAAGCTCTTTAGCATAGCCGATAATTCCATACCTGTGGAACTTTGAAAGTCTTTGATTGTATTTGAATAATCTTTTTTCTGTTTCCCTTTTAGAACCAGCAAGTAAGTTTCCATAAGGAAAATGGAATTTTTGATTATTTTTCTTAGCAAAGCTTTTCTGTCCATCCAGTTGCCATCTTCGGACATAAATTTATACATAAAAGATACTGTTGTCGCCGTATAGGCATCTATGGGAATTTTTTGAATTGTGCCCATTGGGAACACGGGCAATCTATATCCTTTTTGTATAAAAATGACACATTTGTTTTTATCGCTCCCGTAGAAATTTTTTATATATTTGAAGAATGATAAAGCCAAAATTGGATTTTTGGTTGCAAGATGTAATTGATTATAATCAACCACTTCAATACCTGTTTTAGTTCTTGCTAAATCTGATAGTTTTTTCTTAAGTATAGCGACATGGCCAAGATATTTAGAAGTTACCTCCGTAGCAAGCAATAGCATATCAAGGTCACTCCATCCGGCTATAAAACGTTTTGAAAGGGTACTGCCAATAATCATAATCGCAATGGTGCTGTGGTTTACAATAACAGTTTTGTATTCTGGTAAAGAATAAAGTAATTTCCTGAATGATACTTTTTTTCTTAGGAATTCGTTGATAGACATATTTCTTAAATGAGAATATAACTTTCTCATGGCTTCTTGGGGATATAAATTAGCCAATTCTTTAATTTTTTCTAGTTTTACCCAACTTAAATGATACTGGTTCTGTTTATTCATTCTCTCTTTCTCCGGACCCCCTATTTTAGGTTTCCCTCTAAGCCTTTTTATCAAATAATAAACTTCTCTTTGCCCTCTGTTTTCTATTTCTAATAATTTCTTTCTAATTTCTATTTTTAAACTTAATTCCTCACGCATTTCTCTTTCCAATGCGTCTTCCACAGTCTCATTGTCTTCTACTGAACCGCCAGGAAAAACATAATATTCTAGTCCATTTTTAAATCGACGTATCAGTAAAACATTGTCGTTTTCAATTATTACACCAACCGCTCTCATGTTTATTTAGGAAAGTTTATGAAAAACGCTCTGCCAGTTGGTTGTATAGGCCATGCTAGCAGAGCGGTATTTATTTTTTGTACTTTTTAATGATTGCGTCAATATTTTGGTAAAGATCCTCAAAAGTACTAGAGTTATCTATGACCTCGCAAGCGATTTCTTTGAGCTTTGGGATCCCCGACAGCGTCTTGACCTCATCTCGTGGAAGCAGTAGCGTTCTTGCTTCCTCAATACTGTTAAGGTTTTCTCGTTCCATCTGGCGGCTTAAGCGCAGCTCTAAAGGTATGTCTATGTAAATAATACAGAAATGATCTCCCAACTTCTGTATCAAATATGGTCCTAGACCGCCGCCATAAAGACTTTCTATCGAAGCCATATCGGTACCAAGAAACTTGATGGTGGACAACAGTTCGTCCACAAACGCATTCCAAAGTGTGTAAGGGTCTTTTGCTTCCTCCTGCTGGATGAAATCCCCTAATTTTTCACCCGGGGATAATTTATCACGCACTTGCTCAAAGAGACGAACAATTTTTAAACGCTTTATTCCTTTTAAGTCGAGATACCGTCCGACTGTACTTTTTCCGCACTCACTCATACCAGTGAGAGCAAAGATCATCTTTCCCTCGAAACGAGCTTGACCCATACAATTCCCCCTTTCAAAGAATGACTTCACCAATCGTAGCTCCCTTGTTGCTGAGATTACAGAATCCGATGCATGGGCGACATTCTTTATATGATTTTCGGCGTATTGGCCGCGCAGACCATCGGGATATTTTCCGATTATTTGTTGTTTCACCAGCGCTATTGCTTCTTTCCCTCCAACCTCCAGAAGCAACACTGGAGCAGATGTTATCCATCGGACGATATCAGGAAAATAATCATGACAAGACTCGGAAGCATAGAACTTTTTAACGAACTTTTCGTTGAGTTGCACGACCACATGTCGTTTTACATGCAGATCATGTGTTTGGAGGGAATATAGAATTTTACCAACTAACTTTTTCGCTAAACCATCTGGCTTCACGATAATAAGTGTATGTTGAAGAACCAATTTTCACCTCCTGTGGCAAAAAGGAATTTTTCTTTCTTATTGGTTATAAATGTGCTACTTGAGAAACCCACTATGAATAATGACACAATTCTCTACTTAACACAAGGGGTGGCAGTAATGTGTAATTTATCCACAGTCTTCCCCGTACCATTGCGTTAAGACAAGATTGGGACGGCATTCATGACGCTTCTAATGAAATCGGCATGATCATGAGAAATGGCGGCAAAGTCATATCTGACAGATATTGGCTCACAACTTACACTTACCACCAAGTGATGGGTGTTCGTATATTGGTAGATGACTTTGCGTCCATCATCAAGCCAACTCTGACAGTCATCCTTGCTCTTAATCATGAAGTTCAGATTGAGCGAATGGTGCGCCGAGGCATGTCTGTCGGCGACCGTCGTGTCCTCGACAAGCAACGAGAAATTTCCGCCGCATTCTACCGAAATGCGTTGGAGTCAGACATTCCGTTCATTGTCCTTGACACACAACGTTTCTCTCCTGAAAAATGTGCCGACATAGTGACTGTGGCACTTGGAAGTTGAACATGGGAGCAATCAAACCGGTCGCTCCCTCTTTTATTTTATTAATCGGCTTATACCCCGTGGCTTGCCACAGGGATACCGAATAGGTTGGGTCCAGGGCTCTGCCCTGGGGTGAATACCATTTATTGGAAGAATTGTTATTATAGAATTATGCAACAGGGAAAATCTAAAAATATAGAGGTTGAAATCCGTGCGCGTCTTGATAATATAGCTGAATTTAAAGAGACACTTGAACGCATGGGAGTCCAACAAGCTTTTTTTTGTACATGTGCGATGTGTATTTCTGCGTAAAGACTGCGACTAAGGTTAAGGATGTAGAGATGGATGAAGTTGGATCGTACAGCCTTCGTTTGCGCAAATCAAAAAAGGATGGAGAAAATGAACATATCACGATCAACACAAAAACCATCACTAATCATGGTGATCACAATGCTTGGGAAGAGCATGAGATTAAGGTTAATGATTTTTCAGAAGCCACTAAAATTCTAAATACCACAGAATTTAAGCCATTTTTTATGTTGGAGAAAACTAGATTTACATACCGATTGGACGATATGGAAATATGCGTTGAAGATATAACAGATTTTGGAGGTGCGGTGGAAATTGAAATTATGACTTCACTAGGTAAAGAAAATGATGCCAAACGAAAAATTCGAGATTTTTTGAAGCGGTGTAGTGTTGACGAGGAAAAAATAGTTCCCAAGAGTATTACCAATATCATTATGAAAGAGCGCGCATTTAATCAGCAAATTAAGATATAAAAATCCCTCACGCGGAGATTCTCTGCGTGAGGGATTGGCTATAGCTTCCGAGGCTGAAACCGAAAAGTGCCATCTCGATACATGGTCATACCTTTAAGATTCAAGGAATATGCTTGCATGTAAATCTGTTCTACTTCAGCAACGGTTGCTTCTTGCGAGAGATTGATTGTCTTTGAAATAGACTCATCAACAACCGGCTGAAGGGTTGCGACCATGAGCAAATGGTCGTTGGGATGAATCTCTGTGCTGGTACGAAGTAATTCTCTCATTTGCGGATCGCAGAAAAAGTTAATTCCTCTGCCTTGGAGAACTACCTGCTTATCTCCTTATAAAAATTTATACCACAAAATATCAATTTTTGCAAGTCAAACCTCGGCACAGTTTTTGGTACACTGAAGCGGGACTAGAACAGACACTTCGTGCACCAGGAAGACCGAAAAAGAATGGGGACTGACCCCATTTCCCAAACCCTAAATACCAATTCACCTTCCTATCTCTTTATAAACGGATTCTCCATATCAAAAACTATTTTATGAGTTTGATTATTTATAATGTTTTCGTCTAAAGCATATTTCTGACTATATAACGTTGTAACCGCACAAAACAGTGCGTCTTTATAGTTAAAGCTAAGTTTTTCAGATACTGACCGTACCGCTTCCTCGGATACTCCCTCTATCTCTACAAATGGCTCCAAAAAAGGCCATTCATCAATAGTTATTTCAACAGCATCTAATACCCAAAGCTCTCGCTTGTTTTCTTGATACGCTTTTTCTCGACATCCCAATGTCGCAAGCAAAGTCCGTGCATCTTCAAAATTATTAACCTCAAGAAGAATTTCCTTTTGATTCTCGATATTTGTGCCATCGATAACTTTCAAGCTCAATGTAATTTTACCCGCCTCATCCCTGACTCGTGCCCATCCTCCTGATATTTCATGGCCTTCCGGCAAATGGAAAGTCACCCTCTTTTGTAAAAATTCGGCTCGCACAAGCCTTGCGCCTGCTTGTTCAAGCTTGCGGCGAATAGCGTCTTTATCGATATTCGGAAATGTTGCTTCATATTCTACTTTCATACATGGGACTGTAGCACGAAAAAAAATAGCTGACCAGATAAAGTCTGATCAGCCATCGAGGAACATATACCTCTACTTTGGACGGAATTCTTCGGGAACATCATCCCAACTCTTGTATAATTCTAGCACCTCATACTCTGCCAAACCTTGCGGTGTCTGGGCCTCAGTAGTACCGCCTTTAACGAGACCAATTAAAGCGCTCGCTAATGGAGCATTGTATGCAACCTGTTGTTTAGGGGCATTTGTTTCTCCGTAGCCGACAATCTCCCAGACTTCCTCTTCTTCACTACCTGTTATTTCATAGTATCTATGAAACCGAACAATTGAGCCAAGCTGTACGCGTTTAGTATTTCGTTCTTGGAAAACGTAGACTTCTGCGTTTGCGACTAGTTGTGAGAGTTCGCTCACATCCGCGGCCTTTCGCGCCTCATCTTGTTCCAGCTTGTTAAAAGTTGGATTATCGTGCCATGTGTCTCCCGACTGAGTGTATGCAATTGCTTTCTCCTGAGTTATAGCTGTAAGCTCGCGTTGCGCTTTTTCAAGCCTAGCCTTTAAAGCAGCCAAACCGGCATCGCTGACGTAAACTTTATCCATATCTCCCTCCTATTGTATTGCTGTTAAGCGTTCTCGTAACTGGGTAACTTTTTCCACTATCTCATGCTTCGTCATTGCTGGAGAAGGCAATCTTACCTGATCAAATCCCATACTCTTCTCGGAGAGCAAATCATTCGTTACCCATCCGACATTTTCGTGGGTAATAATCAGCGTGGCTACATCTCTGTCATCTGGTACATCAACTCTATGCAGAGTACTGTTTGTAACAGAATAAAGCATACTTTTCTCAAAACGCTCTGTACCTATACAAACGAGTTTTGACTTTGCGCGTTCTTCCAAGTCGTAATGCTCTTTGCTACCGCGAGCATAGTAACGATAATGAAAGAACTCTTCTCCCTCTTCAGTAGGCTCTGCGAAACGATAGGTAATATGGTCTACATATCCTAAAAGCACTACGGACGAAAAATCCCAACGATGATTGTGAACATTCTGACGAGGACGACTTACATTAGGCATGAGAGATGGATACCAAATATGAAGACGCATCTTCATAAATGTTTCTTTATCCTGGAACAGCACGATTTTATCGTATCCATTATCATGCCGATAAGAATCTGTGTGTTCGTGAACGGATCGGTGCGTCTCTTCTATGAACTCGTCCAACATTGCAACCAGGTTTTCTGGACGTATAATATCCTGCATATCACTGTTTATTGTAGCTACCTTTTCTTCACCATCCAGCAAAGCTAAACGCATGAAACGTTGTTGCCAACTCACACTACTTAAAGTCATAAATTGCCTCCTTTCAGATAGTTGGCCAATATATATTCTACTGTTTGCTCCACTGTATTATCGCTTGTATCAACCATGGGGTGCCCGAATCCTCTAAAAATTCGGTCGGCTTTTTCCTGAACTGGCAGGTTAAAATCGAGCGCTATAGCGTCAGAACGATTTTTTAAACGTGCGAGACGCACATCTTCCCGAGCCGTTAAGATGAAAACATATTCCGGCATTACAAGATTGGTAAGTTCGAAGAGCCCTCCGATATGAGAATCCATTGCTGCATGAAATGCATGCGTTGAATATATATACCGATCACAGACCACGCCAGACTTATTGAGTAGAATGCCTATCATGCGGGAATCATACTGAACCGCAGCACGATAAAAGAAGTAGCGTGTAAGCGGATCAATATCTGTATCCACCATTGTCCTTGCGAGAGCGAATGGCCCACCAGGGCTTTTGTAGTAAACATAGCCAAGTTTCTGAGCGAGCAACTTACCAATTTCCGTTTTTCCCACTCCGTCCACACCCTCAAGACATATGAAATGGTTCACAATCCCTCCTTTCGGTTTATCTCGTTTTTATTAACCAACCCCACAAATACATCATTTAGCATACATCGTGAGCTTGGTATCAAAGAAAGACCGGATAACTGCAGGTCTCTTCTGTAAAGACATGAGACAAGCATATATATTTTTCTTGAGTT
>Ga0209542_10012907_pt1 | contig 14513 bp, 14 predicted proteins | sample RifCSPhighO2_01_FD_184028 | JGI IMG/M metagenome (GOLD analysis project Ga0209542, IMG submission 184028) | Soil microbial communities from Rifle, Colorado - Rifle CSP2_plank highO2_0.1 (SPAdes) (version 2) | ecosystem: Environmental > Terrestrial > Deep subsurface > Rock core/Sediment ...
TGGCTCTGGTGTACGTCTTTGGAATGGTATTTCCACTGTTTGTTTTAGCTACCTTTTGGGACAACTACCAATGGTCGAAAAGCCCCTTGGTTCGAGGCAAACTCTTGCATTTCAAATTATTTGGCAAAGATTATCAAGTGCATACCACAAACTTAATAGCGGGTGTCATGTTCCTCTTTTTTGGTGTTTTTGTTCTTTACCTTGCCTTTACCGGTACAGAATCGGTGGCTCCTGCTTGGCAAAGATACCTGACTAGTTATGTGAGTGCTTGGATCGAAAAGGTTGCTACCTGGTCAGCCGGGTTGCCAGATCTGGTTTTTTTGATTGTCCTGATTTTGGTAGCAGCTATTTTTATCTACAAAGGATTCTTTTCGAAGCCTAGTAACCCCAAGGAGATTAAGACAAATGAGTAAAAATAATTTTGAGGTAGAGAAATTATCCAAGGAGGAAAGACGGAAGTTTTTCAGACAATTACAGGTAAAGATGCGTCAGAAAGAGCGAAGAAAATCGCTACTTTTAAAGATTATGCTGGTTGTGATCACGATTGGTATAGTAGGCGGTCTAGTATATCTTTTTGCAACTTCTAAGCCCGCGGGACAAAACGGTTCTGGCGCATCCTTAAATTCCATCGGGAATTTAAAACTTGGGGACCAAGCACCAGATTTTGGTTTGCCAGCTACAAACGGGAAGACAGTCTCACTAAAAGATTACCAGGGTAAAAATGTTTTGCTTTACTTCCAAGAAGGGGTGATGTGTCAGCCCTGTTGGAAGCAAATTGGAAGTATGCAGAAAAACAGCGATTTGTTTAATCAGATCGAAACAGAAATTGTTACTATCGGGGTAGACTCTGCTAGTACTTGGGGGCCAATTCTGAAGACTGAGGGTGTTACTACCATACCAGTACTGATAGACGATGATAGGATAGTTTCTGGCGCTTACGGGGTACTTTCAATGCCTTCACAGATGCACTCTGATAGACCAGGACATACCTTTATTTTAGTAGACAAAAACGGGAAAATAGCCTGGATTGCAGATTATCCAACAATGCGGGTAACCAACGAAGAAGTCTTAAACTCAATTAAACAAGCTCTTAAAATATGATCTTTATTGCCCTAAAAAATCTTTTCCAAGAAAAAACAAGGTTTTTTATTAGTATTGGAGGAGTCGCTTTTAGTGTTCTTTTGATTTTTATCCTCCAGGGTTTATATCAAGGCTGGAGCAACCGAATGGGAGAATATATAAGGAACTTACCGGCGGATCTTTGGGTTGGTCAGGAAGGAAGTAGGGACATGTTTCATAGCGTCTCGATATTGGCAGAGAAAGACAAAGAAAAAATCGAAGATATTGATGGTGTTGCACAAGTAGCAAGCTTTAGCGGTAGGCAAATGAAGCTTCATGTAAACGGTAAAGAGGCCCCCACTTTTATTGTTGGCTACGATCCAAACGAAGGTATAGGCGGCCCACTTCGTGTGATTGAAGGCAAGTCTACCCCTTCAAACGGGGAAATCATTATTGACCGCGTCTTTGCGGAAAATAAAAATATAAAGATTGGGGACACCTTACCGGTAGCTACTGAAAATTTTAAGGTAGTCGGCATCTCTGAAGGCGGCAACTTAGTACTCTATCAATACTCTTTTGTAACAAAAGAAGATGCCGAAAGGCTCTTTAAGCTGCAAGGTGTAATAAACTACTTTTTAGTAAAACTTGCGGGTGGTACTAACAAAGACAGGGTAGTAGCCGATATCAAATCGGTGGTATCCGGCAGTGAAATATTCACTAAAGAGGAATTTGTCGAAAACAACACAGAATTTATTAACGAAACCTTTTTGCCGATTATTCTTGTATTGGTTTTAATCGGTCTGGCCGTTGGTATAGCCGTGATTGGTTTGACCATCTTTACTTCTACTATTGAAAAATCGCGCGAATATGGAGTTCTTAAGGCGATTGGGGTGAAAAACAACCAGCTTTATTTAATTGTTTTTGAGCAAGCTCTTATAGCTGGGATAATTGGTTACTTTATTGGGGTGATTTTGGCGTTTACACTCAGTGTTATTGTTGGAAGACTTGTGCCAGAATTTATAACCCTTTTTAGGATTATTGATTTAGTTTGGATTTTTAGTGCAAGTATTTTGATGTCTGTTGTAGCGGCTTATATACCAATACGAAGAATTGCAAAGATAAACCCAGCGGAAGTATTTAAGGCATGAGCGTAATTGCAAACAACATTACGAAAATTTTTGGTAGTGGTCACACCGAGGTGAAAGCTGTAGAGAACGTTTCTCTAACCGTACAGCCTGGTGAGATTTTTCTAATAATGGGACCCTCTGGTTCTGGTAAGACCACGTTAATAACAATTTTGGGTGGTCTCTTGTCACCGACATCTGGATCAGTGGTAATTAATGGCGAAAACATCACAAAACTAAAAGAGAGTAAATTACCAGTCTTTAGGTTAAACAACATCGGTTTTATATTTCAATCGTTCAATTTACTTTCTGCCTTGACTGCTACAGAAAATGTCACTGTTCCGCTAATTGCCAAGGGAATTCCAAAGAAAAAAGCACTGGGACAGGTCAAGGAAATGCTTGAACGGTTAGGGTTAGAACAGCGTCTCAACAACAAACCAGCTGATCTTTCTGGTGGAGAAAAGCAGCGGGTAGCAATAGCCAGAGCTTTGATTACAAAACCAGGCGTTATTTTGGCTGACGAACCAACAGCAAATTTGGATTCAAAAAATGGTCATGAGGTAATGCTAAAGCTTTGTGCCATATCTTGTGAGGAAAATAAGTCGGTGATTATTGTAAGCCACGATAGCCGAATCAAAAATATTGCTCATAAAGTCCTCTGGGTTGAGGATGGGAAACTTATCAAGGAAGAAGAAGGTAGCCATAAAAAGATCTGTCCGCACGAGAATTTGGTCTAAAAATGATAGCTAGAAAACTTTTACCGCTAATAATATTTGCAATCGCCTTTGGCTTTGTAGAAGCGGTAGTGGTGGTTTATTTACGCCGCCTTTTTGGTCTGGGTTCTAGCCAATACGAAATTGGTAGAGAACAAGTTTCGATAATGCTTCCGGGCCTTGTTTTTTTGGAGCCAAGAGCCGCTCTTGCAGTTATTAAAGACCCTTCAATTTTAACAATAGAAAAATTTCGGGAGGGAGCAACTGTGATAACACTAGCGGCGGTTGCAACTATTGCTGGTAAAAATCTAATTCAAAAGATTGCCTATTTTCTTCTCGCCTTTGGTCTCTGGGATATTTTTTACTATGTGTTCTTGCGTCTTATCATTGGTTGGCCGAGGTCTTTAGCTGACCTGGATATCTTTTTCCTTCTGCCGGTTCCGTGGATAGGCCCAGTGATTACACCGCTAATTGCGTCGAGCGTTTTGGTCCTGACAGCTTTTATAATTTTAAAAAGAAAGGATAATTTATGAACAATTCAGATGAAAAAGCAAAAATTTACACCTGTCCAATGCATCCGGAAGTAACTTCCGATAAACCAGGCAGTTGTCCAAAATGTGGAATGGGGCTTGTACCAACAGAACAGAAGATTAGATCAGAAAAACAAGGAGGTCTATATTTAGTACCACGTTACCCATTTATAATTGCAGCAGTTATTATTGCATTCGCAACAGGAGCTTTATTGTTTGGAGGAAGTAGTGCCCGCAGCTTTCTCCCTTTTGCCATTATTTTCCTTCTTTGCCCGATTGTAATGATGTTTATGATGAGAGGTAAACACTAATGCCGAATAGTTTTGAAGAGAAAAAGGAAAAACAGATGGAAGTGACTAATGAGAAAACAAAATTTTATACCTGTCCCATGCACTCCGAGATAACCCAAGAACAACCAGGGTCTTGTCCAAAGTGTGGAATGACTCTTGTACCGACTGAAAAGAAACCTCCCAAGGAAATGGATCATGGTACCCGCAAGGATCACACGATGAAACTAGCTACCGAAATGAATTTTTTGGAGAAATTAAAGATGAGTATGATGATGACAATGGGTATGGAACATACTGGTTTAGCAGGGCGAGAAATGGCAAGACTAATGGAGCTGGATATAAGAAATAAGTTTTTCTTTGCTTTTTTTCTGTCGGTTCCAATTATCGCTTATTCGCCACTAGGCGAAAAAATCCTGGGCCTACAGCTACCGTCACCCATTCCGGCAGCCTGGATTCTATTCGTTCTAACCACCCCTGTATTTTTCTATTCTGGTTGGATCTTTCTTTACTCAACCTATAAAGCTTTGCAACAAAAAATGCTTAATATGGCAGTGCTTATTGCTGTTGGTATTACGGCAGCATATGCTTTCAGCGTAGTTCTCACCTTTCTTGGTGATAGTGACTCGTATTATGAGGCTGCCGCCCTTTTAATAACTTTTGTTCTTTTCGGCCATTGGATGGAAATGAAATCTCGTCGCGGGACGACAGACGCGCTACAAGCTCTTTTTGCTCTTGTTCCACCACAGGCTAGAGTATTGAGAAACGGAAAAGAAGAACTAACACCCACCGCAGAAGTTAAGGTTGGGGACATCGTAGTATTAAAGCCTGGGGATAAAGTGCCGGTTGATGGTGAAATCATTGAAGGAGAAACCGCAATTGATGAATCTCTTGTGACAGGAGAATCTATACCGGTAGCTAAGAAACTTGGAGATAAGGTTATCGGAGGTTCTATCAACCAGTCCGGTTCAGTGAAGTTTAAAGCAACAAAAGTGGGTGAAGATACAGCTCTTGCTCAAATTGTAAGACTAGTTGAAACAGCTCAGAATTCGAAAGCCCCAGGACAAAAACTAGCTGATCGTTTCGCCAAGTATTTGGTAATTGTAGCGGTTGGTGGTGGTTTGCTTACATTTTCAATTTGGTTTTTTATCATCGGACAGCCATTATTGTTCGCCTTAACTTTTGCCATCTCAACCGTAGTTATCGCTTGTCCAGATGCACTTGGTTTAGCCACTCCGACTGCTGTTGCGGTTGGGACTGGTCTTGGAGCAAAACATAATATTTTAATTAAAGATGCCCCAACCCTCGAGCAGGTTTCAAAAATCCAGGCAGTTGTTTTGGATAAAACCGGCACTTTAACAGAAGGCAAGCCAAAAGTTACAGCAGTTGTAACTGTTGACGGCCTTAACGAGGACGAGGCCTTGAGATTGATTGGAGCAGCGGAGGCAAAATCTTCCCATCCCTTAAGCAAAGCTGTTTTAGATGAGGTTGAACGAGGAAAACTAGTTTTACCAAAAAATGTTGAGAAATTTGAGAACTTATCTGGTCTTGGAGTAAAAGCGGTGGTTAATGGCAAAAGTGTTTTGGTGGGTACAGTTAAACTAATGAAGGAAAACAAAGTTGATTTAAGAGCTCTGGAAAATAAAATCAATGAGTTACTTTCAGAGGGAAACACAATTATGGTTCTAGCAGTTGACGGAAAAGCGGCAGCCGTGGTTAGTGCAGCCGACCCAATAAAACCAAATGCCAAAAAAGCTGTCGAAAGATTGAATCAGTTGGGTATAGAGATAGCGATGATCACCGGTGATAACGAAAAAACAGCACGATCAATAGCCAAGAATATTGGTATTAAAAGAGTCTTTGCAGAAGTACTTCCTGCCGAAAAAGCAAACTATGTTAGAAAGCTTCAAGAAGAAGGTAAGTTTGTAGCAATGGTAGGAGATGGGGTTAATGATGCGCCAGCCCTAGCCCAAGCAGACATTGGTATTGCCATTGGGGCAGGGACTGACGTAGCTATCGAAACCGCTAATGTAGTACTAATGAAATCAGATCCTGCTGATGTACTTCGTGCCATTCGATTAAGTAAAGCTACAGTAAGAAAGATGAAACAGAACCTCTTTTGGGCTTCGATTTACAACCTCCTTGCAATACCAGTCGCCGCGGGAATTCTTTACCCTAGTTTTGGCATCTCCTTACGCCCTGAAATCTCTGCGCTACTGATGAGTGTGTCTTCAATTATTGTGGCGACTAACGCAGTATTACTTAATAAAGTAGAGAAAGATTTAATTACCGTTTAACAAAATCGTGGTAGTTTGAGAACTCTCATTCTAAGTTTGACACCTCAGTTTGACACCTCGAAGGTGCAAATCTAAATCGCAAACCAAATGGCAAATGTAGAAGAAAGGGTTTTCAAATGGGAGCTAAAATAGATATAGATTATGAAAAGCCTTCTTTTAAATCTTAGAAATTTCCTTTCCTGGATTGCTACCCCACTTGTAGTGATGTGTCCTCTCTGTACTTTTACAGCTGCTTTTATTGCTTTGGGGCAAGTAAGTTTTCTTTTTGCGTTGGCAAAAGTACTAACACCAATTTTGATCGGATTGATATCGATTAGTGTCTTAAGCTTCTATCTAAGCTACCGATCACACAAAAATTTGTATCCTTTTGTCTTTTCTCTTATTGGTGGGGCAGGAGTAATCTATGCTAATGTTACCGTTGCATCAACTATTTTGTTTCAAGTATTTGGAATTTTATTACTGAGCACCGCAGCTTTGATTGATTTAAATCTGCGTTTCAGTAGAAGAGAAAACTGCGGAGCTTGTCAAGGGAAAATAGGAACTCATACGCATTAGATTTAGGAATGTGAAATCAAATTAGCTTAAATAACTTCCATTTTTTAGATTTTGAGGTATTAGGACACAAATTGAAGCGATCGCAATAAATTGTATCTGGTTTAGGTTCAGAAAAGGGTTTTGGTAGTGATATTAAATTGATTTCAGAGAGGTTCAACTGTTTCGACGTTCATTATTTGCTTGCCGCCTTCAACAGTGGGAGATAAGCTACCACTCACCTTAACTTTTTTCAAAAGATACTGATTTAGATCAACACCCTCACTTTCCAGAAGAATAAAATTATCTTGATCTTCTCGTAAAATATGGGTTCCTTGTTGATAAATGTTGGCCGCTAAAATTTCCACTATCCCTATTTTCGAGACGAGTGATTTTTCTTCTTGTTTGTCCTTATCTTGATTGTTATTCTCTTCTGGCGGTGTTGGGTAAGTTATAAACGTTTCTTTAGTAATTTCTTTTTCTTCTTTTGTTTCAAATTTGGGTTTCATATAAAGACTTAAAATAAGAACAACTGCCATTATTATTAAAATTAAAGCCAATTTTTTCATCACCAATTAGGTAAAAAGGTTTTTAGGTTATCAGTTGTTATTTTAACAGATTCTAGTTCGCCAATGATATACTTTTTTGCCGCTCTTCTTAATATTCCGTTTATTGTGCGCTCAATCGCCCTAATGTCAATTTCATACCCAAAAGGTTTAATTACTTTAATCCAAATATCTGGCGAAAAACTGATTACATTTTCAGGTAAGGAAACCAATTTTAATTGCCGAGGCAGTAGATAATCTCTCGCAATACAAATTTTGTCTTCGTCAGAATAATGGGGCATTATTATCATCTCAAGTCTATCTAGTACCGCGGCTGTTAAGTTTCCCTGACGATTGGCGGTACAAATAAAAATCGCTTTACTTAAATCAAAAGGATGATTTATGTATAAATCAGTAAAAGCAAAATTTTGTTCAGGATCAAGTAATTCTAAAAGTACTCCCATTACTTCTGATTCGGCTCCACCAGCAGTGGAATCAATTTCATCCAGCAAAATAACTGGATTTTTAAAGTTGGCACGTCTTAGTCCTTTGACAATCAATCCTGGTTCTGCTTGGGGAAAAGTTTTAGGTTGTCCCCTTAGTTGTAGGGCACTAGACATACCACCCATAGGAATTCTTAGAAGAGCCCTTCCCAAACTTTCGGCAATCGAACTTGCAAAAGAAGTTTTTCCGGAACCAGGTAAGCCCACAAAACATAAAACTAAAGAACGAGAGGGTGAGTTTTCACTTTTTGATTGAAGACTTAACACCGATAAATATTCTAATACTCTCTCTTTGATTTCCTCTAAACCATAATGATTCTTATTAAGTATTTCCCTAGCTTTCCGCAAATCGTAATTATCCTTCGAAACCTTATCCCAGGGTAGAGAAACTAGCCAATCAACATATTTTGAAGTTTGTTCATATTCAATAGTGTAAGTACCAAATTCAATAGCACGGTTTATATTCAAAAGGAGCTCATTTACGTCTTCTTTTAAACCCAAGGGAATAGCCGAATTTTTGACTTTTTCTAAAAGTTTGTTTGTTTGGCTCGCGAGGTTATACTTGGAATTGTTATCAAGGTTCTTAGGCGTTTTAAAAGTACGATTTGGCATTTATTTGAGTTTAACTTTTGATTGATATATTGTCAAACTAGATTGACGAGTATCAAAGGTAGAAGTTTGAATCTTATTGGCTTGGGGGAGGTGGTGGGGAGGGTTGACCACCTGGGTTTAGGAGATTGCCGAAAACACTACTTCCGCCAGTTTCAGTTGGTGGGATTGGTGTTGGCGACGTCTCAGTTGATGATGGGGTAGTTTGTGTGGTTGGGGTGGGGGCAGTGGATTCTCTATTTTGTTCTTGATAGCGATTGTAAAAAAGAACCCCCAAAACAATTGCGGCACCAATTATGGATAATCCCAAAATAACGAAAATAATAGAAACTTTTTTATTTGGGGTAGGGCTAGTACTGATTTGAGCTGTTGGTTGTTCTTGGTTGTCTTGCGTAAAAACTTGAGCTTGTGGCGCAACTGGTATTGGCGGCCAACTAGGTTCGGGTTGCGGTGAAGAAAGAGACGTTGTCGAATCTTGCGCCGGCGTAGCCGGCAGCGTTGTTTCTTCGGAAACCTTGGGTATCTCGGTAATTTCTGGAACATTTGCCTCTGGAATTCTTGGTAACTCATTTTCAGCTCCAAAAGAGCCCGACATTTGGTTTTCTCCAGGCTGTTCCGAAGTAGTTTCTGTACTTTGCAATAATCCTGAAATTTCAGGCGGGTTTAGAGGGGGAGTTTCGGGATTATTTACAACTGGTTCTTGACTAATTGGAGTAGAGGTTTCTGGTATATTAGGTTGTGTTGAGGCTGAAGCCGGTAATGTTTCTTCTTCCGAAGCAGCCGGGTTTTGGCTAGCGGTTTCTTGCGCCAAAGGTCCTATTGGTTCAATGTCTTCTTCTTTTTGAGAAGCAGCAATTTCTGGGTCCCCAATATCATCCTTAGCTTGAGGGAGGTCGTTTACACTCTTAGGTTCTTCTGGCATTATTTTAAGAATAACTTCTAAACTTTTAGTTGTCAAGTAATTTTCACTTCTTCTTGGTAAATGTTATAATGCTGTTGATAAATATTAAGAATCCGGCGCGTTAGTCTAGTGGTCTAGGACGCGGCGTTCTCAACGCCGAGATCGCGGGTTCAAATCCCGCACGCGCCACCACCCTCCCTTCGCTCCACATAGAAGCCGGTTGTTTACTTGACAACAGAAAACTGTTTTGATAGAATCTTGTTCAAGTTAAATAAAGCTTGGTTGTAAGAGCTCGGGTTAGAGTATGAAGCTCCTTTATGACGAGCGCATGAAGTCCCCGAAACGTTTAGACGTTACGGGGTTTTTTAAAAATGAAGCAAACACAGGAAAAAATTTATCTCACAAGTGAAGGTTATAATAAACTCCAAAAAGAATACGACGAGTTAGTTAATGTTAAGCGCAAAGAAGTCACCCAAAGAATTGCTAGAGCTAGGGAATACGGTGATATTAGTGAAAATTCTGAATATGACAGCGCTAGAGACGAGCAATCTTTCATCGAAGGTAGAATTTTAGAGCTTCAAGAAATATTAAAGAGCGCTCAAGTTTTAACTAAACATAACAAAAACGCTGTCGATATTGGCTCTAAGGTGAAGGTTGAAATTGATGGTGATATCGACGAATTTATTATAGTTTCTAGCGTAGAAGCTGATCCTTCCGAAGGAAAAATTTCCAATGAATCGCCAGTTGGTAGCGCTTTGGTGGGTGCTAAATTAGGTGACGTAATTACAGTTTCCTCAACAATTAAAGCCACGTATAAGATTTTAGAGATAAACTAAAATCTTGCGAACTTCGTTCTAAAAACCCTCGTTGCTTGTTGCCTCAAACCTTTCTTTAAGTTATTATCTACTTTAGTGAAAAATCTTATAAAATTCTTTATTGAAGCCGGGAAATTAAAACGGGTAAAAAGAGCTGGTTGGGTGTTGCGCAATGTTGACAACCCAGAGTCTATCTCTGACCATACCTACCGTCTGGCGTTGATGACTTGGATACTGTCCCCTAAGAATTTAAACCTAAAGAAAATGTTAATAATGTCCCTAATCCATGATTTATGCGAAGTATATTCCGGTGATACAACTCCCTACGATGATCTAGTCGAGAAAGACGGTAGGGAAGTTACCGAAAAATGGCCTCGTAGAACATCAAAGGAAAGATTAGATTTTAGTGCAAGAAAGTTTAAGAAAGAGTATGAGGGATGGCAAAAAATAATTAAATATTTACCGGCTGATTTAAAATCTAAACTAGAGCTTTTATGGTTAGATTACACTCAAAGCAAAAGTAAGGAAGCGAAATTTATCAGACAAATTGAGAAAGTCGAAAATTTGCTACAAGCGATTTCTTATTCAAAAAAGCATAAGAATATAGCTCTTAGACCTTTTTGGATAGAAATTAGTGAATCAGTATATGATCCCAAGATTATTAAACTTGTTAACGCAATAAAGAACTTTAATGATTCCAAACGAAATAATAATGAAATTAATTCCCTTGTTAAATTTTTATTTGAGATTGGTAATTTAAAACAAATCAGAAGAAAGGGATGGATAATTCGCGGGGTTAAAAATCCAGATAGTATTGCGTCACATTCATTCAGATCAGCCCTTATGGGTTTAGTCCTTTCGTCCGGCAAAAAAATTGATCAAGAAGTTATTTTAAAAATGGCGATCAGCCACGATTTTTACGCGGTAGGTTATGGAGATTTGACGCCTTACGAAGAATTAATTGAGGAAAATAAAAACAATCGAGCGATTTTTGAAAATTTGCCCTGGCGGGGTTCGCAAGGTAAAAAAGAAATTATCTCCAAAAAGAGATTCGAAGAAGAATTAAAGTATTTCGATCGCCTAGTTAAACTTTTACCCCACGAGGTTCGTCATGATGTGAAGTACTTATGGCTAGAATATAAAGTTGGGGGAAGTCGCGAAGGAAGATTTTTACGTCAAGTCGATGTGCTTGAATCACTACTGCAAGGACTGGAGTTTAAAATGGAAGATGAGAACTTACCAGTTAAGTCTTTTTGGCTACAGTGCAAAGAATTAATCGACGATCAAAAATTACTAGAATTTCTGGATCAAATCGATCATTACTATTACGTTACTAAAAAACTTCGGCATTAAACTAGCTAATTCTAAAAATTGTTAGTTGATTGGCTCTTGCTTTCCCCCAGTAGTTTTGGTAATCTTTTTCCCACGTTCTCGACAACCCTACTCTCAGCAATTAGAAGGAGGGAAAAAATGTACACAAGGGAGAAGATCAAGTTCGCCATCCCTCGAAACATGGCTTCGATGGTCCGCAACCACCTAATCTGCGCGGATCTTGAAGTCGAAATTAATGAGGGTCTGTTTCGGGGGGAAATCCGTAACTGGGAGATAGCAGGCAGACCGGTTCTAATTGGACTGCCTCGATCTTTGGACATCCCGCCCCGAGTCGCTTGGAGGAAGTATGACTTCGCGTTGGTGGGGGAGGACTGTGTCCAAGAGCAGGAGCTGCGCTACAGGATTGAGGTAGAAAGGATCGCCTCGTTCCCCTACGGGAGAAGGACATGCGGCTCTTCTCCAAAGCTTGTCATAGTAGCTGACGCCAACGAGGAGATAAAACGCCTCGAAGACATTCCTCCCGGGACTCTCATATCCTCCGATTTCCCCTGGTTAACCAGGAAGTTTTTGGAGGGTAGGGGTCTTAAGCCGAGGTTTATCACTAGCTACGACATGGATGTCGACGAAAGGAGGGAACAGCTTCGTCGAAACCGAGCAGTCGGAATTGAAGTAATTCACGGAGCGGCGCTTACCGAGGTTAGCCTGGATCAGGACATCGGCGTCGTGGTGGACGAGACCGGAGAAACAGTCAATTCCAACGGTGTCCTACGCATCGCCACGATTATGGACGTACCAACAGTCCTGATCGCTAACACGGCAGTGTTCAGGGATGACCCGCGAGTGCGAGCTGCAATAAAAGAGCTGGCAGCCCGTTTGAAGAGCGCTCTTCCTTGTTTAAAGGAGCGTATCAGCGAACGGGTGGCCACTTGAGGAGGTAGTTCGTGTCAAGTAGCCAAGAGAAGAAGTTGTTGAGAACTTAAGCCCCCGACAAGTGAGCGGAAACGCACTACTTTGGGGGCTTAACCTTTTTAAATAGATCTAAACTTTGTTTGAGTAAAAACGGACCATCATTTATACTTAATGTATGTTTTGGGTTGAAACAATAGCAAAAGAGCTTTCTAAAAGCGGAAAGTCTCAACTAGTCAATGATCAAAAAACTCCTTCCGGTCGGGTACACGTTGGTGCTTTGCGAGGAGTAATAATCCACGATCTTGTTTATAAAGCACTTGTAGAATCCCGTGTAAAAGCCAGATACACTTATATTATTGACGATATGGATCCCATGGATTCGCTTCCTGTTTATTTAGCAGCCGAAAAATACGAAAAATATATGGGAGCACCTCTTAAAAATATCCCGAACCCGACGGGCGAGGGTTCCTACGCGGAATATTACGCTAAGGAGTTTATCAGTGTTTTTAATAAACTTGGCGCAAGACCAGAAATTTTGTGGGATTCGCAGCTTTATAAAGAAGGGAAACTAGACGAAACCATAAAAGAAGCCCTTGATAATGCAGAAGGGATACAAGGAATTTATGAAAAAGTTTCCGGTTCAAAAAGACCAAAAGACTATATACCCTTTCACCCAATATGTGAAAGATGCGGAAAAATAGGTACCACAGCTAGTGTTAGGTGGGATGGTGAGTTTGTTTATTATGAATGCCAAGAAAAACGAGTTGAATGGGCAATTGGTTGTGCTAATCAAGGTAAGATTAGCCCTTTTGGTGGGACTGGGAAGTTACCTTGGCGGGTAGAATGGCCAGCAAAGTGGAAGATTCTCGGGGTAACAATCGAAGGTGAAGGTAAAGACCACGCTTCAAAAGGAGGCACGCGCGATACTGCCAATGCAATCGCCAGAGAAATTTTCAAAATCGAACCTCCTTATGATATTCCCTATGAACATTTTCTTGTTTCCGGAAAAAAGATGAGTAGTTCAAAGGGGATCGGAGTTTCTGCAAAAGAAGTGTCAGAAATTTTACCACCAGAGGTTTTAAGGTTTTTGATGGTACGGCCTCGGCCAATGCAGCATATCGATTTTAACCCGGAAACTACCCACACTATTCCAAAACTCTTTGATGATTTTGACACTGTTCGGACAAGTAAAGACTCTAGTTTAAAAAAAATTTATGAACTTTCCCAGATTGAGAAAAAAGATGAAGAGTATTTTGCCCTTCGCTTTAGAGATTTAGTCAATCTAATTCAAATACCGAGCGCAGATTTAAAGGCAGAATCCGAATCTGTAAAAGGAGATAAATTAACAGTGGAAGATGAAAAAGCATTAGAGGAACGTATAAAACATGCTAAAATTTATTTAGAAACTTTTGCACCTGAAGATATTAAATTTACAGTTAAAGAAAGCTTACCCAAAGAGGCAAAGAGGCCTACCGATAACCAGAAAAAGCTACTTTTAAAGATAGTTGATTTATTAGAAAAAGCGAAAGACCCAGAAACTTTTCAAAACGAAATTTATCAGGCTGGAAAAGAAGTTGGATTACCTTCAGCTGAGACCTTCAAAGCAATTTATTTAACCCTTTTAGGAAAAGAATCTGGCCCAAAAGCAGCTTGGCTAATATTGAGTCTGGATAAAGATTTTGTGAAAAAAAGGTTTAAAGAAGCAAGTAGATTATAGAGATGTTAGATATAAAGTTTATTCGGGAAAACAGAAAAGAAGTGGAAGAAATGCTTGCTAAGAGGCGGGTAAGGATCGATGTGGGGCATATATTGGAAATTGATGATATGAGAAGGAAACTAATTCAAGAGGTTGAAGGTTTAAGGAAGGAAAGAAAAGGGGCAGCTGGCAAAAAAGATGTTGACAATGGAAAAGTTATAAAAGAAAAGCTTACTAAGAAAGAGGCAGCGTTAGCGGGAGTTGTAGAAGAATTTGAAGAAAATTTGGAAAGCTTACCTAATATGCTTTCGCCAAAAGTACCAGAAGGTGAGAACGAAAAAGATAGCGTGGTGGTAAAAAAGTGGGGGGAAATAGCCGATTTTGATTTTGAAGTGAAAGATCATTTAACCCTTGGAAAAAATCTTGGTATCATCGACCAAGAAAGAGCCGCCAAGGTAGCTGGGCATGGTTTCTATTATTTAGTGGGTGACGGTGCAAAATTGGAAATAGCGTTAGTTAATTGGGTGGTAGATTTTCTGGTTGAGAAGGGTTATACACCAATCATTACCCCAGAACTTGTCCGGAAAAGATTTGTGGCGGCTACTGGTTATCTACCCCGGCGGGAAAAACCAGATATCTATAAGATTGAAAACGAGGATCTT
>Ga0209542_10012908_pt1 | contig 14513 bp, 13 predicted proteins | sample RifCSPhighO2_01_FD_184028 | JGI IMG/M metagenome (GOLD analysis project Ga0209542, IMG submission 184028) | Soil microbial communities from Rifle, Colorado - Rifle CSP2_plank highO2_0.1 (SPAdes) (version 2) | ecosystem: Environmental > Terrestrial > Deep subsurface > Rock core/Sediment ...
AAGAACTTATCTTTTATTTTCCCATTCTTTGCGTTAGGTGTTCTATTGAGCTGAGCTATCAAGCCATTAAATTTAGAAATTGATTCAGTTATAAAGTCGCTGGATTGGTTTTTTAATTTCTCCATATCTCTTTGTAAATTACTTGAATGACTGGCATCTTCAAGATTGGAGTTTCTCTGGAGTTGACCAAACCTTTCTGGGCTAATGTAATAGACTTTTTCTGGCTCAGATCCGGTTCTCAATTTTTTATATAAAGATGTTAGGAACCAGCTCTTTCCGCTGTTGTTCTTACCAACAACAATTGTATATTTAGGTAGTTCAAAAACATCATCTATAACAAGGGAGTCTGAAGATATTGTATATTTGAGAGTTGGTTTCATGGTTAAAAGTTTTTTAGATCTAACTTTATAGACTTCATATCTTCTGAAAAATAAAAAGATGTTCGTGCATTATTAGGAGAAAGTTATTCTCTTTCGACTTATTTACCCAAAAACCAGTTGCCTTACAGTTAAATTGTCTTTTTATTATGTCTTCTTTCAATACAAAGCCAACCCCCAGAAACCTATCCATAACCTTAAATGCAAGCGGTTGATACATTTTATTTCGGCGTGTGTCTCCCATCAAAATCGCGCAAAATTTTCCTGGTTTTAATACTCTATATAATTCTTTAGCAACTTTCTCTATCTCATCAACAAAAGCATCTATATCGTGTATACCCGATAGGTCTTCTTCAATCCTACCCTCACTGTATTTTATTATGTCTGCGTACGGAGGGTGGGTTAAAATAAAATCAATCTCATTATCTTTAATAAAGCCCATATCTCTAGCATCGCATTTAATCACTCGTTGTTTGGCCTTATTATCGACTTCAAATTCAAGAGATTTTTTTGTTCGTTCTATGGCTTCTTCGTTAACATCAATACATGTGATATGACGATTTAGTATCTTCGCTTCTATCGCAGTAGTTCCTCCGCCAATCATGCAATCTAGCAAATGATCATTTTCTTTTGAGTATCTTAAAATAAGATTGCGCGCTACCTCTGGAGACCAGTTACCACGCCAATCTGATTTATGCGTTGCCCAATTTCCACGACGGGGAAATGCCCACACAGTTGTGCATTCCAGTTCAAATTCTTCTGGGTGGAGTTTGATATCTGACATATATTTACCATACAAGTTTGTTTAGAATACCGTCCTCAAGCATATTCAAATTAAAAACATATTCATTATGATTATATGTTTCTTCAAGAGGTCTTTTGGTTGTAAACCAACCAAGCCCATCAGTTATCCAAATAAAATCTATATTTTGATTTTTAAGCTCTGTATATAAACTCTTAAATTCTCCGCATACAGCTTTAAGCTTCGAGCCGCCACCATTATAGAAATTTACCTCAAACAACTTAACTTTCTTGTTTTTAGGATTAAACACGGCAAAATCAAAACTGCGTTCTGATTTATCGACTTTTACATCTACGCCCCACTTACTTTTTATTGCAGTTGCTCTTGCTTGTGATAAATATTCGAAGCCGTTTTTACTACAAAGCTCACTAATAAATGATTCTACAATTTCTTCCATCAAAGATCCTCCACGATTCTTGCGACCATTACTATCAAGACCAACTTCAATGCCTATAACATAATCAACTAAATTTTTTACCCCATCTTTTTGAAATAGACGGGCAAGTCCAGATTTTTCTAAAAATTCATAGTACTTTTCTGAATCCTTTTCTGTGCCAGAAAAATCAAAGAATTCAGAATTTTTAGTAACTTTATCAAAGACTTCTAGCTTATTTTCTCTAACTGCCAAAAGTACAGGTAACGCTTTAATAATATCTGGATTTGAGCCATAAAGTTTTTTGAATTCTTCTTTCAAATTCTCTTTGCCCAATAGGTAATTGAGTTTGTTTAAAGTAATTTCTAGATTAGAAGAATTACCAAAAACCTTTTTCCAATTCACAAAGTAATCCCATGTTTTAATTGAGCTTTTGAAAGTAGCGATAAGTTTATTGAAATCTTTTTTCATAATATTAATAGTTAGTTACAAGAACCTCAGTAATTTTTCCTCGTCCAGATCCATTAGAATTAATTGCTCGTCCTGCTTCTACTTTATTAATCTTAACACCTCTTATATCCGAGTAGATTTTATTAATAAATGGCGTATCTGAATTTGAGAGCATAACGAAACAACCTCGCTTATGTAGTTCTACGAATGTATCTCTTAATTCGATTTGCTCTTTATCTAAAAATGATTCTTTAGTATATGAGGTAAAAGATGACGTTTTGCTAATCGGATAGTATGGGGGATCGAAATACACAAAATCGCCCTTTCTGGCTTTTTCTAAAACTTTCTTATAATCCTGGTGATCAATCTCGATATTCTGAAGCGAAACAGACACCCTCCTTAGATTTACTTCATCACAAATTAAAGGGTTCGTGTATTTACCAAATGGGACATTAAAGCCGCCTTTGCTATTTACCCTATATAGTCCATTAAAACAGGTGCGATTTAAGAATATAAAACGTGAAGCGACATTCATATCGCTTAAAGTATTTGGATCTTGCGCTCGTACTTCTAGAAAGTATTCTTTATTGGTCTGATGTTTTTTAAGTGAACTTATAAGTTTTTCAACGTCGTTTTTAATTACTTTATATGTAGTAATTAATTCTTTATTCAAATCAGAAATAGATCCCTTATCAGGAAGGAGATCAAAGAACACTGCGCCACCACCAACAAAAGGCTCAAAATATCTTCCAGTTTTAATATCAAATTTTTCGGGAGGGTATAGATTTAATCTCCTAAATTGTGCGAGAAGTTGTCTTTTTCCACCAACCCATTTTATAAACGGCTTGGGTTTTTCTGAGATTATACGAGCGACATCTTCAAATAGATTATTTTTATTGGCATGCAAATATACTTTATGCGCAAAAATGGCATTTATATCAAAATCCTTCTGTATTTTTTTAATAGCTTGCTTTGTCGTCATAATAATTATGACTATATTTTACTACAGAACTGAACCTTTATAAAACAGAAAACGGCTTGGTTGGCCGTTCTTTGTTCTGGCTAGTTTTTCGTGCTAGCACGATGATGCGGAGACGGGAGGATTCGAACCTCCGAGGGCATTTCTGCCCAACCGCATTTCGAGTGCGGCGCGTTAGACCACTCTGCCACGTCTCCAATGCGCTGTGGACCCAGCCAGAATCGAACTGGCATCCCCTCATTGCAAATGAGAAGTTCTACCATTAAACTATGGGCCCTTCGACCAGCTCAGGACAAGCCCAAGCGAGCTTCAGGATATTACAACAGTGTTACCTACTTCTCAAGCAGTTTCAACAAAAGTCATCGGCTCGCCGGCGACGCCTTTAACCAAGTAATCCCCTTAGGCCGAGGTCATTCTCGGCGCAATGTCCAACGAGTCTTACTGTTGCTGTTTTCTTTGGGATATTTTTAATAAAAGTAATTTTCATATCTGTTTGAATGGGCTTTCCTTAAACCCGACTAATTGTACTTCCGGCTCGATGGAAATTCCAAACTTATCCTTGACGCCGGAAAATATCTTCTTAGCCAATTCTATTATCTCCGAGGCTTTGGCGCCACCCAGGTTTATGAGTGACAAAGAATGCTTCGGGGAAATGCCGGCGTTGCCAAATTTGAATCCTTTTGGAAACCCAGATGATTCTATGAGCTTGGCGGCGGAAACCTTAATCTTTCCATCGGCCTGCGGCCAGAACCATTTGCCGTTCCCTTCGCCGATGGCATCCTTGGCTTTATCAAAAATATCCTTTGAGACAACCGGGTTCTTGAAGAAAGAACCGGCGCTTTTGTACGACTCGAAATCCGGATGTATCACCATTCCCTTTTTCGCTCTTATCTCCAATACCGCCAAGTGAACGTCTTCTAAGCCCGGCTTAGGTTTGTTCGCAAAATGCAGTTTGAGGTCTTGATACAGCAAGGTCGGCTCGCCTCCGGCCTTAAGCTCAAAAATCACCTCGAGAACGACATACCTGCCCGGATGTTTGGCATTGAAAATGCTCTTGCGGTAGCCGAAATCGCATTCCGCCCTGCCAAGCCGCACGACTTTGCCGCGCTCCGTGTCATAGACAATCACCTCTTTGATGACGTGCGACGCTTCCTGCCCATAGGCGCCGATATTCTGGATCGGCGCGCCGCCGACGCTCCCCGGAATGCCAGACAAAGTCTCCACGCCGGCAAAGCCGTTTGCAACCGCAAAGTCCACCAGATTCTGCCAGTCCTCGCCGGCTCCGGCGACTATTATCGCTTTATCCCCGTCTTTGGCGTGCTTGATGCCGCTGATCCTGTTCAAAAGGACTAGGCCGTCGAACCCGTCATCGCTCACGAGAACATTGCTCCCCCGCCCCATGATGTGGACCGGCAATCTTTTCTCGCCGGCGAACCGAAGGGCTTGCACCATTTCATCCATGGCCTTCGCTTCGGCGAAATACCGCGCCCGGCCGCCGATACCAAGCGTCGTGAACGGCGCAAGCAATATATTCTCTTTTATCTGCAACATATATCTCAAAATACTCTCTAGCTGACTTTTCTGCAATAAAAAACCTCCGATAATCATCGGAGGGTATCAACCCTTATGGGTTGGCTTACAAACGAACGAACTGCGAATCCTCTTCTTGGGACGGCCTCGGCCTTCCTTTAGGCCAAACCATCTTGCGCGCAGCTATTATTACTCTCGGGTGGCGTCGCTTCGCCGGCTCCCAAAACAAAAGCCGGAAGATCATCCACAATTGAAGCGACGGAAAGAACAGCGAGAAGGCCAAACAGATCTTAGCTCTCTCTGCGATCTTGCCACGCAATCCATCCTTCCCCGATTCTAGATGGATCAGGTAGAAGACAGAAAGCGAACTAACCGCGTAAGCCGGGACAAGGAGGTAGAGAAGTTGCCGCGCGATCGCCGAATGATCCAAACCGGCCAGCCTGATGAAAATCAGGAAGAGACAAGCGCAAGCGTTTTGATCCGCTTTTCGATGAAAGCTTCCGTTTTTTCGAACATAGAGTGCGCCCTCTTTTGAAAGAGCCGAAAGAAAGATTAGGTTAAAAGAGTTTTATTGTCAAAAAGAAGATATTGACATTTCTAATCTTTAATGCTAATATACCCGGGATTGAAGACACTGGGTTCAAAAGGCCCAGTCCGTGTTCTTTGATAATAAGGAGAGTGTTTGTATACCCAAAGCTACCAACCAACCGAAGCGCGGACAACTCGCGACCAGGAAGTACGTGAAGAGGCTTGTGGAAAGCGCCAAGAAGGGTTCCAAGAGGACCCAATCGGCGATTTACAGGAGACTGAAGAGTCTTTCAGGCAAGAAGGACATGGTGTGGGAAGAACCCGTCCCCGTCCCTCCGCCTCCAGGAGACACAACTCCGGAAACGCACGAGGATCTGCAAGCCGCGTCTCTCACGGACCCTCAGTCGACGCCAGAGACAACTCTGGCGGCGGGTGAGGTTTCTCCGGAATCAGTCGGTTCCGGAAGTGGAGACGGAAGCTCTGAACCATACATCGACCTGGAAGAAAACGATCCGGGAGATGCGCTGGTCCTGGAGCCTCCGACGGGCGGCGCAGAACCTGCTCCGGAACTAGTTGGAGACGAAGCTCCGCCCGAGCCAGATCCAACTGAGGCAGGACCGGACCCCGAGACAGAGCATCAGCTCCGCCTCGAGGAAATCCGCCGGGAAGCCGAAGTTGCCGCGCAGAAACAAGAAGAAGCGCGGAAGCAGAGGAAAGCGGACATCGAGGCCATAGAAGAGCTGAAGCGCATCAAGGCCGAAGCGCGCGCCGCAAGGCCCAAGAGGGACTATTCCCACTTGAGGTTTTACGGCTTGTGCGCTTTGGCCCTGCTCGTCCTGCTCTTCCTCACAGCGTTGGGTATCATCTTCCTGATGAATCAGACGGATGAACCCGGCGCGCGGGCAAGCTCGAGCGATCCGACGATCGCAGCGCCCACGACCACCATAACGGTTGCGCCGCCAATCACGACGACGCCTCCGGTTACGACGATCCAGCCTGTGGTCACGACTGCGCCGCCGACAACAACACCACCCCCGACAACGACACCTCCCCCGCCTCCGTTCCCGGCTGGCGGCGAGAAGACAGTGTTGGGACCAAGGATGATCCAATTCGTCCTCGGAAGCGCGATCTGGTCCGACAATGTCTACACCGGACAGGCAGATGCCACGATTTACTCATTCGACGGCCCAGGCAACAGCAGGCTGCCGGACACGGTGAATGTGATGTTCAAAAATGGCTTTTACGCAAAGGCTAACGGATCTGGCGAGCTGGACGGACAATGGAACCCGCAAGAGGCGCCCCTAAAGTTCCAAGGCCCCGAAGGCACGAAGATCATCATCCCCTGGTAAGTGGCCCTCTCTTCCTCTTTACCCCCGGCCGATCAACAAATCGAGCCGGTTTTTTTATTCCCAAAAAAGCTCCCTGATCGGGGAGCTTTTTTGTTTCATAATTTCGGCTATCTCGCCGTGGCAACCGCTTGGTTTGATAGATCGCTCTGGTGCGAACCATCATAAGCCGATACCCAATAGTGGTAAGACTTGCCGCTTGTAAGGCCGGTGTCCGTGTAAGTAAGCGTGGCGCCGTTGGAACTCGTGTATATTCTGTGCTGGGTCGCATTTACAACCGGGTCCAACCTGTAGACAGAGTAGTTCACGATCGCAGGGCAGCCGCTTGCCGGAGCGACCGCAGACCAGGCTAAAGCCATGTCGTTCGCAATACCCGGAGTAGCAGTCAAATTCTTGGGAGCCGCCAAGGAGCTGCATGGATTTTGGGCGGTCTGGCTGCCAGCGCTTCCGTCGGTCGCATAGGCCGAGATTTCGTTGGAATAAACGCTTGTTCCGCCCGAATTGACGGCCGATACGACATAGTAGTAGCGGGTTCCGTTGTTCAGTCCCGAGTGGGTGTAGCTGGTACCCGTGCCGCTGAACCCGGTGTCGCGCCAAACGCCGCTAACCTCGGCGTAGTAAAGACGGTATCCGGTGACGGCCTGGCCGCCAGTCGGGGCCTGCCAGCTCACGACCACTTGGCGGTCTCCGCCCAGCGCCGAAGACATTATCGGGGCCGAAGGGGCGCTGCCGGTTTGAGACGGATTATAAACAGGGTAACAGTTGGGGTACGTGCCGGTATAACCCGACGGACAGTACTGCTGAGAGGGATAGCAATACGGATAAGTTCCTGTGTAGCCGGCTGGGCAGCTAAAAGTGACTGTTTGGGTCGGCTGGGAAGCGAACGGAGTGGCGAAAACTTGAGCTGATTTTCCGCTTGCGCCCACTGAGTTCCTGGCGTCCACGCGGTAAAAATAGGTGACGTTGTTTATGACGTTGGTATCAAGGAAAACTGTATTAGGGAACGGTGTCGAACCGATTAGGGTTATATTGGGGTCATTGGAGAGCGTGCTGCGGTAGATGCGATATTCGATTATCGGCGAGTCGCCGGAGAAAGCCGGAGCGCTCCAGGCTATGGCAACTTTGCCCACGCCCGATGCGGCTCCTGGATTCTGCGGAACCGAAGGCGCGGTGGGAACCGATGAACTACCGACAACGGTGTTGTTGATTGCAACCGGCGCCACAGACGGGGCAGTGCCGGTCTTGGAATAAGTTATTATCCCGCCGTGAGTGATATTGATGGTGAAAGAATCTTTGCCATCCGTGAAAGTAAAATTCAGGTTACTCGGAGAAGTGGCCCCGCCGGTAACCTTCTGGAAAGTGACATAGCGCGATCCGCCCTGCCCGGGATCGGTAATAGAAACATCGCCCGGTATCTTGATGGTCGATTTGATGGAACCGTCCTGCCCTATATCGCAAGGGTTGTTGATGGAAGTGATGTTTGAGACAACTTCATAGATATCCTGTTTGTTCTCATCGCTCACATTCCTAAAACAAACGCCCCAGGCAACTTCGTCAACGCCGGTCTTGCTTCTAGCCTGAATGTTTCCAAGATCGGAAACGATAGTCTTAACCGTTTCCTCTAAATTAGGCTGACTGATGAAATCCCCGATCGAAGCGGTAAGGGAACGGCTGCCGCCAAAAAGATTGGAGTAATAACTGGCGGCGATAAGGGCTAAAATACCCAAAGCCACGAAAATTACCGCGCTCGCGGCGGCGAAACCAGCTTGGCCTGACAAAATCTTTGTTTTATTTATATACATTGGTTTTTACTTGTTTATAATGCTTACCTGGGCATTTTAACATATAGAGGTTTTGTTGTCAAGGCCGCCCAGGAAGAAAAAGCCCACATCGCTCGTAAGCTTTGTGGGTGGACTGGGAGCTGTGCGCCATTCTGGGGATTACCAGAAGGAGTACTCGACCAACAGTCCGAAGTTGGTTGTCATGAAGGCTCTCCGCTTGGGCTCCGGCTTCTGCCTCGCCATAACCTCGGTGTCGGGGTCAGGCTCGGGCAGCGCCGTCAACTTCTCGATGAGGATCTTCGATTCCTCGCCAAACCCGATTTGTTCGGGCTCCGGCAAGAACGCGAATCCTGGGTCGAGAGGTGTGAGAGCTTTCGCCGAATCGTTGAGCCGGCGGCGGACATCTCGCTTGGCGGACGGAAGTTCGTAACCTCCCATCTTGACCAGCTGATCGCACGCTTCATCCGTCTGTTCCCTGATCCTTGCTTCTAGGTCGTGTTCGTCAGACATGTGGTTCCCTCCAGGGGTTGTCGGTTTTTCCTTTGAATTGTTAAACAGCGGCGCTCCAGGTGTGTTTCGGTGTGGGGAGCGAATCTAGCAGCGGTATTGTACCATATTGACATTACCTTGTCAACAGGCAGGGGTACCAACTTTGATTATAGCAAATCAGGCCTTCTTATTGCGCCGAGGGGCGGTTTGGGTTATCTTTTGACTTAGCTCTCGGGAGGCGTCGCATAGTGGCCTAGTGCACCATCTTGGAAAGATGGCATACCTTAACCGGTATCGTGAGTTCAAATCTCACCGCCTCCGCCAAAACAAAAATGAAACGACTAAAGCCGTTTCATTTTTGTTTATATTCGAACGTCCTACACCGACATCTCTCTAAGCGCTCTGACCCTGTCCCCCGTCGGCGGGTGGCTCATAAATAGTTTATGGAAGAGTGGAACCTTTTTCTGGTCGTGGAATGGGTCTTCGAGCCAGAGGTGCGAGGTGGTGTTGTTCGCGAACCGCATGGGTGTCACGTCTTTCTCGATCTTTTCGAGCGCCTTGGCGAGCCCTTCGGGATAGCGAGTCAAAAGAACGCCGGAGGCATCGGCCAGGGATTCACGGCGGCGAGAGATGGCGAGACGTATCAAGGTGGCCGCTATCGGCGCAAGTATGGCCAGCGCCAGTCCGATTATCATAAGCCAGGCTCCGGCGCCGCCAGAGTCGCTGCTGCGCCGCCGGCCCCAGAACATGGAACGCATAAATATGTCTGACAGGAGAGAAATAAACCCGACTAGAATGACGGCGACCGTCCCCACCAGCATATCGCGGTTGCCGATGTGCGAGAGTTCGTGCGCGATAACGCCCTCGAGCTCGGTGCGATCGAGCTTGGCGAGCAGTCCTTCGGTAACAACCACCGCCGAGTGCTCCGGGTTGCGGCCGGTCGCAAAGGCGTTCGCCGATGCCTCGGGCGAGACGTAGACCTTAGGCATCGGCAGCCCGGCGGTGATGGAAAGGTTTTCAACGATGCGGTACAGCTCTGGATGGTTGGACATCTGAACCGGAACCGCATGGGACATCTTTAGAACAATCTTATCCGAATGCCAGTAGCTAAGAATACTCATGAAAGAGCTGAACCCGACGGCAAAGTAAAGGATGACCTGATCGTTATAAATATAACTAAAAGCCCAGCCAATGCCGATGACGACTATAAAGAACACCGAAAACATCAGCCAGGTTCTCTTGATATTCGATTCTTTGTGGGTGTAGATACTTGCCATAAAGTATTAAGTCCTAAGGCCTAAGTTCTAATGAAGTTTTATTTACTTAAGTCTTAAGTACTTGGATATTGGTTAGAAATTAGAACTTCTAACTTAGAACTTAACAGCCACTGGCTGTTTCTCCGCCTCAGAAGAGACTTCGAAGAACTTTTCCTCGCGGAAGCGGAACGCATTGGCAATGATGTTAGACGGGAAACTCTGGATCTTGTTGTTCAGCTCCATCACGGTCGAGTTGTAGAATCGGCGGGCGGCCTGGATCTTGTTTTCGGTGTCGGCGAGCTCCCTTTGCAGTTCAAGGAAATTGGCGTTCGCCTTAAGCTCCGGATAATTCTCGGAAACGGCAAAAAGGGTTTTCAGCGTACTTGAGAGTACGTTCTCAGCCTGGACCTTATCGAGCGGATTGCCGCCGGCGCTTTGGGCCGCGGTCCTGGCTTTGGTGACGTTCTCCAAAATCGTCTTCTCGTGAGTCATGTAACCCTTCACCGTCTCAATCAAATTCGGGATAAGGTCGTAGCGCCTCTTGGTCTGCACGTCGATGTCGGAAATGGCTTCCTTGGCTCGGTTGCGACGACTGATGAGGCCGTTGTAGACGGCGACCACATAGGCCAGCGCAAGAACCAGAACCAAATACAAATAATTTAAATCCATAAGCCCATTATAACAGAATCAATATAAAAAAATACCCCTTCGCGCTTGGTGTGCTTTCGCATTCAAGCGTTAGGGGTGTGTCACTTGGTTCGGGCGGCCGTTTCCGCTTTGGGCAGACGTTACGCCTTACTTAATCTACGGCTTGGACACATGGGCCGTCATCGATCTCCGACTCGCTTCCTTACCGGAACGGGCTACGCGATTTCAAGCCGCTTTGCGATCCATTCCTTCAAACGCCGGAGGATTTTGCTTGTTAAGGAAGCTTGCTCGTTCGCAGATTTTGGTACGGTGACGCTTAGTTTCTGTGTCGGGCCGGAATATTAACCGGCTGGTCTTACTAAGATGCTTCAATTCAGACCTTCCGCCTGACCCTCCGTTGCCGCGGCGACCTGCGCCCGCTTCGGAGGAACCCTTATCTGCGTTTTTCGAGGGTACAAGTTCCATCTGGTTGCTGTCCTCACCGCTCTCGATGGAATAGAGCAATGATAGCAAGGCTCACCCTTGCTTGGCTTTTTTATAGCACAACTATCTGACCAAAAACAAGCGACCGAAACTCCACCTGTTTTGTTTCCACAAAACCAATATCTAAATCAAACAACGGTCGTGGTGTAAATTGGATATTACTTTGGGCTGGAGGAAAAGATTTTATCATAAAGAATATTACCAGAACTAAAACTAAACGACCGAAATTCCGCCTGTTTCCTGACCCGCCACAATAAAGTAAGCGAGCTTTCCTGGTGTGTCGTAGAGAACGTCGCGCAGGCTACGCAGGTAGCCGAGCGGGAAGAAATCCGCCAACAGGCGGATATTCTGGTTCTCATAGACATATCAGGAAAGCGAGCGGTTAGTACTCCCCGCCCATTCCGCTCATTGGCGGCATCGGCTCTTTCTTCTCCGGAATGTCGGTAACGGCGGCGCCCGTCATAAGATAATTCGAAGCGACGGACATCGCGTTCACAAAGGCCTCTTTGGTAACCTTCAGCGGGTCAATGATGCCGGCGGACTTAAGGTCGCCGATCTTGTTGGTGTCCGCATTGAAACCTTTCCAGTTTCTTTCCTCGGGAGATTTGGCCGTTTCTTTCGCGCGAGCTATCGAGCTCAATGTCGAATCAACGGACTCGCCGCTGTTTGCGACGATTGCGCTGATCGGCGATTCGAGCGCCACTTTCAAAATTCGCTTCGCCGCATTGCTCACGTCGTCATTCTCGCCAATCTTCTTAGATTCATATTTTGTCAGACTCACATTGAAAAGCGCCATGCCCCCGCCGGGAACTATTCCGCCCTCCATCGCGGCGCGGGTGGCCGAAACCGCGTCCTCAACCCTCTGTTTCAGTTCCTTTTGGGCAGACTCAGTCGGCGCGCCGACTTTGATGACGGCCACTCCGCCGGCAAGTTTCCCGAGGCGCTCCTGCAACTTTTCTTTGTCGTAGTCTGAGTCAACCTTCTTTATCTGAACCTTTATTTGGTTCACGCGGGCCTCGATTCCGGCCTTCTCCCCCTTCCCGCCGACGATGACAGTGTTGTCCTTGTTGGAAACCACGCGGTGAGCGCGGCCGAGCGATTCGAGCCCGATGCTCTCAAGTTTCCTCGCCAATTCTTCGGAGACGAACTGCGCGCCGGTCACAGCCGCGACATCCTCAAGCATTTCCTTCCTGCGGTCGCCGAAACCAGGCGCCTTCACGGCCAAGACGTTAAAAACGCCCCTGATCTTGTTGGCAATAAGCGTTACAAGAGCTTCGCCTTCGACATCCTCGGCGATTATCACTAATTCCTTCTTGCCGCTCTCCATTATCTTTTCCAAGATCGGCAGAATCTCCTTGATAGAGGATATTTTCTTGTCGGTAACAAGGATGTAAGGTTCTTCGAGCGCGGATTCCATTCTTTCTGAGTTGGTTATCATGTATGGGCTGATATAGCCGCGGTCGAATTGCATTCCCTCAACCACTTCGTAGGAATTTGCGACAGTATTCGAATCCTCAACTGTTACAACGCCGTCTTTCCCGATTTTCTCCATCACCTCGGCGATCAGCGACCCCACGGCCGCGTCCTTCGCCGAAAGCGACGCAACCTCTTTTATCTTTTTGTTTTCGTTGATGAGCTCGCGCTGGCTCTCCAGATTTTTCAAGACCTCTGGGGTCGCCGCCTCGAGAGCTCTCACCAGTTGGATGACGTTGAAACCGCGCTCCTGTATCACCTTATCGCCTTCATTGATTATCGCGTGCGCGAGAACGACAGAGGTGGTGGTGCCGTCGCCGACGTTGTCATTGGTCTTATCGGCCGCCTGCTTGATTAGCTCGGCGCCGAGGTTCTCGAACTTGTCGGCCAAGGTGATTTCTTTCGCCACGGTCACGCCGTCGAAAGTCACCTGCGGGGCGCCGTAGCCTTTTTCCAATATCACCGCCCGCCCGCGCGGGCCGAGAGTCATCTTAACCGCTTCGGCGAGCTTATCTATTCCGCGCTTCAGCGCGGCGCGGGCGTTGTCGTTAAATAAAATTTGTTTGGCCATTGGAATAGTTGTTAGTTTTTAGCGACTAGTGATTAGTTGATAATTGCCAATACATCGTCTTCGTCCCCGACCAGATACTTCTTCCCGTCAACCTCTATTTCATCCATTCCATATTTCTTGAAGAGCACGGTGTCGCCGACCTTCACGGTCATTGGGTTCCGCTCGCCTTTCTCGTTGAACTTGCCGAGACCGACGGCCACGACCTTGCCCATCGTGGGTTTCTCTTTCTCGGCGGTGTCGGGAATCACGATTCCCGACTTGGTGGTCTTAACTTCTTTCGCGGACTCAAGGAAAATATGATTAGATAAAGGCTTTAGATTAGTCATTTTTCAATTTTGTATTGGAATTATAGCCGCCACAAGTGTGAAGTCAACAAACTACTCTCTAAACTTTAAGATATTTCCTGGTGGCGATGAGGCTGGAGATTACGCCGATCGAGACGCCGAAGAGGAGCTCCCAGCCGAAAAGTGCAAGGCCGTTGGAAAGGAAATATTGCCAAATGTCTATGTCGGGCGAGAGTAGGCGCAAATATGGCGAGACGAAATAAGCTATCGGCAGACTGATGATGAGGGTAAGGATGGTGGCGATGACTCCGTAAATTATTCCCTCAACGATGAACGGCCCGCGGATAAAGGCGTTCGAAGCTCCGACGAGGCGCATGACGGTTATTTCCTCGCGGTTGGAATAAATTGCGAGAAGGAGCGTGTTGAAAGAAACTATCACGGCCACCAGCGACAAAACTATAGTCAATATTATTCCAGCTTTTTCGCTCACATCGATTATCGAGGCGAGCTTGTCTATAACCACCTGGTTCTCGCTGTAGCTCACGTCGCTCACTAAAGCGTTAATTGAGTCCGAACTCAAGTACGTCACTATGGTCGGGTATTTAGCCGGGTCTTTTGCTTTGATGTTGATCGAGGCTGGCAATGGGTTCTCGCCCAATTCGGCTATGGCTTTGCTGATGGTCGTGTCATCTTTGTGCTTTTGCTGGAAGGCGAGCAAAGCTTCTTCGCGCGAAACGTATTCAACGCTCTTCACCTCGTCTAAGGTCTCAAACGAATGCTTTACGGCGAGTATATCGTCTTCCGCCACATTGGTCTTGAAGTAAACGCTTATGTCTATCTTGTCGCGGATCTTCTCAAGCACGGTCGTGGAGACCGAATTGAATATCAGGAGCCCCTGGAAAACGAGGATGGCGAGAAGAATTACGGTAAGCGTGGCCAAAGAAACCAGGCGCTGTCGCCAAAAGTTTTTAAGGCCGTATTTTATTATGCGGTAAAGGGCCGTGGCCATCTTTTAAATGTGGTATTTACTGTTTTCCTCGTCTCTGACTATGCGCCCGTCCTCAATGGTGATAACACGGCGCTTGAGGTCGTTCACGATATCCTTATTGTGAGTTGCGAGCATCACGGTCGTGCCCATTTCAT
>Ga0209542_10012912_pt1 | contig 14511 bp, 17 predicted proteins | sample RifCSPhighO2_01_FD_184028 | JGI IMG/M metagenome (GOLD analysis project Ga0209542, IMG submission 184028) | Soil microbial communities from Rifle, Colorado - Rifle CSP2_plank highO2_0.1 (SPAdes) (version 2) | ecosystem: Environmental > Terrestrial > Deep subsurface > Rock core/Sediment ...
GCGGTGGCTACCGCCAATTCGCCCCATTTTTGATTGCGCAGATTATAAGGATTATAAGGCACCGGTTTTGCCCAGCCAAAAGTAAACCCTGACAACGAGGTTAAAAGCGGAACAATAATTGAACCGACAGGATCAAGATGTTTAAGAGGATTCAAAGTCAACCGGCCTTGCAACCGCGCCGTCGGGTCACCTAAAATTTCGGCGGCATAACCATGTGAAACTTCATGAATGACTACGGACATCACCAATATTGCTATTTGAAAAATAGTTTCCATAAATTTGGCAAAAACGTTTGATTATGATAACATAACGCAACTGAAAATTATATTATTATGAAAATTTGTCCCATCACAAAAAAAGGTTCCCGCACCGGTGGCGGTTACAGCAACCGCACTCGCGCCACCCAGTTTAATCCGGTTGGTTCGTCTCGCCGCTATCCGAATTTGCAAAAGAAAAGAATTTACATTCCGGAACTTAAAAAATCTCTTACTTTAACTCTATCAACCAAAGCGATCAAAACCATAAACAAAAATGGCGCTTATGCCGTCCTCAAAAAAGCGGGGTTGATTTAATCACCGATTGTGGTTCGAGTGGAAACAGAAACTTTTTTTATTTTATTTTTTTGTGAAACTCTGTCCATCGGAGGTAAAAATAATTGTGCCAAGCTGGTCGGTGCGAAGAGTTTTGACGCCAAAGCGGTTTAAAGTGTCCAGAGTCTCTTGATGTGGGTGACCATAACTATTCCCCTTACCGGAAGAAATAACCGCGTACTCTGGCGCGATCGTGCCGACAAAAGCAACGCCGGACGAAGTTCGTGAACCGTGGTGCCCGACCTTAAATATTTGACAGTTGAGTGTTGAGCCGTCAAACGCCACGGCGTAATTTTCCATTTGCTGCGGCGCGTCGCCGGAAAAAATGACGCAATTACTGCCATACACCAACTTGCCGATAATTGAACCATCGTTGGTCTTCCAATCGGAAACATCTTGATCGGGAAAAATAATATCAAAATAGATGCCGCGCATCTGATCAAGCCACACTACCTGACCGCGCCGTGCCAAAATATTTTTCGCACCCTCGGCGGCGACGGCTTTTTCAAATTCCCTGTAAATTGCCGTATCCGGTTTTGTTCCCGGCTCTAAAACCACGCTGACTTCAAAAGTTTTCAAAACTTCCAACAAACCGCCGATGTGGTCTTTGTCCGGATTAGAAACCAAAACTGCGTCAATACTTCGGTCATAGGCCGGTATCACTTTTGCCAATTCCACCAAAACGCTTTTGCCTGGCCCGCCATCTATAATCATTTGGTTGCCATTTGGCGCTTCTATATAAATGGCATCACCCTGTCCGACATCCAAAAACGCCACTTTCAATTCCCCACCCCGTTCCTCGGCCAACAACGCGCTCCAGATGAAAAAATTGGCAACGAACAAAACAAGCAGAGTGACAAATCGGGCTTTTTTACCAAAAATGTTCATAATTTATACCACAAAAAATTCATAAACGATATTGCTGTCAAGAACTTTTGTATTATAATACCATTTAGTGAGATTATTAGGATAAAAAAATATAAAATGAATAAAAATATTTCGTTAATTACTAAAGCTAGCTTAGTTGCGTTTTTACTGGTTATTACCAGTGCCGTTTTTGCCCAAGGCAACGCGACAGTTAACTCCAATCGTGAAGTTATTAAAGAAACGCGCCAAGAAATTCAGAATATTCGCGCCAGCGCCACTTCTACCAGTAAAATCAGAGAGGAAGTCAAAAATGAAGTGAGACAAAAAATTGAGGACGCGGCCGACAAAATTAAAAATCTTCGCGACGAACGCAAAGCTCAAGTAGAACAAAAACTTCAAGAAATCAAAGCTAAATATCAGGAAAACCGAAAAACTCGCATTGCCGCCTATATTGAAAAAATGCTTAACCGCTTTACAGCCGCCGCCGAACGGTTGAACGATTTGGCAAACCGAATCGAATCACGACTGACAATAATGGAAACTAATAAAATTAATGTGACCGTGGCAAAAAATCTTTTAGCTACAGCTAAAATTAAAATCCAAACGGCTAAAAATGAGATTGCCAAAATCCAACCAGCTACTGACACAGCTTTGTCAGCAACGGATGTGAAGATCGCCTTTGAAGATGTTCGTCAAATTATCGAGAATGCCAAAACTGCGCTTAAAGACGCTCACGCCACCTTGATTGATGTTATTAATTCCATAAAACCCGGCTTAAATAAAATCAAACCAACGTCCACTTCCACTCCGGCCACCACCACTTCTTCCAGTAATCAAAATTATTAATTAATACATAAAACAAAAATCATGGAACCTAATACAAACCAAACTTCAGAAAACAAACCAGCCGGCCCAATTATTGGTGTGGTCATTATTATTTTGATTCTGGTCGTCGGTGCCTTATATTTTTGGGGTGCTAAATTGAACAAGGAAGCCAATCAAACGCCGGAGAATATTTTGAGCGCGGAAGACCAGACCTTAAATCAATTGCAAACTCAAAGCACTTCCACCGAAGTGACTGACATCAATGCCGATCTAAATGCCACTGTCCTGGATGGTTTAGACGCCGATTTGCAAAATATTGATAAGGAATTAGCACAATAAAAAGACGAGAGTAATAAGCCGCCAACCTCGCAGGTTGACGGATACATAAAAAATTCTGGTATGGACGATCCAACAAAACCCAAACGGAAAGCCAATATTAAAGCGCTGGCGAACTCGATGGTGGAAATTGAGAGCGAATTGTCGGTAGAAGAATTACAACACCATCGTGCTCATGTTCTTAAACACTTGTGTGCGGAAACCGAGATCGCCGGTTTTCGCAAAGGTTTTGTGCCGGAAAAAATTATCTTGGAAAGATTTGGTGAAATGGGTGTTTTGGAAAAGGCGACCGGTTCATCTTTAAACGAAGTTTATCCTGAAATTTTATTGGCAAACCAAATTGACGCCATTGGTCAACCGGAAATTATCATTACCAAATTGTCACCCGGTCAACCAGCTAGCTTTAAAATAAAAACGGCTGTAGTGCCGAAGTTCGTCTTGCCTGATTACAAAAAAATCGCTGCCAAAATAAATTCCGTAAAAGATTTGCCACCGGAAATTTCTGACAAAGAAATGGCTAATTTGTTTTTGGGTCTACGTTACCAATTGGCGGGTAAAAATCCTAATGAAAAAATTGCCACCGAAGAAGAAAATAAATTGCCGGAGATTACCGACGAAGTAGTTAAGAAACTCGGCGATTATGTTGATGTTGCCGATTTCAAAGTAAAAACCAGAACAGCGATGTTGGAAGACAAGAAATATCAACTTCGCGAAAAAAAACGACTAACGATTATTGATAACATTTTGACAGAAACCAAAATTCCCCTACCACGTTTACTTATTGAAAACGAAATTCACTATTTGGAAGCGCGTTTCACCGACGATTTGAAAATGATGGGCAGTAGTTTGGATGAATACTTGAAACGAACAAAAAAGACCCGGGAAGTATTGCTCCAAGATTTGCGACCCGGCGCCGAAAGAAAAGCGCGGACACGATTGATTTTTGAAGCCATCGCTACTACAGAAAAAATTGTCGCGCCACCGGAAGAAATCAAAAAAGAAACTGAGCATATTTTATCTCATCATAAAGGCGCCGATCAAAAAAAAGTGGAAATTTTCGCCGAGACCATCATCAAAAACGAACTGGTGATCCAATTCTTGGAAAATCAGAAATAAAATCTATGCCGGAAAAAATACTTCCAAAAATTACTCTCTACGGCTTCGGCTATGTAGGACGAGCAGTATTCAATTTTTTGAAAGATAAATATCATATCCAAATAGTTGATCCTAAACCGGCCGAACCGATATCTGAAGAAGTGAGAAAACTAATTATCACTCCGGGCAAACAAAAGCCAACCGTTTACGCCGTGGTTGCTGTTCCCACTTCGTCTAAAAAAGACGGCTCTTGCGATACTTCCCGATACTTCCTTGGTAGAATCGGTGATAAAAAATTCCAAACACCAACACTATCTTATAAAATCAACGATTGTCCCCGGAACCACTGAAGGTTTAATAAAAAAAACTGGCAAGAAAATAGTTTTTAGCCCAGAGTTCATCGGTGAAGGCGGTTATTTTATTCCTCATTGGAAAGGTTATCCTCACCCCACTGACATGAAACTTCATGAATTCCACATCTTCGGTGGCAAGAGGGCGGAAACAAAAATTTGGGTTACGCTTTGGCAAAAAGTGGTTGGTTGGGCACCTCATTATGTTCAAACTGACAGTGTTACGGCAGAAATTATTAAATATGCGGAAAATTCCCATTTAGCAACTCTTAAAATGTTTTGGGATGAACTTTACGATTTGTGTAAAACAGAAAAACGAGATTATAACGAAGTCCGGGAACTTTTGCTTCTTGATGGCCGAATCAGTCGAGCGATGTCGCTGATTTATGAAAATACCCGAGGTTTCGGCGGTAAATGTCTACCGAAAGATTTGAATGCCATTACTCGGCATATGGAAAAACGCGGTGGCAATCCACACTTTTTCAAAGCAATTCTTCAATCCAACAAAATTTTCCGCGGGAAAAACCAAAAACCTTATTGAAAAAGACCGAAAATTTAGATTAATGATATACTTACGCAAAGTTCTTTGACTGACACACAACCGTAAACCTTTTCATACTTCCAACATTATGCCGACTACACTCTTTTTCTTCACTCTCCCCACCCTGTTTTTGAGTATCGTGTACGCCTCATTTTTTGAATGGGTATTGCATAAATACTTCATGCACAGACCGTTCGGAAAATTTGATTACGCCTTCAAAGCCCACGCACTGGTGCACCACTCCATATTCAAAGCGGACCGGACCTATCACCTCGCAAACGACGAAGATAAACACACCATCCCTATGGCATGGTGGAACGGACCATTCCTTATTCTGTTATCGGGCATTCCGTTTGACTTCACCAGTTGGTACTTCGGAACGTGGAATATCGCCATCACGGCGATGCTTTCCATTGGCGCGTATTACGGAGCCTATGAATATTTACATTGGTGTATGCATCTTCCCAAATGGAGAAGACTTGAGTTCTCGTGGATATTTAGGCGATTGAATGGTCACCATCTCCTGCATCACCGGTATATGTGGAAAAACTTTAATGTAGTGCTCCCGCTCGCCGACCTCTGTCTTGGAACACTTCTCCCTCGCTCGCCTGTTTGGTTCGCACATCCCGAGGGTCAGATGATTCCCAATGTGTGTCCACCAGCGCCACAACGCGCGCAAGAATTGTCCGTCTGTGAGTAATCTATGCGGACTTCATCTTTTTAGACCAAGAGTTTCTCTTGGTCTAGTTTTTTGTATATTTATTGAAAAGTAAAATAAAATAAAAACTTCGCTGTTGTGCGACGTGATGTGGTAAAATGCTTTGATGGAGCTGATTAAACTTAAAACGGAATTTTTAGAACACATCGAAATTGAAAAAGGTCGTAGTATGAAAACGGTAGAAAATTACGCCCGCTATCTTGAACGTTTCTTAAAATTTTCCCAAGTAAAAAATCCAACTGACATTACCAACGAAACAGTGCGTAAATTTAGATTATGGTTAAACCGGCAACCGGCACTCGGCGGTACTTTAAAAAGCAAAACCCAAAATTATTATTTAATCGCCCTGCGGATGTTTTTGAAATACCTTATAAAACGAAACATTAAATCATTGTCGCCAGAACAAATTGAATTGGCGCGAGTCGGCGAGCGCCAATTAGATTTGATTTCCCAAGAAGAATTGGAACGGCTGTTAGTGTCACCTAACGGTAATGATTTGCGAACCTTGCGCGACAAAGCAATTTTAGAACTATTGTTTTCCACTGGTTTGCGCGTCACCGAGCTCTGTTCCCTACCCCGCGATTTAAATTGGCGAGCGCCGGAAATTTCCGTCCGAGGCAAAGGCGAAAAAGTCAGATTAGTTTTTATTTCCGCCAATGCTCGCGAAGCGATTCAAAAATATTTAACAGCGCGAAAAGATATGGAAGAACCTTTATTTTTGAGCAATAAAAACACGGCGCTAACTCGTCGTTCGGTAGAAAGAATAGTAAAATTTTACGCTATCAAAGCCGGTATTTCCAGAAAAGTTACACCTCATAGTCTCAGACATTCTTTTGCCACTGATTTACTGCGCAATGGCGCTGATTTGCGTTCAGTCCAAGCTTTGTTGGGTCACGCCAACATAATGACCACTCAAATTTATACTCACGTCACCGACAAACACCTCCGCGAAATCCACCAAAATTTCCACGCCAAGAATAGAAAAATAGAATAATTAAAATCTTGAATAATAAAATACAAAGTCCGACCCTACAAGGTGACCGGACTTTGAAAAAAGGCTGGTTGGCCAAACAACTCGGAATCACCCTCTCTTCCTGAGAGGTTATATGGGCTGGCTAAAGACCCATACCAAGGTTGCGACGAGTTATTACCAACCAGCCTAAAACCACAATTATACTAATATCATAAATATAATTTGTCAATCGTTTTTGGAGACTTCACCTTACTGAAACGAAATCTGAAAGCGAAACTTTTCAAAAAATGATAAGCTATTCATATGAAAATCATATCTTGGAATGTGAATGGCTTGCGAGCCAATGTAAAAAAAGGCGGTTTTGACTGGTTTTTAAATACCAACCCTGACATTTATTGCTTGCAAGAAACCAAAGCTCATCCCGATCAACTACCTGACGGTGTTCGCCAGCCACCCGGCTATCATGCCTACTTTGATCATTCTAAAGTCAAAAGCGGTTATAGTGGCGTTGCAATCTATACTAAAATTAAACCAGAAAAAGTGGAATACGGTCTAGGAATTGAGGAATTAGACCAAGAGGGTCGGTTTTTAGGCTTGTTTTTTGACAAATTCGCTCTATTTAACGTCTACTTTCCCAATGGCGGTGGTGGGCCGGAAAGATTGGCCTTTAAACTGCGTTATTACCAGGCTTTTTTGAAATATATTGAAAAAATAAGGGGAAAATATCCTAACATTATATTTTGCGGCGATGTAAATACGGCGCATCAAGAAATTGATTTGGCTCGGCCAAAAGAAAACGAAAACAATACTGGCTTCCTGCCCATTGAAAGAAAATGGCTGGACGAAGTGGAAAGAAAAAATTATACTGACACTTTCCGTTATTTCCATCCCAATGAAAAAGACGCCTATACTTATTGGGATATGAAAACTTTTGCTCGAGATCGTAATGTTGGTTGGCGAATAGATTATTTTTTCGTTACGAAAGAATTATTACCAATAGTCAATAGGTCGGAAATTTTAGACAACGTCTTTGGTTCTGATCATTGCCCTATCTTTATTGAATTAAAATAAAGGTTTTTTCATAAAGGACAATCTATAGGACAATCTATCGGACACAATTTTCTATTGGACAAGTTATCCACATTTTGTCCTTTACATGTCCTATAGAAAGAATAAAATACTGTTAGGTGCTTTAAAAGGTTAGCTCTCTGACCAAAAAAGCACATGAGTTCATTCAAAGAGAATCCGCGCAATTCTCTTTTGAAAGGCATCCCTGATTGCCTCATGAGAAATATCATAATATCCCCAACACTAAAACCACTTTTTAACCACTTGGATATTGATTCCTCAAGAGACAACCTCGGCGGCTCTTTCAACTCAACCGCCGATGTAAGGAAAACTCCTGATATTGGCGGTTTTTTAATGTAAATTTAATGTAAAAGTGCAACCAAATTCGTTGAAGGCACAGGTTTTTGGGAGGCTTGCGAGCCCGACTGGGGCGAGAAAGAATTTGGTGGCTCGTTATTTTACCCAATATTTATCGCGGATTTCTTTGACAATTTTTTCTTCCTCTTTGGTTTTTTTATCTTTTGCCGATTGCCCCACTTTTTTCAATTCACTATCGGAAAGTTTCGCTAATTCTCTCACTCTTTTTTCCAAATAATCAGCCGTATTAAACTTTGGTTCTTCCAATACTTCTTCCAATAAAGCGTGTAAAATAAAGCCAATTTTCGGTCCTGGTTCCAAATTAGTAATTTCCATAATTTTTCCGCCCTTGATTTTCAGCATATTGACAGAAATCGGGTCACGCGACGCTTCTTCTACCATGGCTTGATACTTACGCAAGCGATAAGGACTTTCTTTCGGTCGGCCAGTGCCAATCCGATCGGCGGCGCGGACATCCATTAAATGCCAAATATTTTCCGGTCCGACATTATTAATCATTCGTCGAACTGAAGACAGAGTAATTACCTCGGTGTCGGAGAAAAACATATGCCAGCGCACCAATTTAATCACATCATCAGTGATTTTTTTGGAAAATTTTAACCGTGCCAGAATTTTTGTTGCAATTTTCGCGCCAATAACATCGTGGCCATAAAAAGTCCAATCTTTTTTTTCCTCTGACCAGCGGCGCGTCGGTATCTTGCCTAAATCATGAAGCAAGGCAGTCAATCGGACTTCAAAAACAAAATTTCTTTTAGCGGCATGTTGAAGCGTTCGCAGAGAATGTTCCCAAACATCATAAGTGTGAGCGCTGTTTTGTTTAACACCAATCCCCTTTTCCAATTCTGGTAAAACAAAAGATAAAACACCTAAATTATGGCTTAAAATAAGGGCTTTTTGAGGATTATTAGAAAGCAAAATACGAGAAAATTCATCGCGAATTCTCTCGGCGGAAATGTTTTCTAAATATCGGGCGTTGACTTTGATTGCTTCGGCGGTTTTTTCTTCAATGGTAAAATCCAGTTCGGCGCTCAGACGAATCGCTCGCAAAATTCGCAAAGCGTCTTCGGCAAAACGCTCGGCCGGCTCCCCTACTGCCCGAATTATTCCCGCCTTCAAATCTTTTTGGCCGCCAAAAAGATCAACCACGGACACTTCACAACCAACGCCAGATTCTTTTTCAATTTTCAAAGCAATGGCATTCATCGTGAAGTCGCGTCGTTTGAGATCATCAGCCAATTTTTTACCGAAAGTAACAGTGTCGGGGTGGCGTTTATTGGAATATTTTGCTTCCAAGCGATAAGGTGTCACCTCTACCACCTTAAACGTTTCATCCAAGGGCGCGTCTGAAACACTTTCATTGACTATGCCAACCGTGCCGTATTCGTTTTCATAAAAAGTATTGGGGAAAATTTTCATTATTTCCTCCGGCGTGGCGTTAGTGGTAAAATCCCAATCTTTCGGCTTTTTTTTGAGCAATAAATCCCGCACGCAACCACCAATTAAATAGGCCTCAAAACCAGCTTTTTCAAGGGTTTTTGCCACAACAACAACTTCTTTTGGAATAGCAAAAATAATTTTTTCGGCTGAATTTTTCATTAAATAATTGTATTACATCTTTGGCATTTCCGCTAATTTGACGTATCATTATTCGGTGCCCTCGTAGTGAAATGGATATCACAACTGCCTTCGAAGCAGTTATTGTAGGTTCGAATCCTACCGAGGGCAAAAAAATTTATCCACAATCGGGCTTGTAGGGAAAATCAGGGGAGACAATTTAAGGCGCCTATATGAAGAAGCAGAATCAGAGGCGATCGAAGATTTTAATGCTTTGAAATTTCACCCCCTTTTTATCGCCGGAGTGGTTATATACTGGGGCGAAGGAGATAAAGTTTCAAAAAATGGTTTTAGGATTTCAAATTCCGACCCAAACATGATAAGATTATTTGTGGATTTTTTAAGAAAGATTTGTCACGCGGAGGAGGGGCGAATTAAGGCCAATTTGCTCATTTATCCAGATATTGATGATAATCAAGCAAAAGAGTTCTGGATCCAAAAAACTGGCTTAAAATATGAGAATTTCACTAAATCGATTCTAATAAAAGGTCGGCACAAGACCAAAAGAGTGAAATTTGGCATCTGTGGATTAAGTTATTCCAGTACTTTCTTAAAAAAGAAAATGAAAAAGTGGATTGAGTTGTTGGCGAAAGAATTTGTAAATTTTTAGCAACGCGGGTATGGTTTAGTGGTAGAACAGGAACTTGCCAAGTTTCAGACGGGAGTTCGATTCTCCCTACCCGCATTCGCAGAATTTTATTGCAAAAATTTAGCCCCGTTTCGATTATGAAAGAAAATAATGAATTGAAGTTGCCCCTTCAGACTTTAGGATTCAGCGAGAAAGAAGCGAATGTCTATATTGCCCTTTTGGAATTGGGTAAAGGAACAGTCTCACAGATATCAAGAAGGGCTGGAATAAATCGGACCACTGGCTATGAGATTTTAGATTACTTAATAAATAAAGGTTTGGTTAATTTGTCTGGTAAAGAGCCAAAATCCGAATATGCTGTTGAACCGCCGGAATTATTGGTTGTATATTTCAAAAAAGAAGCTGACGGAGCAATAGAGCGAATAAAAAAAGCAGAGAACTTTATTCCCCATCTTTTGCGAGTTTACGCCACTCAAAACCGACCGCGTATAAAATTTTATGAGGGAACGGAAGGGTTGAAACATGTTTATGAAGATACTCTCACTTCAACAGAATCAATAAGAGCATATGCCAATGTAGATGATGTACCTGCCACATTACCAAATTATTTTCCCGGTTATTATAAAAGGCGAGCCGCAAAAGGAATTGCCATAAGAGCTATATTTCCAAAAACAAAATCGAGTGTGGAACTTGCTGAACACAACAAAGAGGAAAAAAGAGAGGTCGCTTTTGTGCCGGCAGATATTTATGGATTTTCTCCTGAAATCAATATTTACGACAATAAAGTTATGATTGCCTCATGGAGGGAAAAACTTGGTATTATCATTGAAAGTGAGGAAATTGCCGACGCTATGAAAAAGATCTATGAATTAGCGTGGTAAAGAGCAAAAGAAATAGACGATAAATAATTTTATTTGGATTTTTTAAAAGTTGCTGATAGAATTAAGTCTGGATAGGGTTTATTAAATAATTAGGTCAATAAGTCATTTTTATTTTGTCCTATAGGAAATAAAAAATGTCCTATAGAAAATGGCTTGAAATCGTGAGTTTTTGTTAAAATATGTGGATAAGTTTGGGGATTAGTGGATAAAGGACATTGTAAAGGACAATATTGTCCAATAGAAAAATGAAGCAATTTACTTCGGAAACTCAAAAAATCGGCAAAATTGGTGAAGATATTGCTGTTACGTTTCTTATGAAACAGGGTTATGAGATTATAGATCGAAATTTCACCCAAAAATGTGGAGAATTAGACATAGTGACGAAAAATAAGGGTAAAATTCATTTTGTGGAGGTAAAAACTGTTTCATGTGAAAGCTTTTACCGACCAGAAGAAAATGTTAGCCCCAGAAAATTGAAGCGAATGGCGCGAGCTATCCAGATTTATATGGCTCAAAAGAGGGTTTCATATGAAACAGATTGGCAAATTGACGTTGTTACTGTTATTCTGAATTCTAAGAACAAAACGGCGAAAGTGGATGTGTTGGAAAATATAATAATCGGGGCGTAGTATAGTGGTAGTATATATGCTTTGGGAGCATAAGGTCCGAGTCCGATTCTCGGCGCCCCGAAAACAAGTCTTCTTAGAGGTTTCATATGAAACATTTCACGGGAAACATGGAAAATAAACAATTTCAAAGAAAAATTGAAGATTTTACCTGCGAAAAGTGTGGGGCAGAGGTAAGGGGTAATGGTTTTACCAATCATTGTTCAAAATGCTTATGGAGTAAACATGTAGACGTAAATCCTGGTGATAGAGAAGAAATTTGCGCCGGTTTGATGGCTCCAGTTGGTATTTTAAAAAAGGGAGCTGATTATTTAATCACTCATCAATGCCAAAAATGCGGTCTTGAACGTCAGAAAAAACTTGAAAAAACTGATAATTTTGATGCATTGCTGGATATTTCCGAGTAGACAAAACTCTTTCTCGGGTATTCCTTTGTCGAGACACGAAATTTGTCTACTGACAAATTTCTCTGCTCCGCCCCGATGGCCATCGGGGCTCCGCAAGCTCTCGCCAAAGGAACACCCTCAACAAGTTTTGCTGGTAAATGAGGTCATAGTGACGAAATTGCCAAAAAAATTGGTATTAATTAGTTCTGTTTAGCTCTTTTACTAACGCTTCGGTTAGATCTGGAGCGAGAGTTTGTTGAAAACTTTGAAGTCGTTCTTGAAGATTACTGTTCAAAAAACTATCCAAACCTATTTCCATTTCTTCATTCAAACTTCTTTCAATGTGAGCAATGGTAATGGCTTGAAGTGAACGCTCATTGGTAGTATTGGCGTCAGTAGCGGTAGTAATAACACCCATTAATTTACCGTCGGAGCCGACAATTGCGCCACCGGAAGCGCCTTTTTGAGCAATGACACTGCCGCTAACGGAAAATAGATCAAAAGTGTTGTCCTTAAAAGTGAAAACATTATTAATTATTCCGACAGAAGAAGTAATATAAAGATTTTGTTGAATATTAATGCTACCCAAAAAACCAGCCGGGTAGCTAGCTAAAATTACGGGGGAACCTTTGTTATAGCCATTTTCCGTGGAATCAAAAGATAAATAAGGAAAACTATCCGGTAATTTTTCTTCGGCTAAGCCCCCGGTAATTAATAATAAGGCGTAATCATATTGGCCGGTGCCAAGCGGTTCTTGAACAGTAATGTCAGTGGCGTGTTCATTAATCCAACGGGGAGAAATATAGAGCAAATCGGCAGTATAACGCGGGTAAGCCGGACTACCAGTGCGAATCACACAGGTCAAAAAATCAGAAATTAGATAATTTTTAAGTAAAAAATATTGGCCAATGTGAGCATTGGTAAGAATTACACCTCTTTGATCAATCGAGACGCCGCTACCAGAGATTGGTTTAAAAAATCCACCGGCCTTGCTGGTGCAAATGATATTAACGATAGTTGGTCGAACTTTTTCATTGAGTTCGCTGAAATTTATCAGTTTAACAACTTCAACTAACGGCTCAATGGGTGGGATTGGAGTAGAAACCTCTGGTTTGCTAATTGGTGAGGGAATTACGGACTTTTTCTTGCTAGTAATTATTTTTTGTGTTGTGGTCGAAACAACCTTTTCGCTGACAATTGGCGTAGTTGATGCCGGCAAAGAAATGTTTTCTGTTAAATTTAATGGTGGGGGAGTGATAGCAGAAAAAATACTGATTATCAGCCCCAGAAAAGCAGTAAACATTATTTTAAAAAAGTCAATTAGATTCATACCTTTAATCTTACCAGGGCCATCAAAAAAAGTCGTTTGACTTTTTTTGATGGCAGTTTTCCTTTTCTTGCTATTGTTGAAATTTAGGTATACTTAGGCGCGGTCGATTAAAAAAATAAATCGGCAAAGATACAAAAATATGAATAAAAAACCAGATGAGAAACCGGTTCCTGGACCAACAGAACCGACGACTCCAACAGAATAGTAGTTTTAGATAAGAAAATCCTCCCTCCGCCATTGGCGGATGGGGGATTTTTTGATATTCTACTTATGAAGTTTTGCGAGCGTAAGCGGGATTAGTTAAATGGTATAACGGCGGTTTTCCAAACCGCGATCGGGAGTTCAATTCTCCCATCCCGCAAATTTTACAAAGTTTTGTTCCACATATAGTCGAACATAACCCGAAACGTATCGGCAACATATTTGCTGTCTATGAGTACGCTGATAATTGATTCTTTGAAGTTGGTAATTGTTACTTTATCTCCATATACAATAATTTGAGCTGGCACTGTCAGATGCTCCTGCGGGACAATCTTTCTTGTTACAAGGTATTTTTCGTCTTCACTTACCGGAAAAGCGAAAATTCTGCCGCTTTGGTCGGTGGTAATGGCTTTTGTCTGGATGTTTTTCGCGGCTTGTTTCTCTATTTGCTCGCGAATGAGGTGTATAACTTCCGAGCGTTCCTCGATCGGTGAACTGATAATCCGAATTTCCTGCTCGGTTTCCAAGATGTCATCATGAATCTTTTTTAAGCCGTCAACTCCCTCAAAAAACTGCACATTGGGTTTACCGAGAAGCATATTAAATTCGGAAGTAAGAGCGCCAAAGATTGAACTAAGCCCCGTGACGGCTTGCTCAGTCGTTTGCTGTTTTTTATCCACAAAGTCTTTCAGGTGTTGTGGATGGGTAGGAAAGAACAAAGTTGTCTTTCCAAGATTTTCGCGCTTTTCAGCCAGCTTTAGCACAATCAGTTGTTCCAACACTTTATAAGTCAAGGCGCGACCGATACCAGTTTTTAAGGCAATAATCTTTGCCGGAGAGAAACCTTGATCAAGAAGAAACAAATAAATCTTTGCTTGTTCTTGGGTTAGACCGACATTCGTTAAAATTTTTTCATTCATATTTGTCACATGAGTGTAACAAGACTATACATAAAAATCAAATGATTTGTTAAATAGGTCACAATATTGTAAAAATATAAATAGATTTACAAGCAAATTATTGACAAATTAATTCACTGTGCTATGATTTTCCGCAGAGATGATAGAGATTGGTTAGGCATTTGCTTGCCACTATCGTTTGAAAATTCAGAAAACATTAAAAAAATGAAGACCTACTTCGGAT
>Ga0209542_10012913_pt1 | contig 14511 bp, 16 predicted proteins | sample RifCSPhighO2_01_FD_184028 | JGI IMG/M metagenome (GOLD analysis project Ga0209542, IMG submission 184028) | Soil microbial communities from Rifle, Colorado - Rifle CSP2_plank highO2_0.1 (SPAdes) (version 2) | ecosystem: Environmental > Terrestrial > Deep subsurface > Rock core/Sediment ...
CATTGTTGACCGGCTTTGGCTTGAGTGGCTGGCCCTGCTTGCCCCTGAGGACCACGGGAAAGCCCCAGGTCATCTGTTCGAGCACCATCTGCCCATCGCGCTGCCGCACCACCCAGCCTGGCTCTTTGGGGTGCACCGTTGCCGGCCCCTCGTTGTATGCCCGCAGCACCTTTGCGCTGAAATGATCCTCGATCCGCTGGCGTTCTCCGGGCTGATAGCGATTGCACATGCAGGGAAGCTGAGATGTCCCTGCTTCCATGTCAATGTCAGCAGCATAGCGCCGCGCCCATCGCTGGCGCAATTTCAGGGCAGGCGGCTTGAGGCCCATCTTGAGATACCAGCTATCGAGCATGCCCATCAGCGTATTGATCCGGTGATCCTGGCCGCTCGCGGCCGTGCACGCCCAGGCATTGGTATCGACCAGCGCATCCCAGAATGTTGCACTCTGCCACGATTGCGCAGCACCCGTGTGCATCAGCCATTTGAGCGCAAGCCGCTGTCCCCAGGTTCGTTCGACCTCGCCTGCCTGGGCCTGCGCAACCGCATCCTCGAGTGTGCGCAACGCAGTCTGGCTGACATCCTGACGGGTGGTTTGGGGGGCGTCGATTCGCATGGGCGCGCAATAGAACATAAAGCGAACATTATGCGCAACGTTCATGGCCAGCAGCGCAACGATCTATCGGTGCAAGAGGTCCAACGCGCAACCCAAGTAGAAGAACGCGCCGCGCTCGACTTTCCTGGCGCGGTTGCGCGCCTCGCAAAATGGCTTGGCGAGCCGCAAAATTTTGCCGCATAGGCTTGTGCCATGAGCGGGGGAATCAATGAACTGGTGTTGCGCGTGCTTGAACGCGCGCCGCAATGGGTAAGGCAGGATTTGCTGACATCAGACCCAATTGTCCGCGCGCGCGCAAAGGAGACGCTGGCCGCGATGATCTCCAGCGCGCTCGCCAGTGGGGAGGCGAGCGATGCTGACGCCAGTAAAGTCTCTGGCGACCAGCCTTAGCCTTTCGGCTTTGCCGGCCTGCCTCCACGGCCGGTTTTGCCGAGCCCGATTTTCATGGCCAGTTCACGGCGACGTGCCGCGTAATTGGGCGCAACCATCGGGTAATCCTTGGGCAGGTTCCATTTTGCGCGATAATCGTCCGGTGTCAGGCCGAAGTGCGTGCTGAGATAGCGCTTCAGCATCTTCACTTTTGCCCCGTCTTCCAGGCAGACCAGATAATCCGGCCTGATCGACGCACGGACGGATACAGCAGGCTCCTGCGGCGGCGCGGGCTCCGCTTCGGCCTCGCTCAGTCCGGCGAGCGATGCATGTACGCTGCTGATGAGACTAGCGATATCCGAGATCGACACGTTGTTGTTACCCACATGTGCCGCAACAATACCAGCCGTCAGCTCAATCAAACCATTGGAATCAGCCATTTTTACCCCCTTTAAACAATTAGCATGCTCAGCGCGGTTCGCGCCTGTGTTAAGATAGTGCGCATCCCAATAGACGGCGCTGGTTCACTTGCCAAGCTATCCAGTGATCATAGCCTCAATCTTTCCTCAAGCTTCGCAAAATGATACCTGTAGCATCGCCGCACACGTGAAATGGAGCGCTTTATATTTCGGCTGTCTTTGCCCTACAAAATGACTTCAGCTCGCTAGCTTGCCAAGTTCAATAGTATGGCGTTTACCATATTTTAAACTCGTCCGTGATAGTCGGAGGCTCCTTCGCTGAATTCGAGGTGGCGATAACCGGCTGAGCCTGTTGAACACTTCCCCGCCTCCATCAAGGGCCGGAATGCACCCCCCGCATTCCGGCCTTTTTTGCGTTTAAGGCAGCTGGTTGCGCGAGTTGCGCGAGTTGCGCGAGTTGCGCGAGTTGCGCCCCAGGCGCTGTCCGCCCTGGCATGGAGCGGAAAGAGGAAAATCTCTCGTCGGCAGAGCCTGTGATCGGGATTGTCAGGGAGGAAAAGGTCCTCTCGTCCCGGTCATAGGAAATGACCATGACAGACAACATGAATGATAATGACGACCTCGATGGCCAGTGGCCACGAGAAGACAGCTGGGACATCCGCATCTTGCGGCCGCTGGGGCGGATCGAGGATTTCGTGCGGGGCAGAAAGAAGCCGGTCGAGCCGGTGCGCAAGATCTGCGTGATCGATTGTGAGACCACCGGCACCGATCCGGACCGCGACCAGATCATCGACCTTAGATCGGAGATCCTCGCGGTCGATGCCCAGGACGACATTGTCGGAATCGTCGCAGCCGAAGAGGCGCTCAACGATCCGCAGATGGACATTCCGCCGCGCATCACCTTGCTGACCGGCATCACCAATGAGGCGGTCGCGGGCTATGTGATCGATCTGGACCAGGTGGAATGGGATTTCGAGGGCGTCGATGTGTTCATCGCGCACAATTGTGCGTTCGACCTGGCCTTCATCCGCCAGTTACTGCCGAGCGTTGCGCATGCGCCCTGGGCGTGCAGCCTCAAGGACTATGACTGGCTGCGCGATGCCTCGCTCGATGGCAGGGCACTTGGTCATCTGCTGATGCAGATCGGGTTCTACAGCCACGGCCATCGTGCGATGGTCGATGTCGTCAGCCTTATCCATCTGCTCTGCCATCAGGCGCCCGGCGGCATCAAGGTGCTGAGCCAGCTGCTGGTCAATGCCGCGCGGCCGACGGTCAGGATCGAGGCCAATGGCGCACCCTTTAGCGTGCGCAGCCTGCTCAAGAACCGGGGCTATCGCTGGGACCCGGCGCGCAAGGTCTGGTGGACCGAGATCGCCGTGCATGAGGCCGACGAGGAAGAGCTGTGGCTCCATGCGCAACGGCCCCGGCGCAGCGCTATCACCTGGCACGAGCGCCATCGCTGAGCCGGTCGATGCCAGCAGGACCGCGCCGCATCGGCGGCGCGGTCAGACCCTTCGGACAATTGGAAGGTGAGCCTTCTCAAAGAGGGGAAAAGCTCATCAAACTCCACAAGACAGAAAGAGAACAGACTATGACTACACCCAACCAGCGTCAGCAGAACCAGCTGCACGCCCTGCGTCAGGCAATGGGCCTGCCGCTCCACCGCACCGTCAACGATGCCATCGCGTTCAGCATCGGCAAGATGATGGATCTGCAATATGGCGTCGAGCTCGCGCGCTATGCCGCCGAGGTGCAGAAGGACTGCATCCATGTCGGCTTTGCCCATGCCGGAGCCAAGCGGCCCGGCGGCTATGCGGTCGTCTATCGCGAGCTTCACGAAGTGAACATCTTCCGTCGCTGCCTGCCCTATGCGGCATCGGAGGATGCGCCGGTCGTGCTGGTCAGCGTCAACGAGAAGGAGCAGTTCTGCATCGATGCGCGCGGCAGCCTGCAGCGTATCCCGGGCCTGCCGGATCAGATTGGCTCGGGCAACAGGCGGGCGCTGTTCCGGATGCGCAAGATCGTCGCAACCATGGGCGATGCGTCGATCCCGGGTTGCGGCTTGATGGAAACGGACGCGGCACTGCTGGCCGAGGCGGGACCCCGCAATCCGGTGATCTGCATGCGCTGACGCCCAGGCCGATCGCGGCCATCAACCCCTCAATCACATCTGAACTCATGCCAAAGGCCGTCCGATAGGGCGGCCTTTGGCGCATCAAGGAACCTCCACATGCGTAAATTTACCTATATCGACACCGAGTCCTATTGGGACGAGCATCTTCATGCCTGCGCGGTGCGCGTCGATCCGTCGGACCTCCGCTGCCGGATTGGATGCAAGCGCATCTTCGCCGCAGCGGCCATGGACATATCCGTGGATCCCAGCGGTGCCATTACCTGCGAACGCATCGCCAGCTGGTCGCTCAGGGATCACGGAGACGAGCAGGCAATCGTCAGGGGCCTGTTCGAACATCTCTATGCCTGCGACGATCGCAATGTCGTAGGGTTCGGAAGCCTCGCCAATGATGTGCAGATACTGCAGCTGGCAGCGATCGAATACTCGCTCGTCCTGCCGTCTCATTTTCGCGCCCGGCGCGGACCGGGCATCACGCCAACCTCCCCCGGCAGTCACTTCGACCTGGGTCTCGGGCTCAAGGGACCAGGCAAATCCTGGCCGCATCTGACCGAGGTTCTTGCCAGGATCGGCATTCCGCTGTTTCTGTATGAGGGCAAGAAGTTGGTCTCTTACCCAGCGCATGACCAGGGCTGGGCTGATGTCATTGCGCATGTCGAACTGGACTGCGCACTGCTGGCGATCGCCCATCTGGCCTGGTTGCGTAGCCAGGGGCAGCAGGGGCTTGACTGCTGGACCGCCTCGCTTGCCGTGCTGGACTGGGCACGGCGGCATGGTCGTATGACCGCAGCTGCATACGCCAAGCTCGAGCTGGCCTGCGCAGGGCTCGCAAGCATGATCAGCGATGAGCAAACGCTGGCTGCTTAGATGTTTGCAGCAACATGACTTGCTTGGCAGCACAAGGCAGTGAATTCCTGCCCGCAAGCCTGCAGTTCCTCCATAGACCTGCAACGACATCATCATTGTACAGCTATGCCTGTGCGGAGATCGACCACGACCTCATGCCACCTGTGTGTCCGGATGACATTTGAAGCTTCCTTTTCGCCGTTTTGTGTAAAGAGGAAACTCTTCGATATCGCGACGGCGGCCACCATCAGAGCGTTTGCCGCCTACATTCATGGTGTGACGACAGATGGCAGTTGAGGTTTGGAAACCCCTTCGCGACCTTGTTCAGCAAATGCTGGGAATGGTGCAGCGAGATAAATACGTCTTGCGAGAAAGAGCAGGCGAGATGACCGTTAAGATTGCCGGCGAAACGATACTGTTGGCCTATCCCGATAGGCATGCGCCCATGAAGCTTGAACAGCTTGCGATGGCGCTTGAAGGATGCATCGCGTTCGACCGAGCGGGTGCCATGTTGCGTGCTGCCGGCGCTGAAGCAGACCCGATCCCGCTTTGGCTGATTACCGGCTCGAGTGTGCTGGCTACCTGGCTTCAATGGTCAGGTAATGAGACCATGTTCCGCAAACGCCTAGCCCTCATCGATAAGTATGGAATGGCCCCAGTGTTCGGCAGCGTTGAACGGCGGGCGCGGCGCGAGCTTGGACATGCGAACGTGAAAATTCGTGTGCGATGCGGGCTTGCCGTCGCTGAGCACATCGAGTTGCCCGGCAAGAAGCCCTGCGCCGGTCAATTCGGAAACAAAGCTACTGTCAGGATCGATGGGGTGCAGTTACCCGAGACAGTGATCACGGCGATAGCTGCCGCTGCCGGCAGCCCCAAGCCCCGCAGAGTCTCGGAGGTGCTGGACCACCCGTTCTTTTCAGACCACGAGTTGACGATTGCGGACGTTCGAATTCAGGATGGCGCGACTGTCATTGAAATTGACACCCAGTGGGGGCCGTTGAAACCCGTTCCACAATCAGCGCTAGCTGTGATCCCAATCGATTTCGATGCGGTACATCCGTTTCGGCCGACCGCCAGTGAGTTGAAGCAGCTTTACGCGTTTGTCGATGCCGGCCGGAAGCTTCTAAATCAAGAGCGGCATTGTCGCTGACTGGCCATCTCACAAGCGGTCCTGGTTGATGATGCAGTTGCCGTCGGTCGCGTATATCGTATGATATTCGGCCTCGCTGTCGTGGTAGAAGCCGCGAAGCTGCTTATACTGGATTATGGCGAGCACTCCAGCCAGCATATTAAGATCGGCCACCTGAATGTTGCTGCGGTACAGGTCATCATCGTCGCTGCCGAAAAGCGGAATCCTGGTCTTGTCGTGAACATGGGCACGCGCGGCTGGCGTGCTCGTTGTTACACGTACCAACCCGATCAGTTGATCATCGGAAAGCGTTAGGCCCAAGCCTGCATCAATAAACGCCAAGTTCCGCTTCTCGAGTTCCGGAATGAGAAATCTACGCGCATCAATGCTGTCGACACAGACGAATACAAAGTCCACGTCATCCAAAATGGCGAGGTTTCCTGGCTGAAGATGTTCGGGAAAGGGCTCAATGCCAAGGTGCATACGCCCATAAACCCGGGCAAAATAATCAACCTTGAATGGGCTGTCCGACAGGTCTTCTAACGCCATGGCTCCTGGCCAGCGAAATGCGTTATGCGCCTCTGCCCTGTCGCCATCGATGATGATGATCCGATTGACTGGCGTTTTGCACAGCAGATCGAGCACGACAGAGCCAGTACCTCCAGCGCCGACGATAGCAACAGTTCCGCCCGCGAGCGACGCTGCGACATGTCCGATGTCTGCGCGAATGATGCCGGTGTCAGCATATACAAAAGGTCCAGACGGCTCAGTGTCCGGAATGTTGTGTTCTGGCTCTCTATCAGCTGGCATTGGTGCTGCTGACGGTAAACGCCAACCCTTCTTCCAGCATGATAACTTCGCCGGGGGTCATGATACCTGTTGCAATTCCTGTACTACCATTTCGAAACGCCACGGTGGCATTGTACGACGTAGACAGCGACCTGCCTGGAAATGCGATGTCATGCAGCTGCTCAAAGCTGGCAGACCTGCCACGGAGCGCATGCCACCGACCATTGATGACGACCGACGTCCGACCATTGATTGCCGCTTGAGGCTGATGGCTTGGCCGGCGCGTTTCGCCGACAAGAAACATGCTCATGGACTGCCTTTTGTCGAGCTTACCACTTGGGGCAGCGCCCGCAAACTTGCCTCCAATTTTCATTTGTTTTCTCCCATATTGGACTCGGAAATCATTTCCAAATTCCATCCACATCTAACTAGAGTACATATCTTCCGATTCGAGTTCACGAATTGCGTCGACAACTTTGTTGTAGAGACCGAGGCATCCATTGTATCCACCGTCCTTCAGAGCAAACGCAATTCTACGAACACTATACACAGGATGACCTCTCTCGATTTTGCAATCGCGCAATGCTTCCAGCATTATCGAAATAACAAATGCACTTTGATGTCCTTGCGGCGGATCGTTCAGCATAACGACCGGCGCCATCTTGCGTAGGGTCGAAGGGACGTTTTTCAAATCGTCAAACTGGATCATCCAGGTGATTTGGCTCAGGTCGATATCGACACCGAGACGATCTTCACTCCAGAAACAAGCCGTCGCCGGATCAATCATTGTCACCAGGCCCGCCCTTACGTTCTCGGACACACGATCTATCCCAATCACCGTCACGACTGGGTTCGCACATCGTGCTGCTGCCATTGCTATCGTCGTTGGCAGTGCCCAAAGCTGGTCCGTAATCATCGCAGACGCAGCAACGCTTGATCCGATCAGCGGATCAGTGAGATTAAGAATGGCGTGCGGCACTCCAGCTACATGCGCCAGGGATCGTGCTGCGTGTGTACGGCCAGCACCGCGTTTGCCGCCGAGCAAGATAGCTTTACCGCAAAACCAAGGCTGCTCATTCGCGAGATTGCAGTCACACGCAGTAGCCACCCAGTTCCAAAATTCTGGCTGATGCTCATGCATCAGGTGGAAGCGAATGCCAGTAGGACCCAATCGATCGCCACCAAGCAAGGCGAAAGGCTCGCCAAGGCCCAGTGCAGGCGTGATGCCGTCGGACCGGTGACCAACGATCATTGCAGGAACAGCCGGTGCAAATAGGGAAAGTTCGTTCATTATACACCTCTCCACATTCTGAGGGGCCGAGACCCGCCGGCACTTTGACCCTCTTTTTTCACCCGCCGTTCTGTTTCGAACATTTCAGCGATGAGACGCTTGCTAAGCCCCTCGCGCCCGAATTTTTCGGCGTAATCGAGAAACTCCCCGAAGCGGGGCTTTTGCCAGCGCAGCCAATCATAAAGCCGATCGCGCTCGGCTGCTCTGCCAAAGCGAATAAACCAATCTGGATCTTCACGGCTCTTTCGCTGAAGCTCCAGACAGTGAAGCTTGTATTTTTCGAAGCGTAAAAGATCTATAATTAGATAGTTCTTTGCATCTTCAGCAGCGGCCATTTTATCGGCCTCTAATTTCTTGTGATATTCGGATATCATCTCATCAACTATCTGATCCGTTTCGGCCACTCCAAAATTCAGGGTCAGGTGCCCAAGTAATGCGAGGCCCAACTGCTGGTTGGCGATGCTATCGACTACAGCTGCAACCTCCTCGGTACACTGAAATGTACGGCTCCAGATTGCTTGAGGCGCTGCCTGAGACCCCGTGGCCGAGACAAGCAACTGCAAGATCAAGGGATCCTTCGCAACGGACGACAAAAGGAATGGGCACTGGGCCGGCGGCGGGGCTGCTGCTGGTGCAACGGAAAGGTGCGTTCTAGTAGACATGACATATGTTCTATACAAAAAACAATCTTATCGTGTCAACTGCGATCTTGCGCCGCGTCAAATCCAGGTTGAAGGTAATAGGATATGTCCTTGGCCGCCTCTCGATCGATCACATTGGCGTTTGCCGACGCCATCACTGTCTTGATGGAGGCGTGCTGCTTACCCGGCACTGCCCGGCAGGCCTTTGAAGCTCGCGTACGCCAGCTCCAACGTCTCGGTGTTGCGTCCCGATCATCAGAGCAACGTCACGCCCATGTGAGTTACGGCGTCGCTGAGCTCGCGGCCCTGGCTACCGCATTCAAGCTGATGGAAGGGTTCATGCCGCCAGGTTTAGCGGCCCGCTATCTCTCCGAGTGCTGGGGAGACCTCGCACCATTTTCACTGGCCGGCATGCGAAGCATCCTGCCAAATGAATATTTGATGCGTCGGAATGTAGGGTATTCACACATCGCCGTATTCGAGGGTGGTGGACTCAATGACATCGGTCAAAAGGAGCGTCGAGGCGAACGCTATATCGGCGAGCTTGGTCGATTGATGATCGTTTCGGAATTGCCTGCCGACATGCGATGGAGTCACAAGGGGGCCTGCCTCGTTCTTGATAGCAAAAGCTATATGATCTCGTTGATTGAACTGATCATGAATTGCTCGATGGCCACCGATGTTGAGCTATTTCTGGAGCTTGATCGGTTAGCTTTCGCATGATGACGGTGACCGGGCCCCGATATGTGGAGCATCTATCCAGTTCGCGGGGCGCACATAGCTTGGAGGGTTTCAGACAGCGAATCTCAACACGCTGATAAACTCAAAGGGAGCCGTTCAGTGTCGGTTGTCGACCAGAGCCGGACGTTCAGCCCAGACACGATGAGCGTCCGCTTCCCACGGATTTTGCTTGTCGAGTGGGCACTTCTCCTCGTGAGATCCTCTACTCATCGCCAGCGTTTCGCTGTGTTATAGCTCAATGGTTAAGTTCGGATGCGTCCGTTGCTGCACCCCGAGCGCGATGCCCTCACTGTGGATGTTGCCTCACCATACCTCCAAACTTCCGCCAAAGTTGGCTAGAACTATCCATGGCAGCGAAAAATCTGCGCCCATCAGTGGCGCACTTCTCCGTCGGAAGGGAGCAAGACTCTGAGGACTGATTGTTCGATGATGATGAGGCCCATCATCTCGAATTTCCGCAACCAACCTTCCATCGGCCAAAATCCCCAGCGTTTGCGGAACAGCTGTGCATTGCGCACAATGTCATCAAAATGCTGAAGCGGGGGATCGGGGCTGGGATGATATTGGTGGAAGGCGCCAGGACCGCCCATGAACAGAAGCGGCAGCCGAGCCGCGGTGGCGCGATAACCGAAATCGGTGTCTTCGCCGCCATAGCCTCGATAGGCTTCGTCAAAGCCGCCCAGTGCCTTGAACCGCGTGCGGCGGATACCGAACGCCAGCGACCAGAACAGCCCCGGATTGGGCTCGGCGCGCACGCCTGCTCCGGGAAAGTCGCGCACTGGATGCGGTCTGCCGCGCACCGCCAGATCCGCTTCGTCCCAGCTTCCGCGCGCATCATCAGGACCAAGATAGAGAATTTCAGCGCAGATCAGTGCATCGGTCTGCTCCAGCGCCGTGTTCATCGTTCCGACCAGCTCGCGCATCGGAATGCAATCGACATCCAGAAACAGCAGGTTATCGCTTCTGGCGTGGCGGGCAGCCAGATTGCGCGCCTCGGCAAGCGGCAGGTGCTCGGTCGCCAAACTCATGACGTGGACAGGAAAGTCGGTATCGGACAGCGCGATCGGCTGCTCGCTGGCCATGTCGACCACGATGAGTTCAGCCGGTGCGCAGATGCTGCGCCGCAGCCCTTCGACCAGTTGCGCCAAGTGCCCGGCGCGGTTGCGCACGATCGTTAGAACCGAGATCATGCGCCCATCCGCCAGAGATCGAGCCGATATTCGGGCTGGCGGTCGGCTTGCACGAGCACAATGCGCTCGGCGAGCATCGCGTGCAGTTTCTGCACGGCGTCGTCGCCGGATTGCGGATAGTCGGTTTCCCCCGTCCAGTGCACTAACAGCAGTTCGCCTCCGGCGATCACAGCGCTGGCTATCCAATCGGCGGCCTGCTGCAGATCGCTATCGTCCCAATAATAGGCCACTTCGGAGAGCAGCAGCAGATCGAACGCGCTGTCTGCAGGGGTCTGCCGGGGGAACTCGATCCGCTCGAAGGTCACCTGGGGTAGGCTGCTGCAGCGTGCGCACGCCAAATCCAGCGCGGCTTGGCTGACATCGATCGCAAGCAGCCGCTCGCAATACGGCGCCAACTGTGCGGTCAGCACGCCGTTGGCACAACCGATCTCCAGCGCGCGTTCAAAACGACGACCGTCCAGCGCCGCCAGGGTTTGCGCATATTTCGCCTGCTCGTAGGCTCGGGTCTCGAAGCCCCAGGGGTCGGGCGATTTACGGAACATCTGTTCGAAATAGTCCGCGTCGAGGCTGGTCTGGTGCCGCATGTCAGTCTCCGGTGTGATACAGGATATCGATTGCTGCCATGCGACTTAAGGAGCGGGGCAGGCGAAATCCTTGACCCTGCGATGTTCCTGTCTGGCTGCGATGCGCGGCCAGCGCGTGGCGGCGAAGCCCTGCCGGCATAGGGAGGGTGCGCAGGAGGGTTCTGCCACGCGGCGAGGGCCGCTCACCCCAGACGACATATTCCGCGACACGCAGAGGTCGGGGGCTGGCATCGCGCACAGCATAGGCCAGTCGCGCGGCCGCGGCATGGTCGCAGTGCGGCTCGTGCAAGGCAGTCACCGCGATCGCATCCACCTGCCGTGCCACGCACAGCACAATCAGCCGGCGACAGGTGTGATCGAACAAGGGATCACCCGGATGCGCAGGCGATGCATCGCGCCAATCGAGGTGAAGCGTATCGACCGTTTCGCCCGCCAGCCGCCGCAGCGCCAGCGCTGCTTCGCGCTTGCGCGTGGCGATCAGATTGCGGCCCACGCTGGCTGGGTGCGAGCCCGATCCATCGGTGAGATAGGCAATCCCTGCCAGACGCTTTTCGCGTGCGGTCTGGTAGATCAGGGCGCCCGTCCCCAAAGTCTCGTCATCGGGATGAGGTGCGATCACCAGCCAGCGCAGCGAACGCCATGGCCTGGCTGACAGGCTGGCGGCGCGCAGATGTCCGCTCACCACAGGCGCTCCGTCGGACCCCATGGGTCACGCTCCAGCCATGCCTTAGCCGCGCAATCGCGCGCATAGTCAGGTCCTGCCTGGCGCAGATACAGGCTGAGATCACGGCTGATCTTGTCGATCCGCGTACCATCCAGCGCACTGTATGTGCCAGTGATCCGCGCTGCGGCCTCGATCATGTCCAGCCCTGCGCGCTCTACGATCCCGCGCGTCATTTGCACGAGCGCCGGACCATCGGGATCCTGAGACGCTGCGCGCAGTGCGCATTCGCGAACCCACATGTAAGCGGTGCGGGCGGAAGCCACGGCGTCGGCGAACCGCGCACGCTGCACCGGGTCCTGGCGTGCGGCAGGGCGCATGGCGTTGCGGATTTCGGTCAGCAATCCCTCAATTCCGCCAAGCTGGACCGCGGCAAATCGCCAAGCGCCAGCCGTGAACCATGGGTCGCGTTGGTAATCGCCGCCTTCACCCAGGCAATGCTCGGGCGCAATAGCAAGCCCATCAAGCGCATAGCTGCCGCTCCCGGTGGCGCGCATTCCGCGCACACGCCATTGCGATAGATCGGCGCGCTTGGGGTCGTCAGCGCGTACGATTACCAGCTGTGTGTCTCCATCCGGCCGACGTGCCGTGATCAAGGCATGGGAATTGCCGCCTGCCCCGGTCGCGAACGACTTGGAGCCCTCTAGCACATTGCCGCTTTGGGTTTCCATGATCGCGACGCCTGGGGGCGGCTCAGTGGCCCACACGCCGTAAATCGCGCCGGCGCTCAGGGAACGCTTGAGCGCATGCAGTTGCACCGGTGAGCCATACCAACCGAACAGCAGCATGGCGTTGAGATGGCCCTCGTAAAGCCTGCCGATACTGAGGTCAGCACGACCTATTATCCTCAGGATATCGAGCATGGCCAGGTGGCGCTGATCGTCGTCGCGGAAAGACTGGCCGCCGCTGGCAACAGGTGCGAAAGTGCGGTGCAGCCCCGCACGCACTATCTGTGCGATACTGTCGGCGGGATAGACTGGCGCTGCATCATAGCGGGCGCCCAACTCCTCCAGCTTTTCGGCAATGCCGATCGTCGCGCTGACGCAATCCGGGCCTGCCCGGACGGGTGCACTGGCCAAGGTCATGCCGCCAGCTCCTGCGCGACCCCTGAAGCGGCTTGAGCCTCTATCCAGAGGGCGAGCCTCTTTGCCGCTTGCGGATCGTTTAGCGCGCGGCGTCCTTTCGGATCCAGCGCTAGCGCCGCAGAAAGAGTTGCAGGCCATTCTTGCGCATCCGGCCACGCCGGGCAGACGGTGGCCGCGCCCATCCGCTGGAGCCCCGATGCGGTGGCATGTTGCTCGCCGAACGGTCGCTGCTCGGGAATGCAGACGAAGGGACGATCGGCGGCCATCACCAGACTGACGACCCCGTCACCTGCTGCGCCTACCACCACCGAAGCCTTTGCCACCTCCTCTGCCATGTTGTCGGTCCAGCCGGCGAATACCAGGTTCCTCGGACGCTCGGATGGTGTCGACAGGTTTCCGACAACCCTCCACGTGCGGTCCGGGCAGGAACGGGCTGCGTCGGCGATTGCCTCGGCCATAAGCGATGTCCCTCCCTTGCCGATGATCACCAGCACGGTGTCATTTTGAGCACCAAGCACGGGGCCGTCAGAGCTGAGCCCCGGCGCATAATAGGTCTTGGCACGGACCCAGTCGGGCGTGGCGGGGTTCTCCATAGCCTGTGCGAAGGGCGCGATCAGCGCCTGCGCGCCACGAAACGCCTCCAGATGCGCAGGGTCGCTGCGCTGACCATTCAAGCGCACATAAAGTACCGGAACCGAGGTCAGGCGCGCCAGCATAGCGACTTCGACCGACACGTCGACGATCATCAGCGACGGGCGGGCATCCGCGATCCACTGGGTTATCCGGGCAACGCGGTTGCGGATTCCTTCATGGTCAAGCGGGGCGTAGTGCAACGTTTTCGGGCGGTTGGCAGTTTGATCCTGGCCATCGAAGCTGGCTCCGAGCCGATCATCGGCAAGCGCGATGCCTTCGCTCTCAATTCCGGTGCCCAGTAAAGTCACCGGCAGCGACATGGCATCGCGGATGATGCGGGCGCGGTTGAGATGCCCCGCCCCGTGATGATGGACGTAATAGCCTATCGGGCGGGTGCTCATGCCATCACCTCCAGCGGCATGTCGTGCGGCATTGGTGGCAGCGATGCCTCTTCGCGCACCATCGCGGCGGGGCTGACCGATCGTGCGCGCATTCCGCGCCGCCATCTGGCGCGCGCACGCCAGTGATCGAAAGCGGGCATCAGCAGCGTGGTGTTGGCGCCGCCATTTATGAGCCGCGCCATGTCTTCTGCCATTCCGCCAGCCGCGCGACCGTCACATCGAGGCGATACATGGACCCAAACATCGATTGGGTGCGCGATCCGCGCACCACGCGCCAGCGCCGCCATTACCAACCCTCGATCCTCACCGCAGGCGATGCGGGGCACACCACCAGATGCGCGATAGGCCTCAAGCGTGATCGCGAGGCTGGCTCCGGTATGGTCGCCGTGTCGCGGCGGCGGATCCCAAGCTACAGGGTCGATGGCATCCTCGATTTCGCGCACCTGCGCCCAATAGCTATCCAAGGCTTGGCGCAGCGTCGCGGCGTGCGCGGGCAAAGGTTCGTCGGGATCGGCGACGATGCGACCACCCACCAGATTCACGCCTCGCGCGATACCCGCCGCGATCGCCGACAGCCAATGCGAGGGCGGCCGTGCATCGGCGTCGGTGCTGACCAGGATGGCATGGGCATTATCGGCGAGCAATTGAGCACCGCGGTCCATCGCAAGCCTCCGCGCCGAGCCGGCATGGGCCTCGCCCGGCGCGAAGTGTATGTCGGTCACATCGATACTCAGCCGTCCCCCATGGTCAGCCCGGCAGCGATCGAGCACGTCAAGGCTGGCGTCGGTTGTGTTGTTTACGACGATGGCCACCGGGATGGGCCCAGGAAAATCCTGCGCTGCCAGGGCCTTCAGCAGCACCGGCAGGCGGTCTGCTTCGTTGCGCGCGGGCACGCACACGCACAACGGGGTAGCAGCCGGTTCACCCA
>Ga0209542_10012914_pt1 | contig 14511 bp, 14 predicted proteins | sample RifCSPhighO2_01_FD_184028 | JGI IMG/M metagenome (GOLD analysis project Ga0209542, IMG submission 184028) | Soil microbial communities from Rifle, Colorado - Rifle CSP2_plank highO2_0.1 (SPAdes) (version 2) | ecosystem: Environmental > Terrestrial > Deep subsurface > Rock core/Sediment ...
AGTTTTTTATTCTTTTACAACGAATAAGGAGAAGAAGTGTTTGAACGAATAATAGAGCGAATAAACAACCCCGGTATCAAGCTGATGATCAAATATATTCGGGCGGAGGGGAAACAGATTAAGAAGGTCTTTGCTATTACTGTTTGCGGATCTATTTTAGGCGCATTCGTGCCGTTGATTTACGGGAAAGTTATTAGAATGGCAGGAGATACAGCATCGACCATAGAGTATATTCTCCTGCTTGTTCTAATGTGGACAACAATTGACCAAATACGTAATTGGACCACAAGATATTCCGACAGGCAGGGCGTCTATGCTTCTTGGAACATCGATTATAACCTTTTTATGGGTTCTCTGTCTCACTTGATACGACTGCCGATGTCGTATTTGTCCGAACAAAGATTGGGCAAAACAGTACAACGAGTGGAGCGTGGGGCAGATTCTCTGGGCAAAGTGGTAAGAGACGTCCTTTTCTCTCTTGTTCCGCACTTTCTAAGTTTGGTTTTCTCTTTTGTGATTATGTTCGGGATCCAGTGGCAACTGGGAATTCTTGTTCTTTTGACCGTGGTTTTCTACACTCTTGCAATGATATCCAGCAATAAAAAAATTGTCGCTCTTAACAGAGAGAATAGAAAGATCTGGGAAGCGGCTTGGGGTCATATGTGGGATGTGGCTGCCAATATCAAAGCGGTTAAAGCCAATACCAACGAGGGGTTTGAAATAAAAAGGATTGAAGCCAATTTTGAAAAATGCTATTCAAACGAGAGAAAGGCCCAAGATTTGAGGAACAGAATTCAGGCCTATGAGCATTTAATCTTCGGCGGTGGCTCCGTGTTGACTCTTGCCCTCGGCGCTTTAATGTTGAGATGGGGGATGCTTGATGCCGGCGGTTTATTCTCCTTTCTGGGGTATATCCAGCTCGCCTATACGCCGTTCAGCCGCTTGGCTCATAACTGGCGGTTTGTTCTTGAGACATTGGTAATTGAAGAAAGAGTTGCGAAGTTTCTTGAGGAAAAAGAAGAGGACTACGAAAGCGGCGAGAAAATGCAGTTTACTGGAGATATTGAATTTCGCGACGTAACTTTCAGATACGGCGAGCCAGGAAATGAAATTCTTAAAAATATTAACCTAACCGTTAAAGAAGGCGAGACGGTTGCCATAGTTGGAGAGAGCGGAGTTGGCAAAACGACTCTAATTGACCTCATCTCTAGATATTACAGTCCGACAAAAGGAGAGATCGCAATAGGGGGAAGAGATATAAGAAAGTGGAGTCTTGGCTCCCTAAGATCTCAAATCGCCGTTGTGCCTCAAGACCTTTCTTTGCTTAACGATACGATAAAATTAAACATTGCTTATGGAGACGTTGAAAGGATAACGGATGATTCTGCCATAGAAAATGTTGCAAAGGCCTCTTATGCCCACAATTTTATTATCGGTGAACGGTTTGTTAGCGGTTATAATCAGATCGTGGGAGAGAGGGGCGTAAAGTTGTCGGCTGGACAGAAGCAGAGAGTGGCTATCGCCAGAGCGTTACTGCGCGATCCCAAGATTTTAATTTTGGATGAGGCGACTTCAGCTCTTGATTCTGAATCAGAAATGTACGTTCAGCAAGCTCTCGAAGTGTTGATCAAAAGCAGAACGACGTTCATAATCGCTCATCGGTTAAGTACGGTAAAAAAAGCTGATAAGATCGTCGTTATGCATGACGGAGGCATAGCCGAAGTCGGCAAGCACGATGAGTTGATGGCCTTAGGCGGAATATACAAAAAACTGGTTGACCTTCAGAGTTTCCAGGCGTAAGCCGAGCATTTAGCTCGGTTTTATATTACAATTAAGCCATATGGAGAAAAGGTTACTATTCATTACCCTTATCCTGCTAATTTTCGGGTTAGTTGTTTTGTCCTCGGCGGGGATTGTCGAAGGGCAGAAGAAGTTCGGTTCAGCTTATTACTACTTGCAGAAGCAAGTGGTTTACGGCGTGTTGCCGGGACTGCTTCTTTTCTATTTATTTTCAAAAATCGACTACAAATTTTGGAGAAAAGTCTCTTTGCTTGTTTTATTCTCTTCTCTTTTATTGATGATAATGGTGTTCGTGCCGGATATTGGCATTGGTCTTAAAGGCGCCAACCGGTGGGTAAGTATAGGCGGCTGGTCCTTCCAACCGGCAGAAATTTTGAAGTTAGCACTTGTTATTTATCTTGCCGCATGGTTTGGAAGTCGGGATGAAAGAGTAAAAAGTTGGTCATATAGCGCGGCTCCTTTCTTTATTGTTTTATCCTTTGTCGGACTCTTGCTTGCGATGCAGCCGGATGTTGGGACATTAGCCGTTGTTGTGGTTACCGCGCTTGGAATTTATTTTGCGGCCGGCTCGAGCCTAAAACACATTTTTGTCATAATCATAATTTTTATTGTAGCGGTGGCCGGCCTTATCTTAGTAGAACCGTACCGGTTTAATCGTATAAAAACGTTTTTAGACCCCTCTCTTGATCAAAGAGGAATATCTTATCAGTTAAATCAATCGCTTATAGCAATCGGTTCGGGAGGAATGTTTGGGAATGGTTTTGGCGACAGCACGCAAAAGTTCGGATTTTTGCCGGAGGTAGTTAATGACTCAATCTTCGCAATTGTTGTTGAGGAGCTGGGTTTTATCGGTGCGATGGTTCTGCTCGGTTTATTCGTGTTTCTGGCTCATACTCTTATTCTAATAGCTAAAAACATTTCGGATAAATTCGGGCGATTGCTGGTTGTCGGAATGAGTACTTGGATAGTCGGACAGGCGTTTATAAATATTGCCGCCGTATCCGGCTTGGCGCCTCTAACCGGTATTCCATTGCCGTTCATTAGCCATGGTGGAACGGCGATAATAGCTCTGTTGGCAGGATTAGGAATTGCCTCTAATATCGCTAAAAGATTATAACTTGTCTGCTAAGTTATAAAATATCAAACCAAAAACCGCCTTAAGCGGTTTTTTGCAGGAGGTGCGACGCTGAGGATTTCAGTCGCGCAGCTTTGTTCTTCTTAATTACATTAGTTTTGGCGGCCTTATCCAGAGATTTGTAAACTTTAGGCAGAAGTTTTGCGGCTTCATCCTTTTTGCCTGCGGCAACTAATTCACGGAATTCCTTGACTGTGCCTCTGTAGTTATTTTTGCGCCTTAAATTGTCCGCTTTCCTGCGGAGAGATTGGCGTAATGCTTTTTTAGCAGATTTAGTTATTGGCATAATTGTTTAATGATCTTATCAAATTTTATTTTTTAACGCAACTTGTCAGGGTATCCGTCTCTTGACACCTGCTTTTATTGTCTGAGTTTTCTTATCTGCTCTTTGTAAACCAGCGCTTTTTCATATTCAAATTTTCTAATAGCTTTTTCCATTAGCCTGGTCAGTTCTTTTAATGTACGCTGCTTATTAGCGCTTCCAAAAAATATCACGCCATCACTTTTTAAAGAGTAATTTTTTGTTGCCACATTTGCTATCGGCAGATCAAAGTTGCTTATTTCTTTTTGAATTGTTGTTGGAGTGATGTTGTGCTTTTTATTATGTTCTTCTTGTTTCTTTCTTCTCCTCATAGTCTCGTTAATGGCGGCATCTATAGATTTAGTCACTTTGTCAGCGTACATTATCACATGGCCGTTAACGTGTCTGGCGGCGCGGCCCATTGTTTGAATAAGAGTAGTTGTATTGCGAAGGAATCCCTCTTTGTCAGCATCCAGAATGGCTATAAGTGAAACTTCCGGCAAATCGAGGCCTTCTCTTAGAAGATTAACGCCGACTATTACGTCGTAATGTCCCAAGCGAAAATCCTTTAATATATTTAAACGTTCCAGTGTCTTGATTTCAGAGTGTAGATAATTAACCTTTATGCCATTATCGGCAAGATGTTCTGATAAGTCCTCTGCCATTCTTTTCGTTAAAGTTGTGACGATGACCCTTTCTTTGTTTTTTGTGCGTTCTTTTATTGTTTCGATAAGATGGGGGATCTGGTTTTCCGTCGGTTGAATTTCGATTGTCGGATCCAGAAGCCCCGTGGGTCTTATCAGCTGTTCGGCGATATTGTTGCCGCCGGATTTTTCCAGCTCATACTTGTTTGGGGTTGCTGAAACATAAACTGTCTTTTGTATTCTTTTCTGTAATTCCGGAAACTTTAATGGTCTGTTATCTATTGCTGACGGAAGCCGGAAACCGTATTCGATGAGAGTGCTTTTTCTGGAGTGGTCGCCGGTGTGCATGTTTCTAAGTTGCGGAACGGAAATATGGGACTCATCAATTATCGTCAGAAATTCTCCTTTTGAAGCAAAAAAGTCCAGCAGCGAATAAGGCGGTTCTCCCGGTTTTCTGAAATCAAGGTGTCGCGAGTAATTCTCTATTCCGTGGCAGTAACCGGTTTGGCGCATCATTTCAATGTCTCGCAATGTTTTTTCCTGTAAACGGACCGCTTCTTCAGCCCTTTTTTGTTTCTTGAGAACTTTAACTTGTTTTTGGAGTTCGCTTTTTATATTTTCAATCGCCAACCCGGTTTTATTATCTGAAGTTATCCAATATTTGGCGGGAAATATTATTTTCTCAGTTACTTTTTCATATTTAAGGTCTTTAGTCTCGAGTTCTTCGGGGTCGTTTAATGTTGCCAGAAAAACTTTATCGACAACATCGTTTCTAAGCCTTATTTTTGTAACTTCCTGAGCGGTAGGAGAAACGACTTCAAATTCATTGGTTGTTTTTCTGAAACAGCCGCGTTTTAATTCTATGTCCTGGACATATTGCAAACGCATAAGGGCTCTGGCCAGTTCGGCCGGCTTTATTTTCTTGCCTTCAAATATCTCAAGGCCAAGGTTTTTATATTCTTCCGGCGAGCCTAGGTTGTATATGCAGGAGACTGAAGCGACGATTATGACATCATTGCGGGACATTAGTGCCTGAGTTGCGGCGTGGCGGAGACGGTCAAGTTCCTCATTGATTTTAGAGTCCTTCTCTATGTACGTGTCGGTGTAAGGTATATATGCCTCCGGCTGGTAGTAGTCGTAATAGCTGACGAAATAGTGGACAGCGTTTTTCGGAAAGAATTCTTTGAATTCTTTATATAACTGGGCGGCGAGAGTTTTGTTGTGGGAAATTATAAGAGTCGGTTTCTGGTATCTTTCAATTACCTTGGCCATTGTAAAAGTTTTGCCGCTGCCGGTTACGCCCAAAAGCACCTGGTGCTTTTGGCCCGATTTTAAACCTTTGACTAATTTCTCAATCGCTTGAGGTTGATCGCCGGTCGGATCAAATTTTGAGTTGAGCTTGAACATTAATAGTGATAATCTTTAGTCATGATTTCATTTATTGAGGGGACTATTGAATATCGCGGTGATAAATACCTCATTTTGAACACAGGCGGTATAGGATATAAGGTGATAGTATCCCCCAAGTTGCTTAATATTGTATCAAAATCAAGCGAAAAAGTCAAGTTATTCATCCACTCTCAACTGAATATGCGTGAAGGAACCTTCGACATGTACGGTTTTCAAAACAAAGAAGATCTTGAACTCTTTCATCTTGTTACCAGCGTCAACGGGATTGGTCCCAAAAGCGCCATTGGCCTTCTTTCAACCATCGAACCCAAGCACCTGAAAGCGGCGATCATAAACGATGATGCGGACTACCTTAAAAAGGTGTCGGGTTTAGGCCCCAAAACAGCCCAGCGTCTTATCTTGGAGCTAAAAAACAAGATTGACTATCTGGATGTCGGAGATATGGGAGGAGTGGACTTGGGCCAAGAAGGCCAAGCCACAGAAGCGCTTCTGGCGCTGGGTTATAGTCCATCACAGGCAAAGGATGCGCTCAAAGAAGCGAAAGGTGATACCTTAGAGAAAAGAGTTAGAGAAGCTCTTCGCCTTCTCGGTAAGAAATAAATATTTATGAACTTTGATAGAAAATTCAAAACCTTTCTTGAAATAGTAGAAGTATTAAACAAACACGGAATAATCCCGACTCTTTATGGTTCTCTTGGGCTTTATCATCTAATAGGACAACTGGACGAGATAGATGATATAGATATTGTGATACCAGAAATATATGCCAAAGAAAAACTTTCTGAACTGATAAACATCGTGGCGAGCGTTGGTTATAAGCAAGACAAAACCTTTCCACATGAATTTTTTAAGGAGAACGAACAGGTGGGGTTTGAACTGGAAGAAGAGTTAAAAGAATTTGCCGGCGTGGATTTAAGTAATTACAAAGCAACTAAGATAAACAACGCAGAATTTAGGGAGTTATCTTTAGGGGACTATCTTAAATTTTACAGCAAGGCCCTTAAAGAATGTGAGGATAAAAAAAGAAAAACAAAAACAAAGGTTGATGTCCTAGAGAAATTGCTAAAAAACAGAAGGGAAAACAACTTTGCTTTTATTGATAGTCAAAACGTGCATAAGGGTACGAAAAAAGATTTAGGTTGGGAGATCGACTGGGCTCGTTTTCGAGTATACTTAAAGCATAAATACAATATTGCTAACGCCTACTTGTTTATTGGATTTATTCCGGAACATAATGACATTTACGATTAACTCCAAAAAGCCGGCTTTATACTTAAATTCAAACCAGTTTTACCGAACGAGGGCAAGGGTGTTAAGGGGAACGTTGATGCCGATTTGGTTCTGCAAGCGATGATTGACTATAAAGATTATGATACAGCTGTGCTTATTTCGAGCGACGGGGATTTTTATTCACTTGCTCGGTATTTATACGACCACAAAAAACTTGCTGCGGTTTTGAGCCCTTGCAGGCGCAAATGTTCCTCACTTTTAAGAAAGTCAGCAAGGGATAAAATGGTTTATATGGACACACTTCAGGAGAAGCTGGCAAAAAGAAAAGGCACCGCGTAGGGACGAAACCTCTACGAAGTGCCTTTCCATAACGATATTCATAGTATAGCATAGCGAGCAGTTGTAAGTCAATACTTATCCACAATGAGGTCATTTCTACAAACAAAAGAATGGTTGGATTTCCAAGAATCAATTGGCCATAAAACATGGCGGTTTGACGACGGCAAAATAAAGGCCAACATAATTCAGCATAAAATTCCTTTCGGCAAAAGTTATTTGTATATTCCTCATGGTCCGGAAATATTTTTCGAGAACATAACAGGCGGACTTAAAAATGAAGTTGACAATTTTTTGCGATATTTAAAAAACTTAGCCAAAGAAAACAAATCTATCTTTGTTAAAATCGAACCGCTTTCCGATATTGTCGTTGAGATGGTTTTCAGAAAAGGAATAAAAAAATCAAAGAAAGAAATTCAGCCATCACGGTCAGTTATTCTTAATCTCGATTTATCTGAAGACGAACTTTTGGAACGGATGCACCGCAAAACCAGGTACAATATTAAAGTTGCGGAACGGAACGGTATCGTGGTAAAAAATGTTAACGATCTTGACGCATTCTGGAAATTACTCAAAAACACGGCCAAGCGTGATCGTTTCGCTTCTCATGCCAAAGAGTATTATCAAAAACTTTTAAATCTAAACGGTGGAGAACTAAAAACAGATCTGGTTCTGGCGTATTATGACGGTAAACCCCTGGCCGGCGCTATTCTATTGCGTTATGGCGATACGGAATACTATCTTCACGGTGCGTTGGACTATAATTATCGGCATCTAATGGCTCCTTATTCTCTGCATTGGGAGAATATAAAATATCTTAAACAAAACGGATTAAAATACTATGATTTGTGGGGAGCCGACGCTCGCAAATGGCCCGGCGTAACAAGGTTCAAGCTCGGCTGGGGCGGCGACGTTAAAGAATATCCCGGTTCGTTCGATATTCCTGTATCAAAATTCTGGTATTTTATTTACAAACTTAAGCAAAAATTATTTTAAATGTTCAGGGAGAGTTTAATAGACAAGATGCTTGGTGGCGTCAAAAAACTGATACCCAAATCGGTTTTTGATTTTTTTGCGCCGATTTACCATGCGGCGTTGGCCTACGCCGGCGCGGTCTTATATGGTTTTCCTTCACGATCGATGAAGGTTATAGGTGTTACCGGAACTAAGGGTAAATCTACGGTTACATACTTGATATCTAAAATTCTAGAAGCTAACGGTGACGGAGTAGCGGCAATCGGATCTCTCGGATATAAAATAAAAAATAAAGAATGGCCGAATACTTTGAAAATGACAATGCCCGGGCGGTTTAAGCTCCAGAAGTTTTTATATGAAGCAAAAAGGGCCGGTTGCAAGTATGTAGTGCTCGAAGTTACTTCCGAGGGCATCAAACAAAGGCGCCATCTGGGCATCAAATTCGACTGCGCGGTTTTTACGAATCTCCACAAGGAACATCTTGAAAGCCACGGTTCATTTGAAAATTATTATAAAGCCAAACAGGAACTTTTTCGGCTGACCCCAAATATTCACGTTGTAAACGCCGACGACCCCAACATAGAACTTTTTTCAAAGTTTCCTTCCAGGCAAACCATTTTTTATGGCGTTAAGGGAGGAGATATCCGAGCCGTTGATCTGAGCGTTAAACGGGATAAATCCAGTTTTAATGTTTTCGGTACTGATTTTCATATTAATTTTGGTGGGGAGTTTAACATTTTGAATGCTCTGGCGGCTCTTGCCGTTGCGGCTATGTATAAAGTAGATCTGCCCAACGCTAAGCTGATTTTAGAAAGCATAAAATCAATCCCGGGCAGAATGGAATTTATCCAGCTGGAGCCATTTAATGTGGTAGTGGATTACGCACACACGTCCGAGAGTTTGATACGGGTGTATCAAACTCTCGGAAACTCGAAACTTGACAGAGATTCCCGGCTTCACACGGGAACCTTTTCCGAGCAAACTCTCAACTCTAAACAAACCCAAAACGATAAAACTCAAAATTCAAAACCGCGACTCATTTGCGTGCTCGGTGCGGCCGGCGGAGGGAGAGATAAATGGAAAAGGCCGGAATTCGGGCGGATAGCGGCGGAATATTGCGACGAAATAATTTTGACCGACGAAGATCCATACGACGAAAATCCGGATGAAATTTTAAATCAAATTGAGTCCGGATTTTCATCGCAAACTTTAAACTCTAAACTCGAAACTCTAAACTATACGAAAATTCTCGACCGGCGGGAAGCCATAAAAATCGCTCTGACATTAGCCAAAGAGGGTGATACGGTTATAGTCACGGGGAAGGGGTCGGAGACTTCAATGGCTGTGGCCGGGGGTAAAAAGATTCCCTGGTCGGACAAAGACATCGTCCGAGAACTTCTTAATTCTCCTAAAAACTAGGGTTGGTCCCGACCAACTTTTTTAATTTGACGTGATAAACGAATAAGACTACCATGCCCTCATCGGCGGGTCTTTAAAAACAGGACCAACTTTGGCAGCTGAAACAGACAGCGATCGTGCATCGAGGGTTGTGATTCTTTTTGATGCCTGTGCTCCTAAGATGGAAGAGTGCATTCCCGGGCGATGCGAAACTGACAGCCGTGTCCTATGTAAGCACCGCTTCAATTTCTCTTGCTATGTTTTAAACGGCATACACGGCCAAAGTTACCTAAGCGCTGTGCAGCTTTATGACTTTCAAGTTATTTTACATTTTTTATATTTTATTGCCTTAGACAGGGTTCCAAACCCAATTAATTCAAAATTTGTGATTGTGACTAAAGATAAAAAGTTTCTTCACTCTGCTAAAAAAGAATGGGAAGGAAAAGCCAGAAAACGGACTCGTCCGCCCCTTCATTTCGATTTGAATTTTGTAAGGAACAGAGAGGCAATAATTCAGGTTGAATGCATTGACTCTAAAGCATATGGTTCCGATCGTTACGACGATCGGGCGGCTATAATTGCCCAGCTTAACGACAGATACGGCCAGGCTGCCTCCTAACAGGAGGCTTTTGTCCCTTTATTTATGATTTAAGCAGTGTTAATATTTAGTTTATGGAGTTCGACCCGAATCAAACAGAGAAAACATTTGAACCTCAGCTCGCCGCCAAGAAGGAAAAATTTGCATACACCTTGAGCAATTCCGGGCTGTATTGGCTTTTAATAATCTTAGTATTGGTGCTTTTAGCTTTTTCCGTTAGCATATTTAGGCAGCCAAAAGTTCCGAACGCATCGGGCCAGGGCAATATCAGCTCGTCAATTGAACCGACTCCCGAAGTAAGACAGCCGAGGGTTTACTCTGTTTCTTATAGGAATGGAGTTTTTAGTCCTACAAATTTAAGAATCCATGCCGGCGATACAGTTAGGTTTAAAAATGAAAATATATTTCCCATAAGAATAGTTGGTGACGATTTAGTAGGTTTTGACAGTGTTGGCGACGTTCCGCAAGGGAGCTTTTTTGCCCTTACATTTGCTGCCAGGGGCATATTTAGCTATCACAACGATAAAAATTCTGACGAATCGGCAACCATAATTGTAAGGTAATGTAAGGTAAATGAGGAACATCTTTACGATCCAAGTTGAGTCATCCTTGGGGGCCATATTTATATCCATTCTGGCTTTATTTTTCATCGGGCTGATGTTTATTGCGATGAAAAATTTTGATTCTGATTTAACCATACTTACCTCCGAAGAGCTTCAAATAAGAACTCACAAATAATGCTTCGATTTGGAATTTCACTATTTTTAAAAGAATTAATATTGTTCGGTCTTACTTTGGCATTGGGTCTTTATGCGTCGCATTATTACTCAACTTACCTTAATGACTTTATCCAAAACGTGGGAATTAATTTTACTCTGACCGATCTCGTTGTTTTGCTTGGATTTTTCGCGGTGCTTTTTTTCTTGGCGCGCAACAAAAGGTTTTCAAGCTTGTCATTTAAGATATTCCTTTTAATAATAGTTTTTTCCGGAACTCAAGTGATTTTAGGGACCATGGTCTCTTCGCCATGGGATATTTTTCTGGCAGCCATATTCACGGTAGCCTTTTCAAAAATAAGAAACGTTTTGGTGCACAACCTGGGTATTATATTCGGGATCAGCGGCATTGCGGCGGTATTCGGTCTTTCTATTTCCGTTAACTTTGGCCTCATTCTTTTAGTGGTTCTTTCTGTGTACGACATAGTGGCAGTATACGTAACTAAACATATGGTAACTATGGCAAGGAAGATGGTTGAGGGCGGGGCAATATTTGGGTTTTTAATACCCTTTGAATTCAAAGGATTTTTTTACGGGAAAAATGAAGCTCAAGCTAAGGTGGGTGAGAACTTTATGATACTCGGTTCGGGAGATATTGGCCTCCCTCTTATTTTTGCCGCTTCTTTGGTTAGGATATCTCTGGCGTCGGCAATAATTACTGCGGCCTTTTCTGTGTTGGGCTTATTCTTAACCCACATTATTTTTATAAACCAAGAGAAACGAAGGGCAATGGCAGCGTTGCCGCCGATAGCCACCCTAACCATAATCGGTTACCTTATAACTCAATTATTGTAAAGGTAATTTCTAATATCAAATTACTAATTTTTAATAAAATTTCCGATGTTGTAATGCTTAATGTCTAAACTCTTTTAGAATTTGAAATTCGGTATTTCATTAGGAATTAGATATTAGTAATTAGAAATTTATGAAAATCACATTCTACGGTGGTGCCCGTTCTGTTACCGGTGCCAACTATTTGTTGGAAATAGGTGATACCAAGATTCTGATTGACTGCGGGATGTTTCAGGGTTCAAGGTACTCTGAGGATTTAAATTATGAGAAATTTCCTTATGATCCCGGAGAAATAAACTTTGTATTTATTACTCATAGCCACACCGACCATTCCGGCCGTTTGCCTAAGTTATATAAAGAAGGATTTAGGGGTAGGATACTTGCTACCGGTCCGACTATCGATTTAATTAAAAAAGCTCTGCCGGATAATTTAAATTTAATAAAACAAGAGTCTGAACAAACTGGGCACGGACCATTATTTTCAATTGAAGATTTAGAAGGAGTGCTTAGTTTGGCTGAAGGAGTAGATTATGAAAAAGAAATAAATTTAAACGAAAATATAAAGGTTGTCCTTCATGACGCGGGACATATACTAGGTTCATCAATCGTTGAAATTAGCTATGGGCAAAAGATTTATTTTACGGGTGATCTAGGAAATCCGCCGACGCCGCTTCTCCCAGAGCCGTATTTCCCGAAGGATGCCGACTTTGCAGTCATAGAATCAGCTTACGGCTCAAGAGTCCACGAAGATAAAGTCGAGCGAAAGAAAATTCTTGAAAACTTAATTAAGGAAACGATTGTAAAAGGCGGAACATTAATGATGCCTTCTTTTGCAATGGAAAGGACCCAGGAGCTTTTATACGAACTCAATGATTTGATAGAGAACAAAAAAATATCAAGAGTGCCGATCTTCGTTGATTCACCCCTAGCAACCAATCTCACTGAAGTTTACCGCAAATACCCCGAATATTTTAACAAAGAAGCCGTATATTTAATTGAATCCGGTGACGATATATTTAACTTTCCGGGTTTGGAGTTTACTCGTACGGCGGACGAATCAAAAAGGATCAACGATATCAAGGGCCCGAAAGTCATAATCGCCGGTTCCGGGATGTCTAATGGGGGGCGGATACTTCATCACGAAAAACGATACTTATCGGATCCCAATTCAGCGATACTTTTTGTCGGCTATCAGGTTAAAGGCTCTTTGGGCAGGCAGATCTTAGATGGGGAGAGAGAGGTTAAAATCTTCGGCGAAAAGATACAAGTAAACTGCAAAGTTGAAGCTGTCGGAGGATACTCCGCTCATGCCGACCAAAATATGCTTTTAAAGTGGGTCACGTCTGCCGCCGAAGACGGCAAGTTAAAAAAGGTATTCGTGGTTCAGGGAGAAGAAGACTCGTCGCTGGTTCTCGCCAGAAAAATAGAAAGGACCCTCAGCATAGATGCCGTTGTACCCAAACAAGGAGAAAGTTTTGAGTTAAAATGATATTTGTTGGTGGTTGGGAAAACAGTTAATTATAGACACGCCTCCGGTTCCCCTGCGAGGAACCTCGGCTAGCACTCGCCCAGCCCTTGTTTCGGCAGTGTTAACGATTATACTGCCTCCAACCATGCCAAGGGCTGGGTCTCGAGTGTCTCTAATTAACTATTTTTCCCAACCCCCAATGAAGTGCCTTGAAAAAGAAATTATAATTTGAATGGTAAAACAAAAAAGTCCGCGGAGTGCGGACTGTCAAAAAGTGGGAGGTTAGGAAGTTATCCTCTTCAAAAATCGTGCTGTAAGCTGTAAGCTGTAAGCTGTAAGCTATTTCATGAGCAACGGGAAACCACAATTAAATCTTCCGGCTTCAAAACTGCCGGCGTCGGAGAAAAAGCAAGAAGACTTCAGGACCTCTCTTCACTGGCGGGTTTTTAGGATACTTTCGGAGTTTATCGAAGGTTGGCAGTTCTTGGCCGATTTTAAAAAGACCGTATCTTTTTTCGGTTCAGCGAGATTTAAAGAAGGAGATAAATGGTACGAAGAAGCCCGCAAGTTAGGCAAGATGGTGGCTGAAGCCGGTTTTGCGGTGGTGACGGGAGGCGGCCCTGGCATTATGGAAGCGGGCAATCGTGGAGCCGTTGAGGGCAAGGGCCAGTCGGTAGGACTTAACATACAGCTTCCGTCGGGTGAAAGAAGGAATCAATATGTTCAGGAACGGGCATCTTTTCATTATTTTTTTGTCAGGAAAGTCATGCTCTCTTTTGCGGCGCGGGCTTATGTGTTTTTCCCGGGAGGTTACGGAACCCTAGACGAATTTTTTGAGTTAATAACTCTTATTCAAACTAAAAAAATATCGAACAAAATACCGGTTGTTTTAGTCGGTAAAAAATACTGGGGGAACATAGATCAGTGGCTTAAAGAAGAAATTTTTGTCAAACAACAAGCCATAGACGAGCAGGATCTTCAGATTTATAAGCTTGTTGACTCAGCCGAAGAGGCTTTTGATCTGCTCAAAGACGTTCCTCCTCGAGAAGATTGGTTCTACTAAAAAGAGGGTTGGGTTGACCCCGCCCTTGAAAAGCAGTGTCTAATCCAGCTCTTTATTAAATTTGATATTTTATTATTAACCCCTGAATTATTAAGGCCCAAAAAATTCAGCAAATAAAGCATTTCTCTGCTTTTCAAGGGCGGGGTTGACAAATGGGGCTAACTTATGATAACATGTATACGACCCTGAGTGGTCGCGCGCGACTTGTACGGATGAGGGCTGTCCGACAAGCAACCAAGAAACTCAGCCCAATATTCCCGAAGGAGGACCGAGACAGTGGAAACAATCGGGTTGTTTGTGCTCTTTGGCGTCGTTGGTACCGTTGGTGCCGTTATCGGCAGGATGAGTACTCCTGCCAAGGAGTTCAACTTGGATGGATTGCGAGCTGCTGCTCCTCAGCTTAAGCGATTAGGAAATCAGGGCAGTGACTTCTTGGACCTCGTCCTGAAGGTGTCGAACGTTCAGGACGTGTCGCGCCAACAGGCAGATGTCCGGTTCGCCGACAACGCCAAGAATCGCAACGAGGCCAACGACAATATCGACGGATACGTCAAGGCCATCGCTAACTTAGAGGCTCAGATTGGG
>Ga0209542_10012917_pt1 | contig 14510 bp, 7 predicted proteins | sample RifCSPhighO2_01_FD_184028 | JGI IMG/M metagenome (GOLD analysis project Ga0209542, IMG submission 184028) | Soil microbial communities from Rifle, Colorado - Rifle CSP2_plank highO2_0.1 (SPAdes) (version 2) | ecosystem: Environmental > Terrestrial > Deep subsurface > Rock core/Sediment ...
CGTTTGTTTTACAAAGAGAGCATCTTTTTTCCTGACACTTTCACTTCTCTTTTTCGGTTAGGTAGACATAACCCCTTCACTTCACTTTTTGATTTGGTAAGACTCGAGCTTGACATGAGCTTGGCATCATGTTATTATGTTTTTGCCTTGGAAAATCGAAAAAAGCATGATGATTTTTTATCTTTTAAAAGACTGATTTTGGGTTCTTATCTTCTGTTTTTGATTCTCCAAGGATTGTAAATTTAATATTTTTTTGAGTATAAGTGGTAGAGCGGAATGCGTTGATGATTCAGTTAAGCGTGAGCATGCTTGCCTTAATACCGGGCTTGTAGTTCAGCTGGCCCCGTAAAATAGCAAGCGATTGACGGGGTAAATAGAACATTAATAACTAGATAAACTTCATTTGTTTAGTCCGTGAGGGCCCGAAGTTTAGCTGGTTGAACACTTCATTTGCAATGAAGAGGTAAGGGGTTCGATTCCCCTCGGGTCCACCAGTAAGGCCCTTTTCGGACCAATGAAGAGGTAGGCGGTCCGAGTCCGCCCAAGTCCACTTCGGTCGCCTTTGGCGACCTCAGTGTAAACACTCAGTGTGAACACTCAGTGTGAACACGAAATGTTCGAGCTTTGGAATAAGCTCTTTAGAATTAGAAATAAAGGGTTTACTCTGAAGCTTTGAAAAAAGGCTTAAGGGCACTTTGACAATTGGGGGATTATTTTTATACAACTAGGCCGATCCCGATTTTAGATCGGGATCATATTTAAGTGCTTCAATGAATCTCCGTTAAATCGGAGTTTTTTGGAAGCGACATCTTCTTTTTGGGGCTTGCAGAAAGCTATTGAAGATGTAATTTTGATTTTTTAGAATCTGCGCTATTTCATAATGTCAATAGTGGATGCCTAGGAGGTGTTGACCGAAGAAGGACGTATCAAGGCTCGCGAAACTCGCCGGGGAGCCGCCTATGAGGCTATAATCCGGTGGTGTCCGAATGAGGAAACTCTTCCAGCTTTGCTGGAAAACCTTGTCATGAAATTGTTTTGCCCTCGGGTGAGACATACTAGTGACGGGTGGGGAACCTGGTGAACTGAAACATCTCAGTAACCGGAGGAAAATAAATCACAGAGATTCCCTTAGTAGCGGCGAGCGAAAGGGGAACAGCCAAAACCACATTCAGTAAAATGAATGTGGTGTTGCAGGACGGCTGGCTTAAATGCAAAAAGAGTTACAAAATGAATTGGTAGAAGAAAGCGCTGGAATTGCGTTTGCCACAGAAGGTGATAGACCTGTATTCGAAACTAATTCAACTCTTCGCCTGTTCCTTAGTACCATGGGGTACGATTAAACCCTGTGGGAAGCCGGGGCGACCACGCTCCAAGGCTAAACATCAACATCTACCGATAGTGAACTAGTACCGTGAGGGAAAGGTGAAAAGCACCCCGGGAGGGGAGTGAAAGAGTTACTGAAACTATTGACTAACAAGCAGACAAAGCTTGTGCGAAGCACAAGGAATTCAACGATAAGTCAAAAGTTAGAATTGCAGGTAAAAAATTTAAAAGTTAAATCACTTTATTACTTTTAAGTTGCCCGCTTCGCCAGCGAGGCGAGTATTTTTGCATTTTGCTTTTTGAATTTATTGCTTGAGTTTCTCGTGTTTTGCACGAGTGATGTCGTGCCTATTGAAGAATGAACCGGTGAGTTATTCCGTCTGTGCATCAGTCTAAGCCAACTTAAAACTGGCGAAGGCGAAGTGAAAGCGATCCCTAACCGGGATATTTAGCACACTGGAATAGACCCGAAACCGGGTGAGCTAACCATGAGCAGGGTGAACCTTGCCGAAAGGTAGGGGGAGGCCCGAACTCGTATCCGTAGCAATGGGTTGAGATGACTTGTGGTTAGGGGCAACATGCCTAACGAACCCGGAGATAGCTGGTTCTCCCCGAAATATATATGGGTATAGCCTTTGTTTGTTGCTCTTGGGGGTAGAGTACTGGATGGTGTCTGATGCGCAAGCATTAGAGATCAACCAAACTGCGAATACCAGGAGTTTTAAGACAAGGAGTCAGACTTGCGGGACTAAGCTCGTGGGTCGAAAGGAAAACAGTCCAGACTTCCGTCTAAGGCCTCTAAATTCAAGCTAAGTTGTTAAGGAAGTTAATTTCCATAGACACCTAGGAGGTTGGCTCAGAAGCAGCCATCCTTTAAAGATAGCGTAACAGCTCACTAGCCGATGGAAGTTAGCGCCGAAAATGAACGAGGATTAAGCTTGATGCCGATGACGAAGATCTTGTTCCGCCTCTGGCGGGACGGGGTAGTAGGGGAGCGTCCTAAGTGCAGTGAAGCCCTGTCGTAAGGCAGAGTGGAGCGCTTAGGAGTGAGAATGCCGGTATGAGTAGCGTATGTCGCCTGAGAATGGCGACCGCCGAAAACCCAAGGTTTCCTCCGCAATGTAAATCAGCGGAGGGTTAGTCGGTTCCTAACGGTGGCCCGTGTTTAATGCGGGGTAGCCGGATGGACAAGTCGTCAAAATTCGACTACATAGGAGAACACGTTATTACCTAAGGATTGACTGGAATGGAAGAAAAGTGCGTTGTAAACGACAGCGTCTAAATCACGAGGCAGTTTAGGTTGGAAAATCCGTCTAGACGTTTTAACCAAGTGATGGGCGAGTCTGAAAGGGCAACCAAGTAGGGCAAGATTTTCTCTTTCAATCTGCAGGAAAAGATTCGTGGGGAGTGTTTTTTTATGCCGTACCAAATTACCGACACAGGTGGGTTAGTCGAGTAGACTAAGGCGATCGGGAGAAGGATGATCCAGGAACTCGGCAAAAAAGCTGGGCGTAACCTTTGGGAGATGCCCTGCCCCGCCTCTGGCGGGGCCGCAGCTAATGTTTACTAAGCAACTGTTTATCTAAAACACAGGTCCCTGCAAAGCCGAAAGGCAACGTATAGGGGCTGAGGCCTGCCCAGTGCTGGTAAGTCAATGATGGAAAATGATCCTCGTAAGAGGTGAGTTTTTTATCAAAGCTCCAGTGAACGGCAGCAGTAACTATAACTGTTCTATGGTAGCGAAGTTCCTTGTCGGGTAAGTTCCGACCCGCACGAATGGCATAATGACTTAGTAACTGTCTTGATCATCTACCCGGCGAAATTGAGATGGCTGTGAAGACGCGGCCTGGTTGTCCTAGGACAAAAAGACCCCGGGAGCTTTACTGTAGCTTGACATTTGCAGGCTTTTTCTAACTGTCGAGAATAGGAGGGACCTCGCCGCAAGGCGGGGGTCAGTGGAATACCTCTCTTTGGAATGAGTGAGCATTACTTTTTTACCGCAAAAATATCCGGTGGAAGAACAGTGTCTGGTGGGCAGTTTAACTGGGGAGGTTGCCTCCTAAAGTGCAACGGAGGCGTGCAAAGGTTGGCTTAGCGCGGACGGAAATCGCGCTATAAGTGCAATGACATAAGCCAGCTTGACTGCGAGACTTACAAGTCGAGCAGGTGCGAAAGCAGGTCATAGTGATCCTGCGCTCTCTCAGTGGTCAGGGCGTAGCTTAACGAATAAAAGCTACCCCGGGGATAACAGGCTGATCGCATCCAAGCGTCCACAGCGACGATGCGGTTTGGCACCTCGATGTCGGCTCATCCTAGCGCGGAGGTGGAGAAGCTTCCAAGCGTCGGGCTGTTCGCCCGTTAAAAGGGTACGCGAGCTGGGTTAAGAACGTCGTGAGACAGTTCGGTCTCTATCCAGGACAACCGTTTTGAGATTTGAGGGGAGTCGTCCCTAGTACGAGAGGACTGGGATGAGGGAATCCCTGGTGTGCCAGTTGTCGGTGCGTTAAATCACTGGCAGTGCTGGGTAGCTAAATTCCCATGGGATAACCGCTGAAAGCATCTAAGTGGGAAGCCCACCCCAAGATAAGATCTCTTGCCTTAAGTGGCTAAGGCTCCTTGTAGATCACAAGGTCGCCGCAAGGCGAACCTCGTCAGCCGTAAGGCGAGACGGGTTGATAGGCGGGATGTGTAAGCGCCGTAAGGCGTTCAGCTAACCCGTACTAATAAGCCGAAAATAGCGCAGATTTTAGAAAATCAAGAAAAATGTCATTCTGAGCATAGCGAAGAATCCCGTTAATTTACCAAAAGTTGATGGGATCCTTCTCCCGATCAAATCGGGATCAGGATGACATAGAACGTCATTTTGCTCTTGACTCTTTCGGTCTTTGGAGCGGATTGGAACCACCTTTTCCTCGCCTCGCTGAGCAATCGGCGAAGCGGGCCATTCCGAACAGAGAAGTGAAACGGTCCAGCGCCCACGATACTTTGCGTATGCAGGGGAAAATAGGTCAAGGCCGGGGGACTCAAGAGCAAAATAAAACTAATTGAAAATGCAAAGTTGTTAGAAGGAAGATTTTTATAACTTTTAACTTTGCACTTTGAACTTTAAATTAAATAGTTCCCCAATTTGTCAAAAAGCAACAATCCTGCTATAAAAAGCAGGATTTTTTGTGGGGTAAAAATATTTCAGAGACCGAGTAATTTAAGAGATAATATCAATAATTTGTTAATTAAGCCTCCCAAGCTGAATCCTCCAAGAGGAGAAACGAGCAGGAAAAAAATTATAAAAATTCCATAAGGCTCTATAGAAAAATAGGTAGAAGCAAGTTCATCTGGTAGTAAAGATCCTACCACTTTTGATCCGTCAAGCGGAGGAATAGGAATAAGATTTATGAAAGCAAGGATTAGATTATAAAAAACTATTGTATATAAAATCATTGAAATTAAGGATAAAGAATCTGTCGGAGCAACCTTTAATAAAACAGAAGCTGTAACAGCGATTACAATGTTTGTCAGCGGTCCGGCAAGCGCCACCAAGGCCATGTCTTTTCTTCCCTCTTTAAAATAAATGGGATTAACGGGAACCGGTTTCGCGGCTCCAAAAATAATAGGAGACCCGCTTACAACAAGAAGAAAAGGAATAAGTATACTTGATAAAGGATCTATATGGGGAATGGGATTAAGAGTTAAACGGCCCATAAGCCGGGCGGTAGGATCGCCGAGTTTGTCCGCCACAAATCCGTGCATTACCTCATGCAGGATTGCGGAAAAAACCAGAACTGCAATAACAATTACTACGTCCATAAGTTTATATATATTACCAAATTAATCATAGAATTTATATCAGGAACTATGAATAATTTCTAGGTTCAGCTCGATAACAATTTAACCCGCAATATTCTGTTATAATAAATGTTTATGACAGCAACAGGGCATGCTTTGGTAGGCGCATTAATCGCAGGCAAGATTTCAAATCCGCTGATTTCTGTTCCGCTTGCTTTTGCATCTCACTTTGTTTGTGATTATATTCCTCACTGGGATGAGGGCACTTACTGGAGGAAAAAAAGCAGGCTGCGTTTATTTAATGAAACGGTAGTAGATGTGGTAATTAGCCTGACTCTTTCTTTTGTGCTTTACAGAAATATTCTTTTACAAAGTGATTACGTCAGTCTTTATCTGTGCGTCTTTGCGGCTCAGTTTCCTGACTGGATAGCTTCAATGCATCTGATTTTAGGCATAAATAACCCAATTTTTATATGGGTAGAAAAAGTACAGGGCGGAATTAACAGGAAACTTGATAAGCCGTGGGGAATAGTAACGCAGGCTTGTACAGTAGTTCTTCTCTATACAGTTTTATACAAAATATTTTAGATTATTTTGCAAATTGCAACACTTATTCTTTTGTGTTAAAATGTCTATAGTAATTTAATAATAAGGAGGATAAATGAGTGTTAGAAAATTCAAAAGTCAAAACTCAAAAGTTAAAAATTGATTCAACTACATTAATTCCGGCATCAAAGTCACAACATAAGGTCATGTCTATGGCGCAACTTATGTCTTCATTCTCTTCAAAGATGGTGTTTCTTAAAAAAGGTGAGACGGTTGAGGGAACAGTAAAGAAACTTACACCGCAGGAAATAACTCTTGATATAGGCGCGAAATCCGAAGCGCTCGTTTTGGAATTTGATAAAAGCAACGTTAACAATCTATTAAAACTTCTGAAAGTTGGTGACAAGGTTAAGGCTACAGTTTTGTCTCCGGAATCGGAAGAAGGTTTTCCGGTAGTGTCATTAAGGAGGACTCTTGATGATCTGATTTTTTCAGGACTGCAAAAGATTTTTGAAAAAGAAGACTCTCTTGACGTATATATTTCAGAGGCAACACGAGGGGGATTTTTTGCGGAGACAAATGAAATGGTTAGAGGCTTTCTTCCAAATTCTCAGGTTTTGTCAGAATATAATCTTGTGGGTAAGACGATCAAGGTAAAAATAATCGAGTTTGATAAGGCTAAAAAAAGAGTTATTTTTTCAGAAAAGGCAACATCCTACCTTATGAATCCTTTAGAGATAGAAAAGGCAGTAAAGAAAAATTCCGTGATAGAAGCCGCAATTAATAACGTTACAAATCACGGGCTTTATGTTTCAATATCTACTGAAAATGGCCAATTGGTTGAGGGTTTTATTCATATATCTGAAGTTTCCTATCAAAGAGTAGAGAATTTGCAGAATATGTTTAATAAAGGAGAAAAAATAAAGGTTCTGGTTATAGACATAGACCATGAAAACAGGAGAGTAAATTTATCCATCAAAAGATTAGAAAAAGACAAGTTTGAAGATGTAAAAACATCTTACAAAAAAGACCAGAAAGTTAAAGGAGTTATAAGCAGTATCAAAACAAAAGGTATTACAGTCAAACTTTCCGAAAATGTTTTAGGATTTATTCCGGAAGGAAAAATTCCGCCGCAAGTTACCTACAAAGAGGGGGAGGAAATAGAGGCGCTTATTGAGGATTTTGACAGTAGGCGTAGATTAGTAGTCCTTACACCGGTTCTGAAAGCAAAGCCAATGATGTACAGATAAAAGGCAAAAGTCAAAGGGCAAAATTAAAAAGTAGATAATACTTTAATTTTTGACTTTTTACTTGCACTTTTGAATTTTGATTTTTGAATTTTGATTTTCCAAATACTCATATAGATATTATGGCTAGTAAATTAAGGTTTGTATGTAACGTCTGCGGCTATGAATCTGGCAAGTGGTACGGAAGATGTCCTTCATGCTCTAACTGGAATACATTTGCGCAGTTTAAGGTTGAAGATAAAAAAAGAACTTCTTATGCGCACTCGGATGAGGTAGCAATCTCTTTAGAAAAAGCATATCATATAAAAACTTCCTCAAACAGCAGAGTTTCAACGGGTTTTGAAGAATTTGATAGAGTTTTGGGTGGAGGTGTAGTCTTAGGATCAGTAATTTTATTGTCCGGAGATCCCGGAATTGGCAAATCTACTATTCTTCTTCAGCTTGCTTTAAATGTTTCAAACATGGCCAGCCGAAAGGTTTTATATATTACCGGAGAAGAGTCCTCCGATCAGGTGAAAATGCGTATAGAAAGACTTATCAATGTCAAAGATCTGGAAAAGAGAAACCTTTTTATAATAAGCGCTACAAATATTGACCAAGTTTTGGAGGTATTAAGCAAGGAAAAACCGACACTGGTAATTATAGATTCCGTTCAAACTATGGAATCAAAAGAATTTCCCGGATTTCCCGGTTCAATTCCCCAAATAAGAAACGCAACATCTTCTTTTGTTTCTTTTGCTAAAAAAAATCAGATCCCGGTTTTTCTGGTCGGGCATGTCACCAAAGAGGGAATTGTTGCCGGCCCCATGCTTTTATCTCACATGGTGGACGCCGTTTTATATCTGGAGGGCGAAAAACTTTCGGAGACAAGAATTTTGAGAGCTTTCAAAAACAGATTTGGGGACGCGACAGAGGTAGGCATTTTTATTATGAAGGAAAAAGGACTGCTTGAAATAAAAGATGCAAGCAGTTACTTCATGGATAAGAAAAATGAAAAAGTACCCGGAAGCTGCATTGCCGTGGTTATGGAAGGAACGCGCCCCATGATGGTAGAAGTTCAAGCTCTTGTTGTTCCCTCAGGCCTTTCTTTTCCAAGAAGAGTTGTAAATGGAATAAGTGAAAAAAGAGTAGAACTTCTTCTTGCAGTGATCCAAAAACATGTTAAAATTCCTGTTGACAGAGCTGATGTATTTGTGAATGTGGTAGGAGGGATGAAAATTCTTGAGAACGCATCAGACCTGGCAGTGTGCCTTGCGGTTGTTTCAAGTTTTAAAAACAAACCTTTGGGGTCAACCGCCGCGGTATCTGAGATAGGGCTTCTTGGGGAGCTTAGAAATGTTTCTAATCTTGAGAAGAGAATGAGTGAAGCAAGAAAATTCGGTTTTAAAAACGTATTGACATTTAAGGACTTTAAGTTTTTAAATGAAGTAATACCCTTTATTCCGATTTAATCAGGATGAAGTAAAGAAGGGGACAAGACACTAATTAAAATGAAAAAGGTTGAAAAAAAGATCAAAGAAAATATTTTTGAGATGCCGCAAAAGCTTATAGAAGATAAATTGGGAGAAAAAAAAGGAAAAAGCGGTTTTGTCCAGGGCATACTTTTGCCAAGAAAAGTTGTGCTTCAAATTGCTGATGAAGTGGCAAAACGCTTAAAAAGGAAAAAAAACGGCAATAAAAAAATTATAACCGCCAGGTTTGAAAAACCCATATTTCTTGATACTTCAGCAATAATAGACGGCAGACTTTTTGACCTTATTAAACTGGGGATATTTGAAGGAAATCTTATCCTGCTTGAATCCATTCTGTCCGAGCTTAAAAATATTGCGGATTCCAAAGACGATATCAAAAAAGAAAGAGGAAGAAGAGCCTTGCGGATGCTTGATGAGATAAAAAAACAAAAAAATATAAAACTTATTACGTTCAGAAAAGAGGAAGAAGAAAAGAGCGCGGTGGATGATCAGGTGATAGAATACGCCAAAAAACACAAAGGAAAAATTATTACATGCGATTTTAACTTATCAAAAAAAGCAAAAATTGAAGGCGTGTTGTCTATTGATATCCATGAGGTAGCAAACGTACTAAAAACTCAGGCAGTGCCTGGTGATTCTTTTTGGATTAAATTAATTCAAAAAGGAAAAGGAGAAGGGCAAGGAGTAGGTTATCTGCCTGATGGTACAATGATTGTGGTGGAACAAGGCGCAGACTATTTGGGCAAGACTCTTAAGGTAGGAGTATCAAGGATTATTCAAACTGACGCGGGAAAAATCCTCTTTGCCAAAATAAAAGAAGAAGAATAAGTAAGTCTTCAATCACTGGTTTCAATTTTTATTCTGTTAGTATTTTCTTCCTGCCATAAAGGTTTACCTGTATCGCACAGTCAATTTGTTAATGCCTCACGTATGACAAAAAGTGGAGGTTTTACTTTTTCAGATCCAAGACGCAACTATTAGTTCTAATAGGAAAAGATTTTTTTTGTCAAGAGGGTAATTTAATCGGGTAGAGTAAATAATATAAGACAAAAAAAGAATTTTTTATCAACAGCTTTTTCCACATTTTTTTCAATTCAAAATTTACATTGAATAATCAATCTGTTTATCATTAAAATTACTCTAGGATTATTCATTTTTGCCCTATTTTTTGCTATAGGTTGCGAGTATTGACATCTTGTGGTATACTTGCATTCATAATGAAAATTTTTAAATTTCTTACTTCGGGTAAGAATAAAAAGAGGAAATTGCTTGATTACTATCAGGAATCAATTAATAGAACTGGCCGTGAGCAATTCAAAAAACTGGTTGAAAAAGGATTAAGTGTTCCTGTTGCGCTATTGTGAGCCGCAATCATACAAACTGGTTGTGGCAGATCTTTAAAAAAAGAGCATCGCTTTCGCTACTTAACTTATAAATTCTCAGTACGAGAAGCAATGCTCTTTTATTTTGTTAATAAGCGTTTAGTCTTTAGGCAGGGTAAGACTAATGCTTGTCAAAAAAATAACAGAAATAATTTTTTTTGTCAAGGAAAAATAGCGAAGCTAAAACATAGCAATTAGGTTGTACCGATAATTATTTTTTAGGTTTGGTGGGGATTGATAATTCGATCTTGAAACGATACGATAATAATGCAGATTAGAAGATTTTGCAAAATAATTTGTAAATTTTAATCAGGAATGAGAGCGTTGGGCAGGGGACGTTACTAATTCTTTTAGTTTTAATGGGGGTAAGAGAGTTGGGCAGGCTTTCTTACTCCCACCTAAGTCTAAAAGATAAGGATAGTTACGTCCCAGGCATTCTTTCCCTTTTTAGGCATAGGAATATAAAAGTTTGTACGTGATAGGCATCCTCACCTTTTTTGAATATTTAAAAATATCAAGCCTCCAAAGTTAAGTATTAGCAATATAAATCCAAAAAACTCAAGATATTGCGGAAGAAAAGTTACAACAACTTTTTGGTTGGTATCCATATTCTTGGGCAGGATCCATCCGTTACTCCAATTATTCACCAGAACATGCTGTTTGATTTCCTTGCCAAAGATTGGAGCAAGATAAGATTTGATGCCACATGAAAAAGAGTTCCCACAGCTTAAGAAATAGGCCTTAAATCCATTTTCGTATGAATAGTTGAGGTTTATAAGGGGGGTTTCTCCTTTGAGCGTAATAAGTATAAGAAGAGGATTGTATTCTTGTGAGGTTACAATTTGTCCGGAATAAGAATTAATTTTTGTACCTTTCTCGGTTCTAATATTCTGTATCAGCTCAATCGGAACGGGAATAAAACCTATTGACTTTATATAATTTATTGCGGTTGAGCCTTTTATGCCTATATTTTCCAAGCTTATATTATAGCCTGTTCCTTGTGTATCTGACGGCGGAAGCAGAAAAACGTCTTTGTTAAAATTTCCCCATTTGCCAAGAGTTGTAAAAATATCGCACCTTTTTGAAATATTGTTTAATAAACAAAAGCTAAGAGGAAGACCTTTTTCATTTTTAGACTCAATTGTGACAAGATAAGCCTGATTGTGGGGCAGGTTGTCATAAGCAAACTGATCACAAAAACTTCCTGACAAAGACGTATATTTTATTACTTTCTGGTTATTGGTATAAAATATTTTTTTATCGGAAATACTGCTGGCAGTTTTGCATGTATTTTTCAAGCTATCTATTTTTGCAGCATCCGAGCCTTTCAGCTCCGCAGAATTATTAGGTACACCAACCTTGCTAAATTTGAATACATTTTCTTTTGTGAATGAATCCCTGATTAAATCAGAAGTTATAAGGGTTTGCTGAACAGGGGAATATACTGTGAAAACTAGTTTAGAAACCTCATTCATTTTAATTTGGTTGTCTTCATAGGTTAAAATCAGCTTTATAGCCAGATTGTCAAGGTCGCTTGTTTTAACAGGAAACATGAAGGAAAAATTTTTTTCTTTTAATTCTTTCTTTGGGTAATAAATACAGGAACCTGATTGAATATCTTCTATGCAGCTTAAAACAGAACTATCTCCTGTATAACTAAAACTTTGGGTGAGTAAAAGTTCCTGATGTTTACCAATAAGTTTTTTATCTATTAATTTAGCAATAGGAATTGTGACACAGACATCATCTGTGCCCGTGATTTGTATTTTGTCGTTTAAAATATAAGCGCTTACCGCTGTTGAATTATTGTCATTGTTGCAGTAAGTAAAAACAGGATTAATTTTGTGTATTGGATCAGATATATTCAGCCGGTTCGAATCTGAATAAAGAGCAATATAATTACCCGAATTATTTAGGTATGTTTTTCCGATTGGAGTGTAAACATTTTGGATTAAAGCTGGAATATTAAAAATATTTTGCTGATTTATAGTAACGATTGTTGGGTTCTGATTTGCAACGGTTGTAAAAATAGCGCTGATAGAGGAGGAGAGAGAATTTCCGTCAAGCTTTGCGATATTGGGATAAAAAGAAATATTAAGCGTGTTCTGACCTTGTATGGCTACTAAGTCCGCGGGTAGCAGTTGATTATTTTCAAAAGTGTCAAAAGTATAATTATCCGCTGGTAGATTGGAATCAAAAACAATTTTATCCTGAATAATTTTAATAAATTTTTCGTTTACTTTAAATTGATTGTTTATAATATTCCTGTATGGGAAAAAAATAGAGGGCGTATAATTTTCTTGCTCAGATATATTATTAAATGAGATGTAGTCGGAATATTTTAGATAAGCATCATCCCTGTAAAAACTGCCGGCATGTGGCAAAACGGCGGTGAGTTTTGTTTTTGTCTCTACCAGGTTTACCTGGTTTTTAATTTTATAAATATCTATATTTCCAAAAGTTTGTTTTGGCGCGGCAAGTCCGCTTTGGCTAATCAGCTTTTCAATTTGATTAAAATATAATACGTTACTGGGATTTGGAATGGAAATTACATTTTTATCTATCAGAAGAAAGGCAATATTGTATTTTTTGACAACGTTGGAAAACAAACTAAGATCATTTCTATAGACAGCGTATGAAATTTCTCTATAGTAGTTCTCATTTACAATATTCCATCTGTCAAAATCCCGGTCAAGAAGCGGACTGTTAAGTCCAAAATACAAAAAACCCGCTCCCTGAAACAAAGGATATTTCTGGCCTTCAAAGTCGTAATAAATCCATCCCCAGGGAGAATGAACGGGGAAAATAGCTATTTTACCCTTAGTCTGCTGGTTCTTAACATATGAGAAAAGGTTAAAATAATCCTCTGGTAAATTTACTTTCATGCGCGGATTGATGAAATTTCCTGAGAAAGCCGGAAGCATGTAAAACACAGTCAGCGCAATAAGAATGATCGGGGCCAATATGTGTACCAGCCTAAAATTGATTTTCTTAAGTAAGGTTGAGAGAAAAAGAAGACTTAAGGAGAAGAAAATGGTGAAAATAAAGGTATAAATATTTATGATTTTGTCTCCCGGAAAGCGTAATGCCTCTTTAAATAAGGGCACGTTTGATTGCAGAAAAGTGAAAATCCCCGAAAACGGGAAATTATCATTTATTAAAAAGAAGGCTGAAGGCAGAAGTATTAAGGCATAAGGCAGAGATTCCCTCATTTTTGATTTGACGGCAAAAATAAGGCCCACGATAAATAGGGCGGCAAAAGAATAACCTAAAACTAGAACTGGCAACCTCTTAAAATGATCAGAGAAAGCAGCCGTTAAGTCTTTAAACGTGCTGGTGCCCTCGTAAATAGTCCAGTCAAAATAGAAACTTTTTAAAAGAAGAATATCCGGCAAATTTCCGAACTGCTTGTTTATTAAGAAAGCCTGTTCTGAGAAAAGCTTGTTAATATTGGCATTTTGCACTTCCAAGCTGTGTGTTGCAAGAAAATAAAAGTTAGGCAGGAGCCAGTAAGCGTTAACCAAAAAAGTGACAGAAAACAAAATTATTGGCAGTTTCAGGCTGACGCGGTTTAAAACAGCCATAGAAAGGACAAAGATTGTAAAACATACTATAAATACATACCAAAGAGTGGCGGCGTAGGCCGCAGGTGTATTTAAAAACATAAATACGCAAAAGAGTATTAGATTCCGTCTTTTATGGTTGATTTCAAGAATAAATTTGTGAGCGAATAAAAATATAAAGGGCAAAGTAGCATAAAGCGTGGTAAACATTTCAAAGGGCACAACAAAAGTTTGGTAGGTTCCAATGTTAAGAAGATAAAATACTGCGCCCAACATGCTGATTGTTTTTTCTTTTATAACTGCTTTTTCAAGCAAAAAATACATTCCAATAGCACCTGTCACCAAAGTTAAGAAGACGTACGCGTATCTTAAAAAATGCAGAGGTAAAATGAAGTGAAGAAGATAAAGAATTATTATTCTTGGCAGATCGGCCATGTGGGAATGCGCGCCAACAGCTCCGAGTCCCTGTTCCGTTCTGAAAACTCCAAAAAATATTCTTTTGAAATTAAGCGCAAAATCAAACTCCGGATGAAGCGTGTCCCAACCGGATAAAAAAGTCCCGGGAATGTAATTAGTGAAGCAGAGGATAAGAGAAAGAGCAAAAATCACTAATATTGGATAATGTCTTCTTATAAATTCTAATATTTTGGAGTTATTCATTATATTTTAATCATAACTCCAAATTAATCTCTATTCAATAAACCATTCAAAAACCCTAACGTTTTAAAACGTTAGGGTTTTTTTGGATCTTTAAAAGATCAAGATAAAATTAGTCTTAAGGATCTTGTACGACTATTTTATCTGGACTTTCCGGAATAATATCCACTCTGGTACAAGGTTGATTATCTCCGCATCCGTTTTTATTAGCAAGTTTTGCGTTTCTTTCTGCTTCCATTGCTTTTTGTTTTGCTGCCTGATCTCCTTTTATACATACTAAAGTTCCTCTATAGTCTGCTTCAACTTTCATCGGACCTTGAAAGTCTGCGATAAGCGCTGAACTTGCTTCACTGTCTGCAACAAAGACCGGTTTGCCGTCATTACCTATTAAAGTTGGATCGCCAACAAAATAGTTATGTTCATTAACCGATAATACTTGGCCTTGTTCCATCGCTATAGGATTATTTCCTGCCGGACAGACTAAGCCTTCTCTTCCGGGTGTTGCTCCAGCTACTGCAGTTGGCGTACCTCCTACGC
>Ga0209542_10012918_pt1 | contig 14508 bp, 12 predicted proteins | sample RifCSPhighO2_01_FD_184028 | JGI IMG/M metagenome (GOLD analysis project Ga0209542, IMG submission 184028) | Soil microbial communities from Rifle, Colorado - Rifle CSP2_plank highO2_0.1 (SPAdes) (version 2) | ecosystem: Environmental > Terrestrial > Deep subsurface > Rock core/Sediment ...
CCAAAACGGTGCGTTTTCTTTTGTCCTTTTTTCTATACTTTATATCCCGACGCCATTAAAATAATTATAAATGGGTCGGGACTCCAACTTCTTGCGGCAAGAACGTCGGAGCTTTATACCCCGCCTTTCCTCCCTTATACTTATACTCTATACTTATACTATTCCCATGTCTTTCCTCGTAAAACAAGAACCGTTTGAAGGTCCGCTCGACCTCCTGCTTTCCCTTATCGAAAAAAGAAAACTGCTTATCAATGACATCTCTCTTGCCAAAGTTGCCGATGACTACGTAAGCTACATCAGACAGTTTGAACAATTTCCGATTGCTGATAGCGCTAATTTCATTCTCATTGCCTCAACCCTCGTTCTTATAAAATCAAAGTCGCTTCTCCCAACGTTCAACTTGACCGAGGAAGAGGAAGGAAATATTGAGGATTTGGAGCGACGTCTTCGGATTTTGAAGCGAATGCGCGAACTCTCTTCTCACGTCAGAAACAGTTTTGGCAGACATATCATTTTCCCGCCAAACGAAAGGAAAATAGAGCCAGTTTTTTCACCGGATAAATCGATGACAACAGCTGGTTTCCTTGGCGCGATCCGCGAAGTCCTCCGGCACATTCCAAAGAAAGAATTTCTGCCGAAAGCCATTGTGCAAAAAGTCATCACACTTGAAGAAATGATCTCGAACCTGACCGAGCGCATCAAAACCAGCATCAAAATGAGTTTCCGCGAATTTTCTAAAATGGGCAAAGAAGAAAAAGTAAATGTTATCGTATCATTCCTGGCCATGCTAGAATTGGTAAAACAGGGGATTGTGAACGTCACTCAAGAGAAGCATTTTGAGGACATCCTGATCGAGACAGAAAATGTCGCTACTCCGACATATACTTAAAAAACAAGATGCCACTCGACGCAAAAATCGAAGCGATTCTTTTTTGGAAAGGTGAACCGATGTCGCTTAAAAAACTTCGGGATATTTTAGGTTGTGAAAAAAAAGAGCTTCAGGAAGCCCTTACCGTTTTGGAAAAAAGTCTTAAAGGACGCGGGCTTGCGCTTATTCGCAGAGAAGACGAAGTGCTTTTGGGTAGCGCCGCGGAAATGGGGCCTGTAATCGAAAAATTGACACGGGAAGAGCTGGTAAAAGACTTAGGGCGAGCAGGGCTTGAAACACTTTCAATTATCCTCTATAAAGGGGTAGTATCAAGACGGGATATTGATTATATTAGAGGGGTTAATTCGGCTTTTATCATCCGAAATCTCCTCATTCGCGGCCTTATCGAAAAAGAACAGAACAAGAACGACCAGCGCAGTTTCGTCTACAAACCAACTTTCGACCTCCTCTCATATCTTGGACTGCAAAAATTAGAGGATTTGCCGGAATTCGCAACTGTAAAAGAAGAAATGATTTTATTTGAAAAAGCGGCGGAAGAAATTGAAAAAGAGAGTGAGCTTACAGCTTCAAGAGTTGCCGAAGCTTCTGAAGCTTTAGAAGCCAAAAGCTAATTAGAACCATGGAAGAAAACACGCCACAAGCGGCAGAACAACAAGTCGAAGTGTCAGAACCACAAACTGGAAAAAACAAGGAGCGGCTTGCTATCACTTTTTTATTTTTCGTACTTTTTCTGTTTATTGTTGGAAATCCTTTTCATAAAAAAATAGTGCCGGAGGAGGGAAAGGGGATAGTGGCCGCAATTCAAAATCCTTTTCGTCAAATTGAAGTCGAGGCAAAAGCCGTCTACGTCTATGATGTAAACACAGGTACGGTCTTGTTCTCAAAAAATGCAGAAGCCCAGCTTCCGATTGCATCCTTAACCAAACTCATGACCGCGCTTGTGGCGGCCGAGGAAGCACCTGATTACACTGCTGTCCAAATCACACCAGCCTCACTTATAGAGGAGGGTGATTCGGGTCTTGTTTTAGGCGAGCGTTGGCGATTACGCGATCTCATCCGTTTTATGTTGCTTGTTTCTTCAAATGACGGTGCAAGTGCTGTCGCGAGCGTTATTGGAGCAAGAGATGTTGATGGAACCGAAACAACCGAAGACGATACCACGATGGAACGTTTGTATTTTATCCAAAAAATGAACACAAAGTCCAAGGAATTAAAACTGGATCAGACATATTTTTTGAATGAAACCGGCTTGGATAGGGGAGAATCAAGTCCCGGAAGCGTCGGTTCGGCAAAAGATATGGCAATTCTTTTCAGTTACATCCTTAAAAATGAGCCTGCTCTTATCGAATTAACAAAAAACGACACGGCGGAGATGGTGTCACTTGATGATAAAAAACATTTGGTTAAAAACACTAATCCGGTGGTAAACGACATTCCCGGCCTCTTGGCTTCAAAAACGGGTTTTACTGACCTCGCCGGAGGAAACTTGGTAATCGCTTTTGACGCTGGTTTTGCCAAACCAGTGGTCATCGCCATTTTAGGTTCAAGTGAAAAAGGACGTTTTACAGACGCCCAAAAATTAGTCTGGACATCGCTTCAGTACTTCCACACGCTTCCTTAAGTAAACATATTAGATTTAACACGACTTGGACATCCAATGTCCAAGTCGTTCTATACATCTAAGTATGAAAGAGCGTTTCCTAAAAAATTTGCCGATTCACCATCTTATCCGTATACTGTAAAGAATGATCGTGCTTGATGTTGTAAAAATCTTCGTGCCAGCGACTGTCGCCTTTTTCATTGGTATAGCCTCAACACCACTTTTAACGCACTATCTCTACCGAAACGCCATGTGGAAAAAGCGCGCCGGCAAAAAGGCGCTCGATGGGGGAGAGACTCCCATTTTTAATGAACTCCATAAAAACAAGGAGGTCGGCACGCCGAAAATGGGCGGAATCATCATTTGGTCCGCCGCTTTTTTGACCACCGTCGGCTTATGGTTCCTGGCCAAAGCCTTTCCAGGCGACATCACTTATAAACTCGACTTTTTAAGCAGAAATCAAACTTGGCTACCACTTTTTACCCTACTTCTTGGCGGCCTTGTTGGTCTTATTGACGATTTTCTTGAAATTAAAGGTAATGGCGGACACGTTGGCGGCGGCCTATCACTAAAGAAAAGGCTGCTCGTTGTTTCTTTAATCGGCCTCGCCGCCGCGCTGTGGTTTTATTTCAAACTTGAAGTCCACTCGATCGGTCTTCCTTTCTACGGCGATTTTGAAATTGGTTGGCTTTTTATTCCGCTCTTTATTCTAGTCACGCTTGGCATCTACTCCGGCGGCGTTATTGACGGTCTCGACGGTTTGGCCGGAGGCATTTTCGCCACGCTTTTCGCGGCATATGGTGGCATCGCTTTTTATCAAAACCAGATCAACTTAGCCGCGTTCTGCGCGGTTGTTGCTGGCAGTATTTTGGCATTTTTGTGGTTCAACATTCCGCCCGCCCGTTTTTATATGTCAGAGACAGGCAGTATGGGGCTGACCTTGACCCTCGCCGTCGTTGCTTTCATGACTGATAGTTTAGGCGAAGGACATGGCATCATCGCACTACCACTTATCGCGTTTCCACTTGTCATAACCACGTTCTCGGATATCATTCAGATCCTGTCAAAAAAATTCCGTGGCGGCAAAAAAGTTTTTTTGGTCGCGCCCATCCACCATCACTTCGAAGCCTTGGGCTGGCCGGCGTATAAAGTAACCATGCGCTTTTGGGTTATCGGGGTCGTCTTTGCTCTTATCGGTATGATAGTCGCCATGATCGGATGAAATTAATGACCGAAAAAACCAAGCGGCCGGACAAAATCTTTTTTATTTCGGTAGTTTTACTCGTCCTCTCCGGTGTCTTTATTTTTTCTTCAGCCTCGCTTGGGCTTCTAGCTAAAGAAGGTCCGACACTTCAAAGTGTCGTTTTCAACCAGCTTTTCTTGGGTTTATTTTTGGGCACAGTGGCTTTTTTCGTCGCCGCGAAAGTCCGCTACACGTTCTGGCGAAAATGGTCTTTTTATATTTTTCTCGCCGCCATCGCGCTCAACCTTATCGTTTTTGTGCCAGGCCTTGGATTCTCCCACGGCGGCGCAACGAGGTGGATTGATATTTTCGACTTTTCATTTCAGCCGTCAGAGTTTCTAAAATTAGGCTTCATTTTATATTTAGCCGCTTGGTTCGCCGGTCTCAAGGAAAAAATCGAGACCTTCAAATTCGGCCTCCTACCGCTCCTCATTTTCCTATCAATTCTCGCTAGCCTTCTGTTGGCTCAACGCGATACCGACACCCTCGTGGTCCTCTCGGCCGTTGCTTTTATTATGTTTCTTTTATCCGGCGGCAGACCGCGCGATGTCATTATCTTATGCCTCATTGGCCTCCTTGGTTTCGGAGTACTCATCTTGGAACGACCCTACGTGCGCGAGCGAATCGAAACTTTTCTAAATCCAAGTATCGACCCGCAAGGTTCGAGCTATCAAATACAACAGTCTTTAATCGCCGTTGGCTCCGGCAAAATTTTCGGCAGGGGATTCGGCCAAAGTATTCAAAAATTCAAATATCTGCCAGAGCCAATCGGGGACTCCATTTTCGCCGTGGCCGCGGAAGAATTTGGTTTCGTCGGCAGTAGCCTGCTTATCTTTTTATTCCTGCTTTTTTCATTCAGAGGTCTCCGCATCGCCAGCCGCTCACCTGATCTCTTCGGCGGCCTTCTCGTCTCCGGCATCGTCGTTTTAATCGTTTTTCAATCCTTTATGAACATCGCCGCCATGCTCGGCGTCATTCCGCTCTCCGGCATGCCGCTACTTTTCATAAGCCACGGCGGCACCGCGCTCTTCTTTACCCTCTTCGAAGTCGGCCTCATCGTTAACATTTCGCGTTACCGAAGTCTTCCTAAGTCATAAAAATGATAAACTAACTATAATCACAAAATGTATAAACTAAACGGGATTAAAACTCTTTTTATTACTTTTTTGTTTTTGTTCCTATTTTTTGTTGCTAACCAGCAAATTCTTCACGCTCAATCTATTACCGGCACACTTGAAGTTACCCATTATGATGATTTTACCAATCCGGAAAATTCAACTTTTCGGTATTTCCTTAATGTTGATAGTTTATCTAAAAAAGTCGGGACTCAATCAGTTTCTCAACCAAGTAGTCCTACGCGTATTGAATTGAAACCCACCGGTTCGCTTTCAATAATATCCGGCAGCAAAATCAGGATAAATCTAGACGCTGTCAGTCTCCAAGATATTATTAGTGTTCCAAGTAGTGGTTTAAATCCAATACCCATTTTACCAAACCAAATTACCGTTCTCAAAACAGCTCAACCTGACGCAACTGGCGATCAAAAAACACTGTTCCTCCTTATCAACTTTTTAGATTCACCGACAGATCCCTTTACGGCCACTCAAGTCAAAAGTACCATTCTTAACGGTCCTTTTCAAAATTTTTACAAGGAACAATCATACAACAAAGTGTCGTTTAGCGGTGATTTTTTTGGGTGGATAAAACTACAACAAACCGGTTTCACCTGTTCCAATATCAATTTGAGCAATTCCGATATCAATAAATTTATTCGAGACAATTCTATCAATCTGGCAAATTATAAACGACTTGTATATTTGGTCAATTATGCCTGTCCTGGATACGCTGGTAAATCTACTGTTGGTAAAGTTCCCATGACTTTTAATGGTCAAACTTATTCTCTTTCTGAAGCCCTTGTCACGACTAATTCTTATAACTCTCAAGGTGGTTACCCTTTTACGTGGTCAGGATTTGATTCTACTTTGAGTCATGAAATGGGTCACAGCCTCGGACTTATCCACGCAAATGGTTGGGATTGTGACGATCAAGTCTTACGTGGCCCAACATGCCGACACGTTGAGTATGGAAATAATTTTGATGTTATGGGGCAGGGCTACCCGACACTTCATTTCAACGCTTTCTTCAAAGAAACTCTCGGCTGGTTAGCCCCATCGTCTAATCTTTTGATTACAAAATCTGGTCGGTATACCCTAAACCCGCTTGAAACAGCCTCGGGGGTAAAACTTATAAAAATTCAAATGATGAATAGTCCTTTGACCCCCTTTGCTCTTGAGTACAGAAGACCCTTGGGTTTCGATGCAAAGCTAAACGATCAAATTTTCTCGCCGAATCAAAATGGTGTTTTTGTAAACAATATTATTTCCAACAGCGCCGGAACTCTCTCTGCTCGATTCCTGGATATGAGTCCCACTCCGTCAAAAAGTTGGTATGTTGATATTCAGTCGGCGACTCTCAATAACGGCAGTTCATTTTATGATTCAGGAAGTGGTATTACGATTGGCCCGATTATAAGTAATACTCCTGATGCTATTACATTTGATGTAAAAATCGAAACACCCGTGTGCACACGTTTTGCCCCAAACATAAGTGATTTTTACTTATCCGCTCAAGAATTTGATCCGGAAAGAGAACAACCTAGTGCGGTATTTAAAATTTCAAACCAAGATACTCTAACATGTGCAACCTCATCTTTTTCTATCGTACCGATTCTGCCGACGGGGTGGACAGTAACAAAGACCTCTCATGGTAACTCTACGTCATTAATTTCTGGCGAGTATGTCCAGCCTTCCTTTTCTTTTAGCGCTCCATCAGGGACTCCGACAGGCACTTATACGGTTGGCGTGAAAACCATCAATTTAAATTCAGGACTTTCCAATTCTCAAAGTGGACTAATAAATGTTGTTACCTTTCCTTATAAAATATCAACCATCACTCCATCAAGTGGGTCGCTCGGGACGGCAATAACTTTAACAGGGCAATTTCCTAGCGGAACTGAATACCCTTTTATTAACAATACCAGTGTACTTATCAATGACGGTAATAGTGATCTTGCAGATTTTTTGGTAACACCTTACAACAACGGTCAAAACATTGCTTTCACTTTCCCATCTATCTTCACTTTCAGTCAGCCCTCTCTTAATCGTCAGCCCCCACTCGGTCAATACTCTGTAAAAGTGCGCACAATCACTGGTAACACTAATTCCGTTAATTTCACTCTTTCAGGACTCACCCCGAAAGTAAAGCTAATTGCCCTTTCTCCTTTCCCCGCCACCTTCAATAACATTATCACCCTCATCGGCACGGGATTCGATTCAGAAAATAATATTATTCACATATCTGACTACTCTATCTACTCTACCGGCACAGAAGTAACGCAAACGAGCGCAAATTCATCGAACGGCGAGACACTCTCATTTCTTCTACCACTCATTCAAGACGGCACTTATATTGTTACTGCCGAAACTGCCGACGGAAGCATAAGCAATAGTCTGCCTCTTATTGTTGGCATAATAATAGGCACTCCTCAAAACATTATTCCTGCGGGCACTCCAGCTGGCACTAGAATTATAATCCAACCATTAGAAGACACCACCAACCTTAACGGTGCCATAGTTACTGTAATAGATGCGGGGAATCAAATAGTACAAACTGTTTCTCTTGACGCCGACAATTCCTTATTCATTTTTACTCCTTCAAATTCCAACACTGGCCCATTCACCGTCTCACTTTATGATGTAAACGGTCAAGTGGTACCTGTAGTCGTTAGTATGCAGAAAATACAAGCTGAAGAAACGGACGTAAAAGATGCCAAACCCTACCCCGGCGGTTACGGCATAGTGCCTTGCGGTTTTGATATAGATGGAAAGGATGGAATAAAAGGCAACACAGTGCAAACAATAACAGACACGAATGGAAACAAACACTTTGTCCAAGAAGAATGCGATTTCAATGCCCTGCTTATTCTGGCCAAGAACATCATGGACTTTCTCTTTATCATCTCTGCCTCCATTGCCACTATCTGCTTTGCCGTTGCTGGTATCATGTATTTGACTTCAGGTGGAAACCCGAGCAAAGCCGAACAAGCCAAACATATTTTTGTCTACACCGGAGTTGGTTTCATCTTCATTCTCGGCGCGTGGCTCTTTGTCTCCTTTATCGAAAGCTCACTGCTCCCGACACCACAAGCGGTCATTGATTATTCACTACTGAATAGGGTCAATTAAGTTCGTGGAGAAATAAAAAACGTTTTCCTCCCCTTACCTTCAAGGAGACCCACTTGGAGGCGAGGCCTCCAAGTGTTAGCGAACATCCAACTTTGCCACACAACCAAGGAATTTCTTTTTGCTTATAGTCCTAGTTTAGCACTTACTATTTTCCACAAAAAAAACCATACCGCCCCACTGGTTAACACAGCGCTCAACACTGCCACAATAATTGAGACAAAGATACTGGCTAAAGGTGGAAGCTCAGCACCGACATATTTAAACCAGAAATACCAGCTGTTTAAAATTTCTGACCCTTTATCGCAAGATACCTGAATAAACCTTTCACTGCTATTTTCAACTGACTTTTTATCTACAATACTCGGGTCAAGAAATTTTTCATTGTCTCTCGCTTCAATAAATCCATCTTTTATACACGAATTTAAGACCTTTTTGTAGTCTATGATAAAATCTACATCGCTATCTAATTTGCCATGTTTTTTGAGTATATAATTCAACAGCTCACTCTCAAAAGTCCAATACTCGCCATCTCCCAATATATGTAGGTTTAAAAGAGATTTGATAACTTTCCTTTCATCTTTGGAGAGAGTATCCAAAGCCTCTACCAGTTCGCGTTGTTGCCATAAAACAGCCATACGGACTAATATACTCTTTTTTTCTTACTTGCAAATAGGGTGATATAAGTCATCTAATTAATAGTTTAATAGTGTCTAAACACCCTCCTCTTATAAATGTTATACTACTTTGTAAGAGGCTTGTAGTAACCCTCTTTTATCTTCATGAAAATCGTCATGACAGGCGGCGGGACGGGGGGACATTTTTACCCGATTATCGCCGTCGCGGAAGAAATCCACAGAATCGTGAAAGAAGAGCGTCTGCTTAAAGTAGAGCTTTTCTTCATGTCTGACACCCCCTACAACAGCCGGATGCTGTTTGAAAATGGCATCACGTTTAAGCAAATCTACGCAGGTAAATTGCGCCGCTACTTTTCGCTCAAAAACATTCTCGACCTGCCAAAAACCACGCTCGGCATCCTGCAAGCCCTTATCGACATGTACAAACTCTACCCGGACGTGGTTTTTGGCAAAGGCGGCTATGCCAGCTTCCCGACGCTTTTTGCCGCGAAACTCCTCCGCATCCCCGTCATTATCCACGAATCAGACAGCACCCCGGGCAAAGTGAACGCTTGGGCGGCTTCATTCGCCAAACGAATCGCCATCTCATATCCGGAGGCCGCGGAGTATTTTCCGAAAGAAAAAGTGGCCTACACCGGCAATCCGATCCGAAGAGAGGTTCTCATACCAGCGACTGAAGGTGCATATGAGTTTCTTAGTTTGGAAAAAGGCGTCCCCGTCATTCTCATTGTCGGCGGCTCACAAGGAGCAGAAATCATTAACGACACCTTAATTGATATTTTGCCAGATCTCCTCAATAAATATCAAGTTATTCACCAAACTGGCCGAAAAAATTTCAAAGTGGTGGACGACACCACCAGCCTCACCCTCGCCGAACATCCATTCAAAAGCCGCTATAGACCATTCGATTATCTAAACGATGTGGCGCTCAAAATGGCAGCCGGAGCCGCACGACTTATTATCTCGCGCGCCGGTTCGAGCATCTTTGAAATTGCTGCATGGGGCATCCCGTCAATCATTATCCCGATAGGGGAGGCCGTGAGCCATGACCAAGAAAAAAACGCCTACAATTACTCGAGAACTGGGGCATGCGTCGTCATGGAAGAAAACAATCTGACCCCGCACATTCTGCTTTCAGAAATCAACCGCTTGTTTGAAAACGAGCCGGAGATGGAGCGGATGAAAACGGCAGCAAAATCATTTGCCAAAGTGGACGCGGCCGAAAAAATTGCCAAAGAGATACTGACGCTTGCACTCGAACATGAACCGGCGTAAAGGAGTATTATGACCAACAAAAAACCTATTGTTACACGTTTTCCACCGAGTCCAACCGGCCCTCTCCACGTCGGGAATGTTCGGACAGCACTTTTTAATTATTTTTTTGCAAGACAAAATCAAGGTACGTTTATTGTCCGAATTGAGGACACCGACAAAGCTCGCTCAAAAAAAGAATACGAGGACAACATGCTCAATAATCTAAAATGGTTGGGTATTTCTTACGACAACGAAGTCTTGCTGCACCAATCAACGCGGACTCCGATTTACAAAAAATATCTTGAAAAATTGATTGCGGATGGCAAAGCATATGTATCCCCCGAAACAGAGGGCGAAAATAAAGAAGTTGTCCGATTTAAAAATCCAAACATTAAAATAACGTTCGCGGATTTAGTGAGAGGTGATGTTACGATTGATACCACAGACCTTGGAGATTTTATTATTGCTAGGAATATATATGAGCCGGTCTACCACTTGGTGGTTGTTATTGATGACTTTGAGCAAGGGATCACACACGTCATCCGCGGTGAAGACCATATTTCAAACACCCCGCGTCATATCCTCATTCAGGAGGCAATCGGCGCTCCACGGCCTATATACGCTCATTTACCACTGGTTTTGGCGCCTGATCGGTCAAAACTGTCGAAGCGCAAGCACGGTGAAATGGTCTCTCTTGATTACTACAAGGAACTCGGCTATCTCCCGGAAGCAATAATCAATTTTCTGGGCTTACTTGGTTTTAATTCTGGAAACGATCAAGAACTTTTCTCTATGGCCGATTTCATAAAAATTTTTGATTTTAATAAAATTCAAAAAGGCGGAGCGATTTTCAATATAGAAAAATTGAAATGGTTCAACAAAGAATACATGAAAAAACTCTACGCGGAGGGGAAACTCCGACCAGAGAACTACCTTGCGGAAGTATTTCGAAAAAACCGCACGGAAGAACAAATCAAAACCCTTTTTCTGCTTGTTTTTGAAAGAGCCTCAACGCTAAACGACCTCAAAATTACCGAGGAAAATCCCGAATGGAATTTCTTAATCAAAAATCCGGAATACGAAGCTACCCGCCTACTCTGGAAAGGGGAGAGTGACGCCAAACAAACACAAAAACATCTTTCATTTGTCGCTGAAAAACTTCAAAAAAAGGGGGCTTCGAAAGAAGAGCTCAAAGAATCCGTCATGAAGTACGCCGAAGCAAAGGGGAAGGGAAGTGTGCTCTGGCCCCTTCGCTACGCCCTCTCGGGAAAAGAAAAATCCCCCGATCCATTTACCCTGCTCAATCTTCTTGGTAACGAAAAATCCCTCGAGAGAATACAAATCGCAAAAACAAAACTTTCTTCTCTATAAAAAGTAATGCCAACACGTGTTACCTATAGCCTCATATTTTTGACCGTACTCTCACTTTTTTTTGTGAAAGCCACGGTCAATGCGCAAAGCACCGCGCGTGTAGATGAACTGCGCCAAAAAATTACCGACCGAAACACGGCTATTGCCAATCTCGAAAAAGAAATCGGCCAATACCAAGAACAAATTGAAGAAGTCGGCAAACAATCAAAAACGCTCCAAAGCACCATAAAATCGCTCGATCTGTCCGGCAAAAAACTGACCGCGGACTTGAATGTCACCGAAAATAAAATTGGGAAAACCAACGACACCATCGAAGAACTCGGCCTCCAAATTCAAACTAAGGAAAAAGAAATCGGTGCTTCATACGACGTTATCGCAGAGAGCATTCGTAGTATCAACGAGACCGACTCGCAAACACTAATTGAAACGATGCTTCGCTATGACAATCTTTCCGACTTCACGGATGAAATAGAACGCTTGAAACAATTTCAAAACGCAGTTGAAATAAAACTGCTCACTTTGCGGGAACTAAAAGTTGGCCTGGAAGGGAACAAAGCTGAAACAGAAAAGAAAAAGAAGGAGCTTACGACACTTAAAAGTACCCTCGCCGATCAAAAACGGATTGTTGAAATAAACAAAAAAGAAAAAGACACGCTTCTTAAAGACACTAAAAATAAAGAAACTACCTATAAAAAGACACTGTCTGAAAAAGTGGCCCTGCGGGACGCATTTGCCAAAGAACTCCTCGATTTTGAATCTCAACTTCGTTTTGAAATAGACCCGAGCCGTTTACCTCAAACTGGCTCCGGCGTGCTATCGTGGCCACTCGAGAAGGTCTCAATCACACAAAACTTCGGCAATACTGCATTTGCGCAAGCGGGAGGGTATAATGGACAGGGGCACAATGGCATAGATCTCCGCGCTAGTATCGGCACCGCTGTTAAATCAGCGTTAAACGGCACTGTCTCTGGTATTGGAGATACAGATTCAGTCTGCTCCGGCGCTTCATACGGCAAATGGGTCCTCATTGAACATCCAAACGGCCTTTCAACGCTCTACGCGCACTTATCCTTGATTAAAGTATCAGAGGGGCAAAGTGTTTCGACCGGCGAAATTATCGGCTACAGCGGCTCGACTGGCTACGCGACCGGCCCGCATCTTCACTTTACGGTCTACGCGACACAAGGCGTGCGTATTTATGATCGAAAAAGCGCGGTCTGCCGAGGCACCTATCACATTCCCGTCGCCGACTTTAAGGCATATTTGAATCCCCTGTTATATTTGTAAAAAAATTTTAAAATTTACAGTATAAATTTGCAAAAACACTTTTTATCGTTTTCTAAACTTTCATGATTTTTTTTTCACGACGAAGTAGGGGAGGGCTCATAAAATCAGTGCTCCTTATTATTGGCGGCGTACTCATTTTAAGCTATCTTGGTATTGACCTTCAGAATAATGCCGCCTCGCCACTCATCAAGAAAAATTTTCTCTACGTATGGAATGGTGCGGAAACACTTTGGACGAATCATTTACGCGAGCCGATAGTCGCAGTCATAAACTGGGCAGCCGCTTTCTTTGCTAAAAAGTAACCGCTCGGATTCTTTTTTGAGGCACGAAAATATTTTGTAAAAAAATCTTCGCTTTTATCTAGGTTACCTACCGAAAAGATATATTGTGCGACATACCTATCCTTAGGAGAAAGCCGCTCCCTTAATTAAAAACCTCCTCTCCCCTACCTGTCAAAATTAAAATGAAGTTAAAAAAATGACCCGACACATTTGCAAAAATGTGTCGGGTCTCGAAATGAAAACCGAACTGAAACTAATCCGTCTCGCCACGGATCCAGTCGAACATGACTCCACGGTCGAATGCCGATAGCAAATTTTTCACAACTTCCTGCAGATGCGTTCCGAGCCATCCATTCTCGCGCACATCGGCTGCCCACGAGCTAACGCCGCTACGTTCTGCTTCCACACCCTGATACCAGAAAGGTTGCTGGACCTGGTTAAAACCCGCTAGTTTATCCGAGTTTGCCTTGAGAAAGGCGACCGTGTCGGCGACCAGCTCGTTGTGGAGCGGAAACGTTCCGCTATCACTGAACCTTCCCAAAATGAAGAAGTACGGGATGCCTTTCTTGAAACCGACAAGGTACGGATCGATTGACCGCAACCACTCTATATTCTGCCAATCCTTGCCGGCGACGTCGTGGTACGGCGTCATGATGGCAACGTAGTCGAAAAGCGTTGTTGCTTCTTTCATCCGCCGCGTTACATGTGGCGGAATGATGTCTCCCTTATACTGTGAGAGTGTTCGGACACGGTGGTTGAACATTTGGAATATATCAAACCATCGTTGTTTAGGAAACAGATCACAGAAGAACCGCGTTACATCCGCAACTTTAGGATCATCTGATTTCCACGCTTCGTTCACCTTCCCACCATTGGTTTGGTTAACGAAGAAGAACCACACGGGTACTGCCATAAAGATATCTGGCAGATACTTCATTGGCAAGATCGCGTCCTGCCGAACCAAACCGTTCTCGAAGAGGAAACGGAAGACCTCGCGTGTTTTCTTGAATGTGTCAATCTCCTGCCTTGTCTTGTTGACCTGCTCCCCCATGTCGAGACCTAGTTGCATCCGCACCGCTTCGTCAACTTGCCGATCGAACTCGGTGTCGTCGGTATTCAGGGCATTGAAATCAGCTCCGAATAGCTCGAGAGCCGGATACAGGTGGAGTAGGAATCGCCGCAGAATCTCCTCTGGATTTGGAACTGGACCCGATTCGCGAGGGATTTCTGGTGCTGGCCGGTTCGCGATGACTTGCGCGACCAATTCTTCTGGCACGGCTTCAAACGAAACCTCAAGCCCAACCCGAAGCGGCACACTACACTCGTCCTGATGGATGAAGATGTCGTGCTCCGTTTTGAGGTTGTGGTTAGAGCCGTCAGTTTTGGTTACGGAACCAATCCCAACGAAACCAAAACCATTGTTGTCCGGAACGCTGGCGATCCGACCAACATATGTACTTGCTGTCATTTTTTTGTCTTTCAGTCAGTGGGTAACAGTCAGTTTTCATCTGTAAAGGAACTTACCCGTTTTCCTTCAGAGATCTTGGGTATCCAATTTGACGCCCAAGATACTGACTTTGAATAACGAAATGCAAAATTGAAGACAAACCGAATAGCCACAGACACGTGGATTTTTTCAAACACACACTCAACACCAAAGATTCGAGAAAAGAAACGAACTGAAGAAACAAACTTAATAATCCT
>Ga0209542_10012921_pt1 | contig 14507 bp, 12 predicted proteins | sample RifCSPhighO2_01_FD_184028 | JGI IMG/M metagenome (GOLD analysis project Ga0209542, IMG submission 184028) | Soil microbial communities from Rifle, Colorado - Rifle CSP2_plank highO2_0.1 (SPAdes) (version 2) | ecosystem: Environmental > Terrestrial > Deep subsurface > Rock core/Sediment ...
TAGGTCTTCTCATCGGAACATCGGTCTATCTGAACCCGTATCATTTCACGTTCCTGGTTGTGTTCTGCGTGGTCTGGTTTCTCTGGCGTGTGTACCAGAAGGACTTTCGGAGTGTAGTACCGATGATTTACGTCGGGAGTATTGCATTTCTTTCTGCCCTTCCTTTTTTGTTTAATTATTTGTCACTTATCGGACAACCAGATTACGCGGAAACAGCTGCGCGATTCGGCCTCATCGTGAGCTACGCACCAATCATCGGAATATGGTCTGCGTTATTAATTCTCTGCCCTTTGTTTCTGTGGCCGGAGAAATATGCCAAGGCTAAGCCGTTTTTCCTCATTTCGGGGATTGCGGTCATAATTCTGATTAATCAACAAGTGATCACCGGTCATCTGATGCAGCAAAATCACTATCATTTCTATGTTACAAAACCGCTCGCCGATATCATGCTTGGCATGTATACGGTCGTTGTGGCGTCGCTGCTCGTGCGTCGTGAGAACCTCCGCATCGCCCTCTGCGCAATCGTTGCCTGTGTTTTACTCTACAACGGGCTACTCATGCAACGCGACTCCTATGTAGCGACCTATCCATCCGCGGTCGCGTCACAAAAATATTCGGCGACACTTATCTATCTCGAATCGTTGCCTGAAGAGGAAACGGTTTGGGCTGACAAAACGCTCTCGTTGTATATTCCGATGTACAGCAAGCACAATGTCCCGAATAACTTTTATGTAGGCGGATACCTGGTGAGCAATGAGTATCTGGAGAAGCGGCTGCTCTTGGAGTACAAACTCCGCGGTGTGTCTCCTGCGGAGATCTACGGGACGTTGCAGAAAGATCGTGCAGATGTGTCCGTGCACATCTTCGGATTGTATTGGCGTGAGAACACGGGGAGTTACGCGGGGATACCCGATGAGCTGCTCCGGGGCTACGCAAAAGACTACGAGACACTTTTCCGTAAGCCGTATCCGGAAGTGTTCCGGGACATGGGAATCACCATGATTGCTTGGGATAAAAACGCCGAACCGGAATGGAATATTGATGCCATGTCTTTCGCGGAAGAAACATTTACGGGCGGAGACATCACCATATACCGCCTGCAATACGGTCAATAAGCGGCGAACCAATGCCGGTGCCACAGCTGGAACGCCATGAGTGTCCAGAGTTTCTTGCGGTTGTCGCGCGCACCTTCTTCGTGCTCACTTTTTATCCTTTGAACCGCATCAGGATCAAAAAATCCCGACTTTTCTATCGCACGGCGGGAGAGGAGTTCGTCGGAAAGGGGTTTGAGTTCATGGTTGAGCCAGCGCCCGAGGGGAATCGCGAATCCCTGCTTCTTCCGGTAGACGATTTCGCGCGGCAACTTGTCCTCCATCAGCCGCTTCAGTATGTACTTTCCCGTGCCGCGATGATATTTGTATCCGTACGGAAGACTCTGCATGAATTCCACAAGCGTGTAATCCAAAAAAGGCGCCCGTACCTCGAGCCCGTGTGCCATGCTTGCGCGGTCGACCTTGACCAGCACTTCGTCCATGAGATACGTGCGCGCATAGGCCCACAGCAGGTCATTCAAAGATTCTTCCCGCGTGGCTCCCGGAGGAAAGTACACATTGAGGTGTTCGTAGGGTGACGACCGGTTTCCACCGTGCCCAAGCAGCTCCCGCGCCTCAACGTCGTTAAAAGCGTCGAGCCAGCGTTGGTGCCGGTGTCGGCTGTCTGCTTCCACGCCTTTCAAAAACTGTTTAAGTTTAAAATCGAAGCTGAAGTAGGAATGCCGGACGGGGAGCGACCTGATACTAGGCTCGATTAACCGCCGTCGGACGCTCTCGGGGATGTGCTTGTAATAATTGACGAGCGCCTCCGCCTTGAACGTCGGATACCCGGCAAACAGTTCATCGCTCCCGTCGCCGGAAAGCGCAACGGTGACGTGTGTACGGGTAAATTGGGAGAGCAGGTACGTGGGTATGAGCGAGGCGTCGGCAATCGGCTCATCAAGATACGAGAAAATCTCGGGGAGTAACTCCACGCAGCGTTCGGCGGAGAAATGTTCGGTCGTGTGAGAGACGCCAAGAGTGCGTGCGACGCGTTGGGCGTACGCAGACTCATCGAAGTCGTCGTTGGTAAATCCTATGGAAAAAGTTTTTACTTTTTCTTTACTGACTCTTCCGGCATAGTACGCAATCGTGGAGCTGTCGAGCCCTCCGCTCAGAAACACGCCGAGCGGCACGTCACTTACGAGTCTCCGGGCGACACTCGCCTCGAGCATTCGGTCAAGCGTACCGAGCGCCCCGTCAAAGGACAGATTCGATGAAGTGCGTGCAATATCCCAAAAACGTTTTTCTTCGGGTTGCGCGCCGCTTGTATACACCAGGTAACTACCCGGCTCCAACTTCCGCACCCCTTTAAAAATCGAGAGGGGAGTCGGCACATATTCGTAGGTGAGGTACAGCTGCAGTGCCCATGGGTCGATCTCCTTTTTGAAATCTTTGTGGCACATAAGCGCCTTCAGTTCAGAACCAAATACGAGAGTCGTATTGAAGATACCCCAATACAGGGGTTTTTTGCCGAGCCGGTCGCGTACCAATAGCAGCGACTTTTTCCGCACATCGTAGAGGGCGAAAGCAAACATCCCGTTAAGCCGGGAAAATGCCTCCACCCCGTATTTCTCATAGAGCGCAAGTATCACCTCGGTATCGGTGTTGCTCTTGAAAAGATATGTTCCTCCGGCTTCAAGCTCGCGCCGTAGTTCCGCGAAATTGTAAATCTCCCCGTTGAAGGTAATGACCGTGTTGCCGGAGGCGCTCTTCATCGGCTGATGTCCGGATGCGGAGAGGTCGATAATAGACAGCCGCGTGTGCGCAAGGCCGGCACCGTCGTGGAGATAGGTGCCGTGATCATCGGGACCGCGTCTCCCGAGTGCCGCATTCATTTTGCCGAGCGTCTCCTCATCTCCCGCCCCCAGAAATCCCGCGATGCCGCACATAGTGCTTAAAAGCGGACCTTCTCTGTGATTCGATAGGTCGGTTTGTCTTGCAGCTCGTGGTAGGTGCGCGTGAGCATCTCCGCGATGAGTCCCAGAAGGATGAATTGAATTCCGAGTAATATGAGGAATATGGTGAGGAGGGGAAGCGGAGTATTTACAAAATGGACATCGTATCCGAGCTTAAGGATAAACATCCACACGCCGCTGCACAACCCCAGGGCAATACTTAGAAATCCGAAACTACCGAAAAAATGCATGGGCCGGGCAAGATAACTCGTTAAAAAGAGGACTGAAACAAAATCAAGCAAACCCCGGACCGTACGCCCCACGCCGTACTTTGAAACACCCGCATGACGTTTGTGGTGCTCGACCGCGAGTTCGGTCACCCGGAACCCCCGCTTGGCGGCGAGTACGGGGATAAGACGGTGCATATCGCTATACAAAGGAATATCCTCAAGAATCTCGCGGCGGTATACTTTGAAACCGCAGTTGAAATCATGCAGGGGGATGCCGCTCCACTTCGACACGACGCGGTTGAAAATCTTGGACGGCCAGGTCTTGTCGATGGGGTCATGCCGGATTTTCCGCCAGCCGACGACGAAATCAAAGCCCTCGTCCAACTTTGCAACCATCCGCGGAATTTCCGTCGGATCATCCTGCAGATCCGCATCAAGGTTGATGAGTATCGCCCCCCTGCTCTCCTTAAACCCCGCCGTCATGGCGGCGCTTTTGCCGAAATTCCTGCCGAAACGGATGACGGTAATCCGCGGATCTTTTTTCGCGAGCCGTGTAAGGTCCGCAAAGCTCGAATCCCGCGAGCCGTCGTCTACGAACAGTATCTCGGCGTCTCCGAGCCCTTGCAGACCCTCCGATAATTTCTCATGCAGAAGGTCGAGATTTCCCTCCTCGTTGTAGACCGGGATGATGACTGAATACTTCATGGTATGAAGGCATTCTAGTAGAGTCTTCCACTTCACACAATCGGGCTTTTGCTTTGCGCAAAAGATACTCATGCAAGCGACCTGCGCAGCGTATACGGAGCCCTGCCCCGTTGCCGGCCTCATTCTTTTGCTACACTACGACCTAATGCCCGATATACCCTTCGTCCAAAACGTGCGGAAGTACGAACAGGTGTTGAAATATTTGATTGCGGGCGGTTCGGCCTTTGCGGTCAATATCGTCACGCTCTATGTTCTGACCGACGTGCTGCACGTGTACTATCTTCTCTCCACCGTCGGGGCATTCCTCACCTCGTTCGGCGTCAGTTTTGTTCTCCAAAAAGTATGGACATTCAGAGAGCTCTCCCGTGACAATCTGCATGTCCAGCTGCCGCTCTACCTGCTTATGCAGCTGACAAATCTCGGCCTCAATACAATGCTTATGTATGTATTCGTGGAGTATCTGCACCTCTGGTACATTCTCTCGCAGGCGATTATCGCGATTTTAATCGCAATAGGGACTTTCTTCATAAACAAAGCGTACATTTTCAAACAGAGGAGCGTACTTTAGCGGATGTTGCGGACCACATAGGAATAGCCGAGTTGGGTCGCAGAAAGAAATTCCTGCAGCGTATTCACTTCTTGCGGCGCTTTACCGCAGGCATTCATATTGATTTCAAAGCACGTCCCGGAATCCGTCTCGCCCGCGCTACACCTGTCGGTACAGAGTCTCCGGATTATCCATACGGAATGGGTGCCTGAGCCGAATTGCGCCAGATATTCCGCTTCCTGCTCCGCCCGGTACGCGGTAGCGGTGAGCGGCTTGAATTCGCTTACGGGCAGACGGTCGCGGTTCTGCAGCAGAAATGTAAAACGGCCCATCGCCTGCCGCTCCTCATCCAAAAGAAGCAATGATGCCGCGTTGACGGGCAACGTCATGCGCCGCGCCGAGTGGTCCGTGATAAAAAGCGTGTCGGGCGTATTGTATTTTTCCATGATGGTCTTGAGAAGCACCGTCTCCGACGACGGGCGGGAGTAGAGCGCAATCGCGTGCCCGAGGACCACCACCGAGAGAGCGGCCGCCACTGCGAGCGCCGCGATTACCGCGCGTTTGCCGAGCTCGCTTATCAGGATTGTGGCGGAAAACGCGCATGCAAGCGTGAGCATAATCGCGTACCGCGGCAGGATATCGAATCCGACGATTACGTGAAAGAACAGATAGGTGAGGATAGGGTGCGCGACGGCGATCGCGATAACCGTGCGCCTGCGCGCACCGGCTAAAAAAGACGCATGGCGCAACGCGAGGAAAATGACCGCAACAACTCCTATGGGATAGAGCAGTATAAGCGGCTGTCCCTGTACGGCGAAGATGAGCGGCTTCAAGAGTCGCGCGGACCAATCAATCGCGCCGCCGACCGTCGTGGATACATCCGCGAATTGCGCGCGCATCAGGTATGCCCTGTAGATGAATGAAATCTGAGTGACAGAGGCAAGAGCCATAAGCCACCAATACTTCCGGACGTGCCGCCGGACATCACGTATCGTGAGATGTCCGAGCATGAGTGCATAGGCAAGCAGCAGAAGGGAAGAGAATGCGCCGACGTAAGCTTGGAAGAAGGTGAAAATACCGCCCCATATAAGGAGAGCCGCATACCTTTCTTTGCGCATCAGGGGTTCGTCACGGTGCGTCAGGTAATATTCCTGGGCGAGGAAGAATGCGCTCGATACCGCAATCAGGGTGATATAGAGTGCCCACATCTTGGCCGTGTGCAGAAATTCGATCACGAGCGCGTTGCTGAGCAAAAGAAGCAAGAACAAGGCAAGCGTGAGCGCAAGCTCGCGCGGGATGTTTTTTCTCCGGAAGTAGAAAAAACAAGCGAGAAGTCCGGCAAGCGCGAGGATGCCCGAAACGAGCCGCAGTATATGCAGCAGCTCGCCGGTATTGAGCGCGACCCATATCTTCGTCGCCGTAAGAGAAAAGCCGGAAAGCGCAAATACAACCGCGATGGCGGGCGCGACCGCAAGGGTGTCTATATACGCCTGCACGCCGCCGTAATATGCGCCCGAAACGGAGAATTCCCACCCGGGCAGCGTGTGTTTTTCGATAGCCGAAAGGGTACTCGTCAGGAAGTAGCTCTCATCCAGGACGATATCCGGGTTGTTGCCGTACGGATTCAGATAGAGGATGCCAAGCGCGATGAAGAGGAACAGCACGAGGGGGAGAATCTTCTTGAACAGTGTCATGAACGCAAGCTTATCATTCAGAGACTATCGGGTACAATGACCAAAACCAGACCTATGAATAATGCTCATATTCCTCTACACAAGGCCATTTCGGGAGCTTGGGCCGGAAAGACCATCGGGCGGATTTTCCTCAACGAAACGGTACGCACAGAATGTGCGGACCTTTCCGGCCGCGTGCTCGATCTTGCCGGCGGAAAGGGCTTCAGCTATTTACAATATCTTCCCTCCGCAATCGAGCTTGTCCGGACAGACCTTCATGCGTCACCCGGCGTGGCAGCCGTCGATATGAATATGCCGCTCCCTTTTCCCGGCTCCTCATTTGATGGAGTGTTTCTTTTCAGTGCGCTCTATGCCGCAGAGGAACCCGCGGCGCTCATGCGGGAGATACACCGTATTTTGAAACCGCAGGGCGCGTGCTACATTTCCTCGCCGTTTGTAGCAAATGAAATGCCGGAACCGCATGACTATCTGCGCTTCACCGCCGAAGGGCTTGAGCGGTTGTGCCGGGAGAGCGGATTTTCCTCCGTTGCCATACAGCGCATGGGGGAGCGGGCATCCGCGGCGACCCAGCTTTTGCATCCGTTTTTCCTTTTCAATATCATCAGAATGTTTGTCTACCCGCTCGCCCTCCTGTTTGACAATCTCGTCCCACGCTCCGTAAGGGCCGCGCACCCCGCACCCATTGCCTATTTTGTACGCGCTACGAAGTGAACGTATGAACCCCATTAGAAATCACGCCCGCGCTAGCGCGCCCAAAGAATCTGCGGGGCCGGCTATTTCTAACGGGGCAAAAAAAATCAAACTCGTTATCGCCACCAACGATTTTATTATCGGCGGCGTACAGCGTCTTATCATTGATACCCTGACGCATCTTGATAGAGATCGCTTCGACATATATCTGATTACGCTCATTCAATTTCCCGATACGAAGGCAACCTTCTATGACCGTATACCGCCCGACGTGAAGGTCGTCAAACATCACTTCAGAAAATTCAGGGATGTCCGTGAGTGGTTCCAGCTTGCGCGGACACTCCGCGAAATCAGGCCTGATGTCGTCGACGCGAGTTTATTCTTCAGCAATACCATCTTTACCATACTGAAGCCCTTTTTTGGATATGCAATCATCACCGGAGAGCACAACTCCGGCGACGCGAAGCCATATCTGATGCGCGTAGTCAACCGGGTGCTCTCCCCGCTTAGATTCAGGATTGTGGGCGATTCGGAGATGGTCGTTACGTTCGTTTCTGAAACGGAACACATTCCACGGAGTCGTTTTACGGTCATTTACAATGGTGTCGACCTGAAGACTATCGAAAAGGAGAAGAAAGAATACGCCCACCGGCGGGACGCCATGCGCTTGGAGCTTGGTATCGGACGGGATGAATTTGTATTTCTAAATGTTTCCCGGATGGTCAAACAGAAGCGTCAGGAGCTTGCGGTCGAAGGGTTCCGCCTCTTCAACCAAAAAAATCCGGGATACCGCCTTGTCCTCGTGGGCGACGGCCCGCGGATGGGTGCAATCCAAGAACAGGTGCGGGCCGCCGGATTGGAATCGAAGATTGTGCTCGCGGGCGAGAGTACGGACGTGCACCGTTTTTACGCTATCGCGGACGCGTTTCTTCTTACATCACAGCGTGAGGGTTTCTGCATTGCGGGTATGGAAGGACTTGCGTTCGGTCTGCCGCTCATCGCAACAAAAGTGGGCGGTGTCGTGGAGTATTTGAAAGACGGCCAAAACGGCTATTTTATTTCTGGATTTACGGCCGAGGCAACAGCGGAGGCAATGGAGAAAATCGTCGGCGCAGATCTTGCGACGATGAGCAAGAACGCGACCGAATCCGCACAACCGTACACAAGTGAGCGGGCCGCCGCCGCCTACGAGCAGTTGTTTCTGCAGAGTGTGGGGCAATGATACACTCTATCCGTATGTCGATTGACCCCCACGCTGAAAGCACAGCCCGTGAACGGGCGGAGCGTTTCTTACGCGAGGGCGGCAACTATACCGACCCGTATGAGCGCGAGAAATTAGTCCGTGACTGGGTCCAGAAAGCCGATGTGGCAAAATCCGTCGTCGCGGATTTTAAGGAGCGCATAGGGGAAGTACGCGGCAAAAAGCTCCTTGATATCGGGTTTGGGAACGGTCTGTATTCGGTGGCGTTTGCAGGTGCGGGAGCGGAGACCCACAGTCTTGAGGTCAATGATGTGCTTCTGCAGATTGCACGCGAGAACGCGCATGATGCCGGTGTGAACGTGGATTTCCGGGTGTACGACGGCGACGCCTTTCCGTTCGCGGATAATTCTTTTGACTACGTATTTTCGGTCAGTGTTATCGAACATGTAACCGATGCACGGCAAACGCTCAAGGAGGCGTGTCGCGTGCTCAAACCGGATGGCACATTCTATCTGGCTTTTCCCAACCGATGGCGCCCCCGGGAAGCGCATACCGGTATTCTCTTTTTGAGTTACCTGCCCCGGATGTTCGCGCAGTTCTTGTTGCGGAATCTTTGGAAGCGCAACACCGTCGAAGAGCTCAACCTTCATTTTCTTAGTTTCTGGTCCATGAAGCGCTTGTTGCGGGGCACAACCTTTCGCATTAGGTTTGAGTACCGAGGAAAGACATGGCCGCGCCGCTTGCTCAAGCGTTGTTTGGGGTTCTTCGGGGTCCATCACAGTGCGATTTTGGGGACGGTCATGGTCGTACTTCAGAAAGAATAATTGTCTATGAACACTGTCCCTGCGCGAAAACTGAAAGTAGCTCTAATGACCTACGCCGTCGACAACCGGCGCGGCAAGGGCACGGCTCTTGCCGCGCGTAAGCTTATGGAGCATCTGCTCGAGGACAAGCGGTTTGAATTTTATCTCGTGCACTACGAGCATGTAGATGACCCGCTCTATAAAAGAGCGCACGAGATTATAATGCCGGATATCAGACTTCCGGCCGGCACGCGTTTCGTCCGCCAAATGCTGTTTTTCTGGAAATACAGGAACGAGCGGTTTGACATCATGCATTGGTTTCAGCCGCGTTTGTATCCGTTCTTCTGGTTTGCGCCTGCCCGCCGACTTGTCGCCACGCTTTTCGGCGCCGGCGATGTGACGGCGCCCGGCGCATTTCCCTTTTCCCGCAGGATGTTCAATTTTGTTTTGCGCCATTTCAATGCACGGGTCAATGCGCTGATTGCGGCGAGTGAGTTCGGCAAAGAAGAAATTGTCGAGTGGTATCACGCAAAGCCCGACAAGGTCCGCGTAATTTATTTGGGTGGCGGCGAGAATTTTATGCCGCTTGATAAAGGATCCGCGAAACGCGTAGCGAAAAAATACGGCATCGAAGGTGATTATATTCTCGATATATCGTTGCACACACGGCACAAAAACATCCCCGCGCTGATACAGGCATACAGCATTGCCCGCGAGAGGGGTATATCCCAGAAGCTTGTAATCGTTGGCGCCAACAACGATTACAGGGAAGAGGCATACAGAGTCGCGCGCGCTTGTGCATATACCGCGGACATTATCTTTGTCCCGTATGTGGAATCTTCAGACCTCAATGCAATCTACTCCGCTGCCGATCTTTTTGCCTACCCCTCACTGAACGAGTCGTTCGCGCTCCCGGTAATCGAAGCATTCGCATCCGGAACGCCCGTCATTACATCAAACACAACGTCATTCCCTGAAGTCGCGGGGAACGCGGCGATAACGGTCGACCCCCAAGACATACCCGCGCTTGCCGACGGAATTTGTCGCATTCTTACGGATGCCGCCCTGTCAAAGTCTCTTCGCGCGAAGGGGCTTGAGCGCGCAAAGAAGTTCACCTGGAAACACACGGCGGAAGAAACGGCTACACTCTATGAGACGCTATGTTGATTGAACACCTTCCCGAAGGCCCGGATATTGAGGCCGATGTATGCATCGTCGGTGCGGGCGCAGCCGGCATCGTACTCGCTCTTGAATTGATGGATGCGGGGCGCTCGGTCGTCCTTCTTGAGAGCGGAGGATTTGCGAAAAATGCGGACACGCAGGCGTTGTGTGATCTCGAAACACCATTTCTTCCGGTGAAACAACAATCCCGTATACGCATGTTTGGCGGTACCACCACGGTATGGACAGGCGGCTGGAAACCGCTTGAGCGCGATGATTTCGAAACGCGTGACTGGATGCCGTTTTCCGGGTGGCCGATCACGCTGGCGCACCTCGAGCCGTACTATGACCGCGCGGCAAAGCTTGTTGGCGGTCTTACGACGCGGGATTTTGCGGAAGCGGGGGCGGTGCAAATGGCGACCGAGTTTTCCCGGGGTATCGGCGAAAGCGGGGGGCTTCTCACGACGGTGTTGTGGGAGATGCCGAAGAAGAAATGGGATTTCGGGAAGGTATTTCGCGACGTACTTGAGGCGTCCTCCTCGGTGCGAGTTTTCCTCAACACAAATGTGACGGACATAGAAAAGCGGGGAACCGGGATAACCGGCCTTTCCGTCAAATCGCTCGAAGGTACGGGCGGGAGGGTTACCGCCGGGGTGTATGTCATAGCATGCGGCGGAATCGAGAATGCGCGCTTGCTCCTGCATTCCAAGATCGGCCTCGAGCATGATCAGGTCGGCCGCTATTATATGGATCACCCGAAGGGCACCGTCGGCACCATACATCGCCCTGACTATGCCGTATATGCACCGGTCACGGGGGAACACTATAGGGCGGGAGGCCGTCTCATCACCGGTTTTCAGCTTACACCCCGTTTCCGGAGCGAGCATCGCATTCCCAATTGCTATGTACAAATCCGACCCGCCTATGCACAGCACTCTCTTGCGCGCCGCGTGGCGCGGAAATTCTTGGGCGTTCCTTATACGGTTGAGGGGATGAACCTGCGCACATTTATAGAGCAGGTACCCGCGCCGCATAACCGCGTTACCCTCTCCCACATACGGGATGCATTTGGCAATCCTCTCCCGCGGGTCGAGTGGACGCTTTCGGAGCTTGATAAAGAAGGTGCCCGTCAGTTGCACCGGCAGCTGCAGGTAGAACTTGCCCGTGCCGGCCTCGGGGTTCTCGAATCCCGGGTCTTGGCTTCTGCCGAGGATTGGCCTCTGTCATCGGACGCCTCGCACCATATAGGAACGACGCGCATGGGGTATGATCCGAAAACGTCGGTTGTTGACGCAAACTGCCGTGTGCATGGAGTAGGTAATCTGTTTGTCGCCGGAAGCTCGGTGTTTCCGACGGGCGGAAATGCAAATCCCACGGCCACCATCCTCGCACTCGCCGTGCGCCTCTGCGACCACCTGAAAACATTGCCATGAGCAAACAACCAAAGACAGTACTCGTTTTTACCGCGGGAGACTACACGACGGCAAGCTCAAAGTATCGAGCATTTCTCCTAGGCAGGTATTTGACGGAAGCGCGGTCGGATATTTCGTGGGACATCGTCAGCCCCTCAACGAAAGAAATATCCGCACTGTCGTATCCCGCACGAGTATGGATGGCGGCACAACAGGCGTGGAAATTATGTTGGTTCCCGCGTCATGACGTTGTGTTTATGCAGCGGGCGATATACAACAAATTTGTTTTTCTTGCACTCCTTATGCAGAACCTCCTGCGCATCCGTCCGTCAATCTTTGATTTTGATGACGCCATCTTCACTCACTCGCCTTGGAAAACGTATCTCCTCGTTCGGACCTCGAGCGCGGTTACGGTCGGCAGCCACCATCTCTATGAGTATGCGCGGCGATACAACAAGAACGTTACTCTCATACCAACGTGCATCAAATTTTCGGACTATGCGGCCATACAGAGAGGAGGAGAGAATACGAAAGAGATAACCCTCGGCTGGATTGGGAACGGCCCTTCCTACATTCCGGAACTCTCCCTTGTGGCGGAAGTTTTACGCACACTCTCCGCGCGCGACGTTCCGTACCGTTTTCTGCTCATCGGTACCTACGGTTCCCCGGCAATTCACAAACTGTTCGATTTTATTCCGGAAAACCGGAAAACCGTCATCGAGTATGTAGACGCCAAGTCCGACGTAGACCTTGTTCCGTATCTCTCAAAAATGGATATCGGTCTCATGCCGCTCCAAGACAATGAATGGAACAAGGGCAAGTGTGCGCTCAAAGCCATTCAGTACATGGCCGCTGGCGCTGCAGTCATTGCGAGCCCAGTAGGGGAGAATACCGTCCTCATCACTCATCACAAGAGCGGTATGCTTGCGCGGACGAAAGAGGAGTGGGTAGCGTGTCTCGACGAGCTCATCGAAAACTCCGCCCTTCGAAGAGACATAGGTGCCGCAGGTCGCACGCGTGTTCGCGAGCATTATTCTTTTGAATCACAATGTCCCGCAGTGTACGAGGTGATACGTTCGATCATGTAGCACGATGGCAATTATCAATCGAATCATTATACTGTAGACACTATGTCATCGGGAGAGAAACCCAAAACTATTTTCATCACCGGTGTCGCGGGTTTCCTCGGGAGCCACTTGGCCGAAGCGCTCCTCAAACGCGGGCACACGGTCCGTGGTGTCGACAACATGATCGGCGGGTACCTCGACAATGTGCCGCAAGGCGTCGAGTTCCGCCAAATGGATTGCATCGATCGCGAGGGCATGGCGAGGTTCATGGAAGGCAGCGACATCGTCTATCACTGCGCCGCGACCGCGTATGAGGGTCTCTCCGTCTTCTCGCCTCATCTTGTCACGCAGAACATCTTCGGCATTACGCTCTCGACGATAAGCGCGGCGATATCCACCAAGGTTCGCCGGTTCGTAATGTGCTCTTCGATGGCACGCTATGGCACTCAAGACAAGATGCCGTATACCGAGGATATGATACCGAAACCGCAGGACCCCTATGGTATCGCCAAATATGCCTCTGAGCTCTGTCTTGCGAATCTGGCGACAACGCACGGGATGGAGTACTCGATCGCCGTGCCGCATAACATCATCGGCGCGCGCCAGAAATACGACGACCCGTACCGCAATGTTGCTGCCATCATGATTAATCTCATGCTGCAAGGCAGGCAACCAATCATCTACGGCGACGGCGAGCAAATGCGCTGTTTCTCTTTTTATCAGGATGTTGTGGATCCTCTCATCAAGATGGGCTTCGAGGACAAGGCGCTGGGAGAGATCGTAAATATCGGACCGGACGAGGAGCCCGTGACCATCAACAAGCTGGCCAGTGTGGTCGCCGAACTCATCGGCATGAAGCTCGACCCTCTGTATATGCCGGACAGACCGCAGGAGGTAAAGGTGGCCACCTGTAGCGCCGAGAAGGCGCGCAAGCTCCTCGGATACACGACGTCGACGAATCTCCGCGAGGGGCTCGCCGATATGATCACCTACATCAAGACACGCGGCCCCAAGCCCTTCACCTACCACCTCGACCTCGAGATAGTGAACGACCTGACACCGCGCACGTGGAAGGAGAAATTGTTCTAAGACCTCACGCTATCTTTTCCAAAGTCGCCGCTGAATTCTCTGCAGGAGGGTGTGTATCTTAAAGCGCGCGTCTCCCACCGTGCGCGCTGGAGAGCCCAGTGGTCTTTCCTCCACTTGTTTGTAGATGAAGCACATGCTCGGATAGAAATGCATCTCGCTGATGCCCCTGCTCTCGACTACCGGTCTTCCCTTTGCGCGTTCATTTTTGCTTGCCGCGGAGTTGAGTGAGTGAGTGAGTGTGGCGAGATATTCTGTCGTCGTTGGAGATTTGTCGAGGAACTCCGGCCAATACGATGTGTGCAGGTCCTCAATAACATAAACCCCACCTGCGTTTAAAAGCGGGAACAGCACGTCGAAGCTTGTTTGCTGCTGGTTCATGGTGTGTCCGCCGTCGTCGACGATGATGTCATACCCCGTGAATTGTGAAAGAAACTTTGGGTCGGCTTGATTGCCGATCTTTATCGAGATCCTTTTTCGTGTGTGTATGGCGCACAAAGGATCCACATCAATACCCGTGATGAGAGAATTGGGAAAGTACTTCGCCCACATCTCGACAGAACCACCGTATTGAACGCCAATCTCCAAAATCTTCAATTCCCGCTCCCGGAGACTTCGAAAATGCGTATCGTACAAGTCGAAATAATCCGAGTGCTTGCGCGAGTGATGGTCGAAGCTCTTTAAAGAAATGTTCTTATCAGACATAGGTAGTTTCAATCGTGAAGAGTATCACGAGAGCGCGGGTTTCTTCAAGTTTGATTAATTGTTCATAAACGACTATTCTTCTCTCATGCGGAAGAAAAGACGGGCTCTGATTACAGGTATTACGGGCCAGGACGGTTCCTACCTTGCGGAGTATTTGGTGGAAAAAGGGTATGACGTCTGGGGTCTTATGCGGAGAACGAGCCTTAACCCTCTGCTC
>Ga0209542_10012923_pt1 | contig 14504 bp, 16 predicted proteins | sample RifCSPhighO2_01_FD_184028 | JGI IMG/M metagenome (GOLD analysis project Ga0209542, IMG submission 184028) | Soil microbial communities from Rifle, Colorado - Rifle CSP2_plank highO2_0.1 (SPAdes) (version 2) | ecosystem: Environmental > Terrestrial > Deep subsurface > Rock core/Sediment ...
CGTCGAGGAGGGAAGTGGCCGCATCAAATTTATCTCTCAAGGTATTGACCTAAATGACCAAGACATCGTCTCTGTCCGCGCCATTACTGGCTCAGCAGGTAAATGGAGTATTGATGGAAGTGGAAGACTTGTCGTCAATGAAGTACAGACGAATAAGTTGTGCGTAGGGGAAACGTGTGTAACTGAGGATGAATTTAAGAATGTATTTGGAAATTCTCAAACCGCCGCAGTTTCTACAACACCACCTCCAACAGAGGAGGAAAGCCCAACCCCTTCTTCAACTCCGCCAGTGATTGATGAGGAAAATGCAGAAGAACCTCCAGCTGAAGAAGAAACAACCGAGGAACCACCGACAGAACCTGCGGTTGAAGAACCCACCCCCGAGCCGGAACCACAACCAGAAGTAATTCCGGAAGAATCGGAACCTGCACCAGAACCCGAGCCAGCTCCAGAACCTGCTCCCGAAGAACCAACTGTCCCAGAATCTGATACAACTCCCACTCCCGAATTGGCTTCTTAAACGTTTGAATTTTTAAATTTTTAAATTTGACTGTGTATGGCGACCATTGAACGCTTTGAAGACCTAGAGCAAATTTTTAATTTTCAATTTCTAATTTCTAAACAATTTTCAATTTTACAGTATGAATTATGACCTTGAAAAAAGAACAAGGGATTTTAGCAAGGAAGTCATAAAATTCTTAAAACATATCAAAAAAGACGAGATCAATAAAAGCTTGATTTCTCAATTAGTTCGATCGTCCACGAGTGTTGGCGCAAATTATTGCGAAGCAAACGGAGCTAGCTCAAAAAAAGATTTCAAAAACAAAATATTTATCTGTAGAAAAGAAATTCAAGAAACAAAATATTGGATAGAAATTATTGCAGAATCAAACCCAGAAAATAAAAAAGAATTAGGAAGGCTATGGAAAGAAGCACACGAACTAACCCTCATTTTTAATAAAATTTCTATGACATTGAGAAAAGGAGTAAATCATTGATATATTATGTATTAAATTTGAACATTGTTTTAAAATTAAAAATTAGAAATTGAAAATTATTTTACACGAATGAAATTAAATCGCTCAAAAATCATCTCAATTAGTGCACTGCTTATCGCTACCGCTATCGCCGTTGTTTTTTTGCTTCCCAAACTCTCTCCCATGAACAATCAAGAGGAACATGCTTCGCAAGACGGTGTCATGGGGGGTTCTATAGCGATATCAAATGACGGCAGTAAGGTATATAGCGACAACGACTACGGCTTTTCTTTTTTCTATCCTGAAAACTTTTCTGTCGGCGCGTTTTCCGACGAAGAGGGAACCAAAACAATTCTTGTGCAAAATGCTGAAGAGGGTGTTGGGGTTCAAATTTTTATAAGCGCGTTTGACGAAGATATTGTGCTTAACGCCGATAGAATCAAAAAAGAGTTGCCGGATATTGCGATGAGTGATGTAAAAAACATCGTACTTGGAGGCCTTGCCTCCAAGTACGATGTCCAGGCTGTTTCTTTCAAAACTGGCACCGCAGGCGCGGACGAAAGCAGGGAAGTATGGCTTGTAGCTAAGGGGAATTTGTACCAAATAAGCATTCCAATTCAATCGGAAAAATTAATTAGTGATATAATAACCACATGGCAGTGGGGAAATTAAACTCTTAAATTTTTAAATCTTTAAACCATGTCTTTCTTCTCAAATCCTAAATCTTACTTCTTAATTCTTATCTCACTCTCTTTCCTCTTGCCTTTTACCGCCTCCGCCGGTGTCATTCGCAAACCGCCGAATAATTTGGGACTCGTATTGTATTACCCGATGGATGAAGGGAGTGGGACGACAATATCAGACCACAGCGGCAATGGCCGCACGGGAAAATTCGACGGATCAATCATATATACCCCAGGGTGGAAGAATGGAAAATTTGGAAAAGCGCTCAGTTTCGAAGGAACAGGACTAAGCGATGGACGAATATCTTTCACCGCCTTAAATGTCACCACCACGCACACGGTATCTATGTGGATTTACCTCGCAAGTAACTGCACAAACTGGGCGTCATTGTTTGCAGCCAATACGGGGGACGGCCTGTATTGTTTAGTGAACGGAGGAGGAGGAACAAATCGCATAGATTATTATTTTTCAGTCGCGGATCATGTTAGCAATACCAACATCTCATTCAATCAATGGCATCACATTGCCGTCGTTAATAACGCCGGTTCGGCAACCTTTTACCTTGACGGCGTCGCAGATGGCACCGCGGCTACTGCGCCAGCATATTCCGCAGTAGGAATTGGCAACGATACAGGGAGTGAAGATTTTCCCGGCCGCATCGACGACCTTCGCGTCTACAACCGCGCATTTTCCGCCGCGGAAGTTCTCGCACTCTACAAATCCGGCACGGTAAAAGTGGGTTTAACCGACCTCTCTCCCGGCACGCTCAAAAACGGTCTCACGGGCCACTGGACGTTTGATGGGAAGGATATGGTGACTAATGTGGCGGACAATAGTGGGCGTGGGAATGCGGGATATCTCGTAAATTACACAAGCACCACAACTGCTCCGGGTGCAATCGGACAATCACTCGCGTTTGCTTCGGCAGCAAGTCAGTATGTGAATATCCCTAACACAAGCGGTGATCTTGATCCCGGTACGGGAGATTTTTCTGCAAGTTTTTGGTATAAGGGTACTCCAAGCGGATTGTTTATCGCGGATGATATGAGCTCGACAGATGGAATTTGGGAGATTGGAACTACTGTGGCAGGTGCGGGAGTGTATTATTTTGCCGGCGCAAGTTTTGCCGGTTTTTCGACGGGCAATTTTGCGCTTCCCGGTGATACGGCGTGGCATCATGTCGTCTTTCGCCTTGATCGGAGCACTAATCCAGACACTTATAGTGTGTATGTTGATGGGCAACAAGTTTCAATTACCGGACAAACAAATAGTACAAACGACCACAGTATTGTTTCAAGCTCTGTTGGTATTGGTAAGGCGGGATTTGTTGGCATTTCGTACCGCAACACCCCTATGGACGATGTTCGTACGTATAATCGTCTTCTTACGACAAGTGAAATCACACAACTTTACAATCTCGGCGCAGGACAAAAAGTTGCAAAGACCACGACGCCCGTCGGTACCCTGTCTGACGGGCTCATGGGACATTGGACATTTGACGGCCCGGATGTTAATTGGACGACAAACAAAGTTACCGACAAAAGCGGAAATGGACGCACCGGGACAATAACAAATATTGCAACCTCAACAGGCGCGGTGATCGGGAAGCTTGGCCAGGCGCTTACATTTAATGGAAGTAATAGTTCCATTAGTCTTGGCACTTCGTCAACGCTCCAACCGGGAACGGGCGTGAGTTTCTCGGTATCGCTTTGGTACAAGGGATTAAAAGGAACGACAGAATCATTTGTGAGTTCGGGACCGACTTGTTGCAATTATTGGGATATTGAAAATAATGGCGCGCAATTTGTTACAAGCTCTTGGAGCGTTTCAAAATCTTACACACTTCCTAGTGATAACAACTGGCACCACCTTGTGATAGTGCTTAATAGAACTCCAAGTCCTGATACGGTTGAGGCGTATATCGATGGGGTGTCCCAAGGGTCTGCGACTGGCACATTAGATGATCAAAGCACGGCTGGCGGTGGGGGTACAAATATTGGTAGAGGCACATGGTTGAGCGGCGGCTACCGCCAAGGTCCTATGGACGAAGTACGTATCTACAACCGCGCCCTTTCCGCTTCCGAAGTCACCCAACTCTACAACCTCGGCAAGTAACTAACTCAGTTCCTAACCCCCTACTTGGAGGCCTTGCCTCCAAGTGGGGTTGGATGCTATATTTTAAGTTATGTCGATGAGAAAAACCCAATTTGTGAACGGAGAATTTTACCATATCTATAACAGAGGGGTGGACAAAAGGAATATTTTTTCTAGTCCTAATGACCTGCAGCGATTTTTTCAGAGTATGAATGAATTCAACGTCCTTGAACCAATCGGCAGTATCTACGAAAATTCTTTTTCAAATAAACAACTTGGAGGCCTTGCCTCCAAGTCTGAGAAATTGATAAATTTTGTTGCATACTGCCTTAATCCTAATCATTATCATTTTCTTTTAGAGCAGGTTGCAGAAAGGGGGATTGAAAAATTTATGCATAGGGTGGGAACTGGGTATACAAGATATTTTAATGATAAAAATAAAAGAAACGGGGCGTTGTTTCAAGGAAAATTTAAATCTATTCATGTTGATTCAAATGAGTATCTTCTTCATTTGAGTGCTTATGTGAATTTAAATGATCGCGTCCACCAACTTGGAGGCAAGGCCTCCAAGTTGGTGGGGAGTAAAACGAGTTGGGGAGAGTATCTCGGAAAGACACGAGAAAATTTTTGTAAAAAAGAAATCATTTTTGATCAATTTGATGACATAGTTGCGTATAAGGAGTTTGCGGAAAATTCACTTAAGGACATTATCGAACGGAAGCAGCTCAAAACTGAGCTTGAGGAATTATTTCTCGAGTAAGAGGTATTTATAAATTCAATTTCCTAAGAATATATATTAGGGTATAATAAGATAATTAAAATTTAAGAATTTTCTATGGCAAAAATAAAAGTTGCAATCAATGGTCTTGGTAGAATTGGCAGAGCGGTTCTTAAAACGGCAATCAAACGGGAAGAAATAGAGCTTGTCGCTGTGAATGATTTGGGGGATATTGATAATCTCGCATATCTTCTCAAATACGATACTGTATATGGTAGAAGTGGACTTGATGTTTCGACACAGAAAGGGGAAAAGTTGTTTATGATGGTCAATGGACAGAAAATCGCATTTTTCCAGCAAAAAGAGCCGTCGCTTCTTCCGTGGAACGAACTTGATGTGGATGTAGTGGTTGAATCAACGGGGTTTTTTGAAAGTTTTGAAAAAGCTCACGGACACATTGATGCGGGCGCGAAGCGTGTAGTGATTTCGGCTCCGGCGAAAGAAGGGGGTGATGTAAAAGGTGCGACGGTTCTTATGGGTATCAACGAGGATGAACTTGCCAATGTTCAAGTTTCTTCCAACGCATCATGTACTACGAATGCAGGAAGTCCGTTGATTCAAATTTTGCATGAAACTATTGGTGTGGAAAAAGCACTCTTGAACACGGTGCATGGTTATACGGCAACACAACGTCTTGTGGACTCTCCTGACGCGAAAGATTGGCGTCGTGGACGAGCGGGCGCGCAAAATATCGTACCGTCTACTACGGGTGCCGCGATTGCTGTGGCGAAAGTGATAAAAGATCTTGATGGGAAATTTGACGGTATCGCGATGCGGGTGCCGGTCATTACCGGTTCTGTGGCGGACATAACGTTTGTCGCAAAACGCGATACCAGTATTGAGGAGGTAAACGATATTTTGCGTAAAGCGGCGCAAGAAGATCGCTGGAAGAAGGTGTTTACGGTCACGGAAGAACAAATTGTTTCGTCGGACATTGTGGGAAATCCTCACGCGGCAATCGCAGATCTTTCGTTCACGAAAGTCGTGGGAGGAAATCTCGTCAAAGTACTTTCATGGTATGACAATGAGATGGGGTATACTCACGCGCTTGTGGAACATGTATTGAAAGCGGGAAGTTATATAAACTAGCTTGTAGTTATTAGCTTATGGCTTTTAGGAAGACACTAAAAAAATCAGAGACCCCCACAAACTAACAGCTAAAAGCTTAAAACTATGAAAATATTTATCGGAAGTGATCACGCAGGATTTGAGCTCAAGCAAAAGCTGATCTCTTTCATTGGTTCGCTTGGTCATGAGATTGTGGACAAGGGCGCGTTTACACACGATGAACACGATGATTATCCCGACTTCATTATTCCTGTTGCAGAAGAGGTGGTAAAAGATTCCACATCCCGTGGAATTATTTTGGGCGGGTCAGGACAAGGGGAGGCGATTGCGGCAAATCGCGTAAAAGGCGCGCGCGCGGCGGTATTTTATGGAGGACCGCTGGATATCGTGGAACTTTCGCGTGAACACAATGATGCGAATATTCTTTCTATTGGCGCACGATTTGTAAGTGAAGGCGAAGCGGAAACTGCCGTTCAACTTTGGCTTGAAACACCCTTTAGTGGAGACGAAAGACATATGAGAAGGATCAAAAAAGTAGGTTAGTATATTAGTAATTAGTATCTTAGATTTTAAACCAAAAACTAATTTACCAATTTGCTCATTACTAAAATACTAACTTACTAATCTACTAAATTACTCATTGAACATATGGCCGAAATAATTCCCGCAATTATGCCCAAAGATTTTCGAGACCTTGAAGAAAAGGCCTCTCTTTTTGCAGACTATGCCGATATGGTGCAAATAGATATTATGGATGGAATTTTTGTTCCGGAAAAAACGTGGCCATATATTGGTGATGCAACCGAGTTTTACGATATTGTTGGCAAATCACGCGCGTATCCCCACAGCCGCAAACTTCTTTATGAAGTTGATCTTATGGTTGCTCGACCTGAGTCGTGTCTTAAGGGATGGATCGAGACCGGGGCAGTGAGAGTCATTGTTCATCTTGAATCGATCGGCGACTTTGAATATTTTTGGAAAAATTTGGAGCACAATAAACATCCTCAAATAGAGAATAAGCGAACCAGCGGGTTTCAATTCGGGCTTGCTATCAATATCGACACTCCCAACGAAGTATTGTATGAAAAAATTGAGCGTGACCATGCAAAAGCGCCACGATGCATTGATTTTGTGCAGTTTATGGGAATTGCGAAGATCGGCTACCAAGGGGAGCCATCTGATGAACGAGTTCTCCCCAAGATAGCTCAATTCAAAGAACGTTTCAGTGATATAATGGTAAGCGTGGATGGAGGGGTAAATTTTGATTCAGCCCCGAAATTGCTCGCCGCAGGCGCAGACAGACTTGTTGTAGGTTCGGCAATTCTAAAAAGTGGCGATATTACGGGAACGATCGAGAAGTTTATAGGGCTAGAAAAGTAAGTAAGTTAGTATATTAGTAGTTTGGTAGATTGGTTGAACTTTAAAACCGGACTTTTTCTAAAATACTATCTACTAACATACTAAACTATCATTAACTTAAAAAATGTCTCATTTACATGACGACCCCGATAGCGCAACGCTTCGCGTTGGCTACGGGGCAAGAAAAATAAAGATTTAAATAAATATGACCCATCTTCATGACAGTAAAATTAAAGAGTTAGAGTTGAAAGCAAATGAAGTTCGAAAATCCATCATCGAAATGCTTTTGGAGGCTGGTTCAGGGCATACCGCAGGACCGCTTGGTATGGCGGATATTTTCACGCTGTTTTATTTTCATATTTTGAAACACGACCCTAAAAATCCCTCATGGGAAGACCGTGACCGACTGATACTCTCCAATGGGCATATTTGTCCGGTACTCTATGCCGCAATGGCGCACGCGGGATATTTTCCCGTGGAAGAATTAAAAACGCTCCGCAAATTCGGCTCACGCTTGCAAGGACATCCACATCGTGAATTTTTGCCGATGCTGGAAACAAGTTCCGGACCGCTCGGCTCCGGGCTTTCCCAGGCGGTGGGTATGGCGCTTGCGGAGAGAATCGATCATGGAAAATCCTCCGGTAAATTTTTCTATTGCTTTATGGGAGATGGCGAACTTGATTGCGGGCAAATTTGGGAAGCAACAATGCTTGCGGGAAAAGAGGGATTAGGAAATGTAATTGCTATCGTCGATCGTAACAACATTCAAATAGACGGATTCACGGAAGACATTATGCCGCTTGAACCGCTTCGTATGAAATTTGAAAGCTTCAATTTGCACGTACGCGAGGTGAATGGGCATAATCTCAAAGATATTAATGATGCGATTGAGCAAGCACAGGCGGTGTTTAACCGTCCGTCAGTCATCATTGCACACACAATTCCCGGGAAAGGTGTGGAGTTTATGGAGCGGAGATTTGAATGGCATGGCAATCCGCCAGGCAAAGGGCCGGGCGATGTGGTGGCGCAAAAAGACCAGGGAGCGACTGCTCTTGCGGAATTGCGGACACTAGGAGGGAAAATACAAAGCGAACACCAATAAAAAGATTTACGATTTAAGAACTAGAAATGAATTCCGAAATAAAATTAACCCAAAAACTATTTGACACCGACATTGAGCAAGCGCCAATCCGCAAAGGATTCGGCAGGGGAATTTTGAAATGAGTCTATGAAAATTAACTTTCTTTTTTCGAAAACATACGATTTTTTAATGTCACTGGATAGTACCTCTGTCGCTAGAATCAACAAATCTCTCGGTATTCTTGAAAAATATGGACATACTACTCGCTATCCGCACACAAAGCACATTACCGATGGCGTGTTCGAACTTCGGGTTATTGGGATGAAAAATATACGTATTTTCTTTGTATTTAACAATGAGGAAGCGGTTATTTTGCACACATTTGTTAAAAAGACCCAGAAAATCCCACGTAAGGAAATCGAGTATGCAGTTAGTTTGAAAAATAAGTTGCAATAATATAGCATATATGCTATATTCTAAATATTATGAAAATGAAAACATTTACACAATTTAAGAAAGAATCGCTTAAACGCCCAGGGGTGCGGAAGGCAATGGAGGATATTGATCTCGAATTTCAAATCATTGAAGCTATTATCGAAGCGCGGATGAAGAAAGGAGTGACTCAAAAAACGCTTGCAACGGAGATTGGGGTGACTCAATCCGCACTTGCGCGGTTTGAGTCTGGGCGGGGAAATCCAACCCTTTCGTTTATTCAGAAAGTTACCGCTGGTCTTGGGCTTCATTTGACGGTAAAATGAATAAAGTCGCGTAGCGTGTAACGTAGAGCGTAGAGCGCAAGAAAGCAAAAACAAGGAATATGAATCAAGAAATAAAATTAAACCCAAAACTTTTTGACACCGACATCGAACAAGCGCCGATTCGCAAAGGATTCGGTGAGGGGTTGCTTGCCGCGGCGGAAGCAAACGACCAAGTAGTGGGATTGTGCGCAGACCTTACTGAATCAACACAAATGCACCTTCTTGCGAAAAAGTTTCCGAATCGATTTGTGGAGATGGGAATAGCGGAGCAGTCAATGGCTTCCGTTGCGAGCGGTTTAGCGGCAATGGGAAAAATTCCTTTTCTTACGTCGTATGCAATGTTTTCTCCGGGCAGAAATTGGGAGCAAATTCGCACCACAATTTGTTATAACGATTCCAATGTGAAAATTGCCGGTTCTCACGCGGGAATTTCTGTGGGTCCTGATGGCGGAACACATCAAGCGATTGAGGATATTGCCATTACGCGTGTTATCCCCAAAATGACGGTAATCGTTCCCGGGGATTCTATTGAAGCAAAAAAGGCGACCATTGCGGCTGCAAAACTTCGCGGTCCTGTGTATATTCGTCTTGCACGCGAGAAAACTCCAATTATAACCACAGAAGAAACACCATTTGAGATTGGAAGAGCGCAAACATTCTTTAAACCAAAGGACGGACTTGAATGGAATGTCGGCATTATCGCCACAGGTGCGCTCACGTATCAAGCAATAATGGCGGCAAAACAACTTGAGAACGAAGGGCTTGGTGTGTCAGTGCTTCATCTCGCGACCATAAAACCTCTCGATAAAGAGACGATTATTTCATTTGCAAAATCACACAAAGCAATTGTGACCGTGGAGGAACATCAAATGGCGGGTGGAATGGGTTCTGCTGTTTCCGAATTTCTTTCGCAGAATTATCCGATGAAAATGAAAATCATGGGGGTGCAGGATGTATTTGGACAATCTGGAACGCCGGATGAGCTTCTCGCACACTATGGACTGGACGTTAATTCAATTAAGAGCGCCGTAAGAGGACTGCTTTAAGATATGAAAAAAGGACCACTCATTGTCATTCTGACATCGTTCGCCGCTATTTCTATTCTTTTCATCGTTGGTTTTATTGCTACGCAAGTAGAAATATACAACACAATCTCAAATAACGGTCTTACGGCAACAGCCGCACTCACCACTGCTTCTACGGACGGAACCACATCTACGGAAGAAACATCAACAATCACAAATACCACTGAAACCATCACCGACACAACGCTTACTTCTACCACAAATACAACTGAAGAAACTTCTTATGGCGTCAAACTCGCTGATACCGTAGCCCCAGTTATTAAACTCATCGGATCATCGCCGCTTTATCTTAAAACGGGAACCGTATTCGTAGATCCCGGTGCGCTTGCGTATGATGATCGCGATGGAGATATTTCAATACGTATTTTGCGGGAAAATAATGTGAACACGCAAGTTGCCGGAATATATCGTGTGATATACGGAGTTGCGGACCGCGCGGGAAACAAAACACGCGCAGAGCGAACAGTAATTGTTGTCGCAAATACCGAAAACTCTACTACTGAAACAGTGCAAAAATTATCAGAACCGATATCTGAACCGCCACCGACCACAACCATTGCTCCAGAACCAATTGAACCACCTATAACAAAGATCACCACAGCATCTCAAGCTGAAATTGATCGCATTCTAGAGGTTATACAATCGGAAAATATCGAGAGGATTGAAGCGGAAAAGCGTCGTATTCTGGAAGAAGCGCGTCGTGCAATGATGAGCGAGCAAGCGACCACGACCACTATTGCTCCACATATTATAGATAAACTTGCAGAGCTTCGTGAGCGTCGTCCGACCACAACCCCGGAGATTATTCAGGAGAAAATGCAAAAGATAGCGGAACGGCGCGAAGCAGTATCTCCACTCGTACGTTTGGATGGAGATCAAGATGGCATATCTGATTATGATGAGGAATTTATATATAAAACAGACCCGCAAAATTTGGATACCGACGGCGATGGATACTCGGATGGCTCTGAAATTCTTGGTGGCTATGACCCGCTTGACCCTGATATCCAGGGAAGGATCGCATATGAGGACCCGCGCGAGCGCGGAGAGATACAAAAAGATTTCTTCGCGGTAGCGGCGATTACTCCCGTTGCGCCTTCGTCTGAAAGTAGTGCGACTGCCACGGAAGAAAAGATTGCGAATAAAATTGAATTCAAAGGGAAGGGATTGCCGAATAGTTTTGTCACCATTTATATTTTCAGTACCCCGATTGTGGTTACCGTAAAGACCGACGAGGATGGGAATTGGGAATATGTTCTTGATAAGGAACTTTCCGACGGTTCGCACGAACTTCATGTTGCGATGACGGACGACACAGGAAAAATTCTCGTGAAGGGGAGTCCGATCCCGTTCGTCAAGACCGCTCAAGCTATCACCGTTGACCAAAATCTTCTCGCGCCATTCGGCGGAACAAAAGGTACAAGCCTCGTATGGAACGCCTATATGTACGCAACCGTGCTCTCGATCCTTGCCGTTATCGGAATTGCATTCATATTTATCGGCATGCGCGCGGGGCCATACGCTCGTCCATATCGCGACGACGAACCACGAGGCGGCGACTTCGGCGGCACCACCAATGCGGAATAATATAAAAAAAATAATCACACAAGGAGCTCTCTTCCTTAGGGATAATCCGCACATCCTTTATACCGCGTTTCTTCTTGTGGTGATTCCATTCGCGTTTCTTGCAAGTGGTCAGCAGTTTCTTGATACTTCAAAGGAAAATCAGGAGCGTGTTGAAAAAGAGCGCATCGGATTGATGCAAGATGTATTCGCGGGGATGCTTCGCGAAGGAGGATATTTTGAGAACGGTTTCCCCGAAGACTTGAGTGTGGGCAGTTCGTTTTTGCAAAACGTTATCGAAGGAATCAAAGAAGAAAATCCGTCCCTCCAAATTCTCAAGGCCGTGGTGCATACGCCAGGCGCCAACATTGTTGTCGCGTCACTTGATACGGAAGAGGTAGGCACGACCGATGTCGCCAACGGACACATATACAGTGCCGCGGGACTTGATGCGAGCCGCTCCATTATTTTTGAAGAATACGCGGATGATATTCGCCATTGGAAAGCGGTGCGCGCGCTCACCGACGAGGTGGGGGAAATACACGGATTTTTATTTTTGGACGTATCAATGGAATCGATCGATGCGGCGGCGGCAAAAAATGTTCGCACGGCATACTACATTCTGTTCGGTATTGTACTGGTGATCGTGCTCTTGCTTGCACGGCAGGCAAAGGTGGTGGACTACGCGGTGCTCTACCGCAAGCTCAAAGAAGTTGACCGCATGAAGGATGATTTTGTTTCTATGGCGGCACACGAGCTTCGTACGCCGCTCTCAGTCATCAAAGGATATATGAGTATGATCTCCACAGACCAATTAAGCGATAAAGACAAAGAGGGAATTTCCCGAGTCAATATTTCCGTTGAAAATCTCAATAGTCTCGTCGGGGATATTCTTGACGCGGTGAGAATTGACCAAGGGCGGATTCATTTTGAAATGAAAGAAATCAGCGTGCCGGAGATCATTGCGGAAGTTGTTGATTCGCTCCAATATCTTGCGCAGGAAAAACATCTTCTCCTCAATTACGCGCGGGCTCCGCTTCCGCATATTTTCGCGGACCCCGTGCGCCTCAAACAGGTGCTCATCAATATCATTGGGAATGCCATTAAATACACTCCTTCGGGAAGTGTGACCGTTATGACGAACGAGGATAACGGGAAAATATTCATTCGGGTGCGCGATACGGGGATCGGTATTGTCGCGGAAGATCAAAAACGGCTCTTCACAAAATTTACCCGCGTGCGTTCAAAGGAAACGGAAGATATTCGCGGTACAGGATTGGGACTTTGGATAACCGCGCAGATCGTTTCCGGAATGAGCGGCACCATTACCGTTGAATCCATCAAAGGGAAGGGGAGCGATTTCATTATTTCCTTCCCCGTTGCGTCTGGAGGTGGGGCGCGGTAGGGTTCATATATGCTTCATTCTTTTAAACCAAAAGTATCTTCTTTTTGGAGGCAAGGCCTCCTCTTGGAGGCCTTGCCTCCAAGTCGTCAAAGCAGGCGGGGGTTCACCCTTGTTGAGCTTTTAGTGGTGGTTTCGATCATTGGGCTGCTGTCTAGCACCGTGCTTGCGACGCTCAACGGTGCGAGAGTGAAGGCCAGAGATGCTGCGAGAACACAATCTATAGCACAACTAAAAAAAGCTATTTATTATGTTTATGATGCGACCGGAGCATACCCAACGCCGAGTTCCGGGGTATTTCTTACGTCTCAATGTATAGGAGAGTATCCGCCAGATAATGTATGTGGTCTGTGGTGGTTTTATTCACAAAACCAGGCATTAAACGACCAAATAAAAAATTATTTACCGATACTCCCAAAATTTGAGGCCAATGGGGTGTTCTGGAATCTTTTAGGTTCTGAAGTTCCCATGCTTGGAATAGAGTATCAATGTCTAACAATGACCTGTTCTTCCGCATCTATTCGATGGGGAATGGAGGAAGATACGGAATGCAAAGGTGGAACACCCGTGGTAAACTACGAAAGGTATTGTTCGTATACATTTTAAAAAAAAGCGAGACAATGAAATGTCTCGCTTTTTAAATACAAATTTTCTTATTTTCTAGCAGACTTACCTCTTGCAACCATCACAAGCCCGAGAAGTCCAGAACCAAAGAGCCATACTGCCGGCGGAACAGGGGTTGTTAATGTTCCAGAAAAAACGAGTAACTCTGAATCTCCATCAAGCGGATTGATTAAAATCCCCATGAAATCACTATAATTATAGTTTGGATTTATATTGGGAAGCATTGATTGGTATACCGTAATGAGTTGGGTGTTCGGACTATATTCCATGTTCGAGTACCTCATCCATCCGTAGTCAAAAACCAATCCATTCAACATTACATCCCAAACCCACTCATTTCCTGCCGCGGCATAAAGATCATCCGGTGGATTATATCCGAGCATTGCCGCTAAGAAGATCGGTGCGACCTCACTGTAATGTTCGGGGGAAAATAGAACCTCTGCTCCCCCAATAACATCGTCGTAGGTATAAAAGTTCGCATTCCAGGTTTCGGTGTTGGTATACCATTCTGGTGAATTTGTTGAGTGCCCAATAAAGTCATTCATTGCGAGCATCTCTTTACCATCAACCAGTATTTTGATGATTCCCGCAAAATATCCGAAATCATTCTTGCCCACCGACTGTCCTTGGACAATGCTTACTGTCGCCGCGGAAGCGGAGACAGAAAACATCAGCGCGCAAAGCGCAAAGATGAATATTTTAATCCTGTTCATTGCCCACCTCCGAGATAGGTTGTTTGGTTTTACTTCAAAGTACAAACTAACTAAACTATCTAACATTATACACCTAAAAACATACACTTGTCAAGCTCATGTGGTAATGTCTAAACACTTTTGGCACTTTTTACTAGAGTTAATGAATGAGTGTAAAAATGCCTAAAAACATATTGGAAGAGCGATTACGGTGGGTTCTGCCCGTCATCAACAAAGAGGTGAGGTTAAAAGATATCATTGCTGTCTGTCCGCATAGCGGAAGGAGTTTAAAGAGATGGCTTTCTCTATACCGCCATGGCGGAGAAGAAGCTCTCAAGC
>Ga0209542_10012924_pt1 | contig 14502 bp, 19 predicted proteins | sample RifCSPhighO2_01_FD_184028 | JGI IMG/M metagenome (GOLD analysis project Ga0209542, IMG submission 184028) | Soil microbial communities from Rifle, Colorado - Rifle CSP2_plank highO2_0.1 (SPAdes) (version 2) | ecosystem: Environmental > Terrestrial > Deep subsurface > Rock core/Sediment ...
CGTTTGGAAGGATTATCGTCATGGAGACCCCACGGATAGCCTACGGCATTGTGACCAAGGAATCTGAAGGTCCCTATGACCCCCTCCTCCCGATAGGGTTATAAGATGCCGCAGCCCCACGCGAGGGATGAAGCTCAGGCAGCGGCCGGAGGATTTCCGCGTCGAGGAACTTCTCGACCTGCCGCTCAGCGAGAAAGGGGGGTACCGCATCTACCGCGTGGAGAAGCGCTCCGTCTCGGCCGTGGACCTGTTGGAGACCCTGGCGGCGCACAGTGGCATCGAGCGCAAGCTGTTAGGCTACGCGGGCCTGAAGGACAGGCACGCGCTGACAGTCCAGCATGTCAGCGTCCCGCAGCAGCACGAGCTGCGCTCCCGCAGCCCGGACATCTCGCTGTCCTTCCTCGGCTACTCGGACCGGGCGCTCTGCCTCGGCAGCCACGCAGGCAACCGGTTCAGCATCACCGCGCGCGACCTCTCGCCGGAGGACGCAGCGCAGGCGGAGAGGCGTGGCCTCAGCGCGAGCATCCCGAACTATTTCGATTCCCAGCGCTTCGGCTCTCTCGCAGGCGGTTTCATCGCTGAGGCGCTCATCCGGAAGGATTATGAGCGGGCGATGCGGCTCTTTTTCGCAGAGCAGCCTTCGGACGCGCCAGGTGTGCGACGGGAGAAGCGCGAGATTCTCGCGAACTGGAACCGCCTCGCGACGCTGCGTCTTCAGGGAAAGAACGGCTATCTCGTCCGCGTCTATCTGAAGACCGAAAGCTGGCTCCAGGCCTACAAGCGCATCTCCCCCGAGCTCCGCCAGCTCTTCGTCAGCGCCTACCAGTCTTACCTCTGGAACGAGTGCGTGAAGGAGCTTCTGTCACCCGTGCCTGGGCTCTTTGAGGTGCCGTACCGCGCGGGGACGCTTTTTTTCATCGAGGGTACGCCTGAACTGCCAGAGAGCTTCCCGACCGTCAGTCACAAGCTCGTTCCGCAGCCGCACGAGGAGCCCATCGTGCACAAAATCCTCGAGAGGGAGCACCTTGCGCTTGCCGACTTCGACATCCGGAAAACCGGGAATTTCTTCAAGACGCATGAGCGCAGGGTCCTTCTCAGCGCGCGGCTAAGACTCTCGGCGGCAGTGGACGACGAGCTCAACCCAGGCAGGCTCGCCATGACCGTCTCCTTCACCCTTCCGCCGGGAAGCTATGCCACCATCGTGCTCAAGCACCTCTTCAGCTAGCGGAAAAGTCCGGTCGTATTGCTCAGGATTCCCCGCATCCCTATGAGACAGCGCGGGAAAATGCCTCTGCCGACCGGTTTCTCCTGACTCGCCTCAGCGGCGGAAAGGCTTTTATTCCCGCCCGCCTCTGCCCTGCCATGGCTACCTTGGAGAGCATCGCCATCATCGGGGCATCGAACGACCGCTCGAGGTTCGCGAACAAGGCGGTCCGCGTCTATCTCGACGAGGGCCTCACCGTCTATCCCGTGCACCCGAAGGAGCAGAGCGTCGAAGGGCTCAAGACCTATCGCTCGGTGCTGGACATCCCCGGGAGGGTGGACATCGCCTCTTTCTATGTCCCTCCTGCGATCGGGGAGAAGGTCGCGCTCGAAGTCATCCGGAAGGGCATCCCCAGAGTGTACCTGAATCCCGGCTCCGAGAGCCCGGAGCTGTTCCGCCTGCTGGACGACGCGGGCATCGAAGTCGTGCTCGCCTGCAGCATCCGCGCGGTGGGCAAGGACCCCGGGGACTACTGACGGAATGCCATTCCAGCGGCAGCCTGAAACCCTTTTAAGCTGCACCGCGCTCCCCGCTCTGGGATGCGGTTCGCAGTCGAGGTACCAGAACTCCAACTGGACTCCATAAGGGACGCGGAGGGAATCCTCTTTGTCGGGGAGGACCACAACGCGCAGGCGCCTCGCGCAGTCATCCAGCTCATAGACGCCTTCAGACCAGAGGCCATCGCGCTGGAGATGCGGCCGGACATCTTCTTCACGTCGTATCTCTCGGCATTCCCCTCGGTGCCCGGCCCCTGGCGGGAGCGCATCGATGCCCCTGGCATCGAGATTGCGATGCTCTACGCGAGAGAGAGCGGGGTGCCAGCATATTTACTCGACTGGCAGCCGACGTGCCCTTCCCATCTGCCGGACGCGCTCCGCGCTCCTCCTGCGCTCACCCCGTACGCGACGCTCGCATCCGAGCTGGAGCGCTCCATCGACACGCTCTTCGGGCAGGGCACGGCCGGCACGGCGCTCGGGGAGGCGAGCGATGGTATGATCGAGACCATAGCGCGATACTATCGCGGCCTTGAAGATGAGGCAGCAGGCATCACCTGGGACATCCTCAGCCAGAGCGACGCAGGCATGCGGCTCCGCAACGAATGGACCGCGCTGGGGCTCTCCGCGCTTCCCCAGCGGCGCATCCTTTACCTCGGAGGGGGCATGCACATCAGCGCAGGAGGAATCCCCTCGCTCGTGCGGCAGACGAGCTACCGGATGAGCGTGGTGCCACACGACCTCTTCCTCGCTCGGGAGCCGGTGCTGGAGACCAGCCAGGGGAAGATTGCCCTGCCGTGGCATCTCCTTGACTACATGCGATGCGAGGTCCCGGGATGTCCCTCCGCGAAGACTTCCTGAACGACCTGGAGCGGCTTGCAGACTGCTGCTCTCCCGTTCCGGAACTGCCCCCGGACGACGGAGGGCTCACCGCCTATCTTCGGGAACTCGATGCCCTGCAGCAGACGCTCCCCTTCTTCTCGGCGCATCAGCCGCTGGCCTTCAGGGAGGCATTCTACGGGCACGGCGAGGGCAGCATCGCGAGCCACCTCGGATTCGGCATCCTCCGGGTGGAGGAGAATCCGAGCGAGCTGGAGCGCGATATCCTTCCCGCAATCTGCTGCCATGAGCTCTCCCACCTCGTCGGGCTCTGGGCTCCTGAGCCGCTGGTCACCGTGCTCGGCTACGAACTGAGCGCGGCAGCCGCTCTCGCAGGTGACGGGACGCAGGCCGCATCGCTCGCGTCTCTCCTGCGCAACACCACCTACATCGGCAGCTATCTCCTCTCCCGGGACAAGGAAGCATGGAAAAAAAGAGTCTGTGGAATGATGCCTGGAGGGTTCATCATGAGAACTGAGCCCCAGCTGGTGGCGCTGGGGCCGGCTCTCTTCCACAGACCTGAGGACTACTTTGTCACACCGTACCGCGCGGTGCGGCGGGCGAAAGGCGTCGTGCGGGATAGGGCCATCTCCTCAGAAGACATCCCTATCCCGAATCTCACGGCGTATCTCAGCGACCCTACTTTCTGCTGGGCCGCTCGCTCGAGGCCTGCTCCAGAACGAGCGAGGTCTCGGTGCGAAGGACGCCCTTGATCGGCCGCAGATGCTCCGAGATGGAGCGGAGAAGCTCCTGGGGCTCCCTGCCTTCGACGCGCGTGATGACGTCGAAATTCCCGGTCACCACATCCGCCTGGCGGACTTCGGGCAGCTCTCTCAGCTGGCGGGCGATGCTTGTCTCTTTTCCTGGTTCCGTCCGAATGTGGACGTATGCTTCCATGCTGCTCACCTCTGGTACGTCCCTAAAGAAGTCCGGCTGGCCGCTCTCCCCCCGCGTTCAAATAGGTAAAGGAATTAATAAATCTTTCGCTTTAACCGTACCGGAACTCGACACCCTTGCCGCCTTTTGGATACTGGAACTGAATGTTCGCGTATGGGCATCCGGTGATGCACGCGCCGGTCTCCAGGCAGTTCTCCCAGTTCACGATGACCTTGTTCTGCTCCGGGCTCCACTCGTAGACATGCGCGGGGCAGATGGTGGTGCACCACTTCCCCTCGCAGCGCACGCAGACATCCTCGGCGATGACCGAGAGGTGGCTCTCCTTCCCGTGCTTGAAGCGCACGAGACCGAGCTTCTCCTCCACCGTCACTTTCTCGTCTGCTTTCATAGCATCGCGCGAAGCGCCCTCCATGTGTCTCCGATGAGCCTGGGAAGCGGCCGCATCCTCAGCGTCTCCTTGAGCATGGCGAGCTGCTCCTCTCCCTTTGGCATGCCGCTCACGGTAAGGAAGCGTTCCGCAAGCATGTTCGCCATCGCGGGATAGACCGTGAGCATCTCCCCGCTCTGGGCAATAAAGTGCGGAAGCTTCCGGTAGCGCCTGAGGTCCTTGAGCACGAAGCTCTGCTCCAGCAGCTTCTCGTATCGTGCCAGGGACGCGGCAGAGAAATCCCTCCTTGCCTTCGCCTCGAGGACTGCCCTGCCGGCGAGTTTTCCCGCCTCCATCGCGAGGTTGCTGCCTTCCCGGTGCGCGGCGTTGGTCATCATTGCCGCATCTCCTGCGACAAGTATCCCGGGCCCGTATAGGTGAGGAAGCGCGGGATATCCTCCCTCGGGAATCATCTTCGCGGCGTATTCCCTGACCTCGCCGTCCTTGATGAGGGGCGCGACAGCAGGATGGGCCTTGAGCACATCCAGCAGTTCATACGGCTTCTGCTTCGTCCGCATGAGGTCGTTGAGCATCACTCCCAGTCCGAGCGAGAGGGACTCCTTGTTGGTGTACAGGAACGCGTAGCCCGCGTTGCCCCTGAGGACATCGCCGAAGAGCTCGATGCTCATGCCGGCATTGTCCTTAAGATTGAACCGTTGCTCTATGACCTCCCTGGGCAGCTCGATGACCTCCTTGCAGCCGACGACGAGATGCTCCGCGGGAAAAGGCCTGTCCGGCTGGAGCCCCGCCTTCTTGCTCAGCCAGGATATCGCCCCGTCCCCCGCGATGACCACATCCGCGTAGACGTCCCCTTCCTTGCGGTCAGTCCGCACGCCGACGACCTGCCCGTCCTCCTTGATGACATCGAGCACCGTCGTCTCGTTGATGAGCATCGCGCCCGCCTTCTCTGCCTGCTGGGCGAACCACGGGTCGAACCTCGCGCGGAGGACCGAGAAACTGTTGTAGGGCTCCTTCGCGAACGCCTCGCTGCGGAAGCCCAGCTTCACCACATTCTCTCCGGAGGTGAGCCAGGCCTGCTCCTCCGCGATGGGCCTCTCAATGGGCGCCTCCTTCCAGAAATCGGGCACCAGGTCCTGGAGCATCTTCCGGTAGAGGATGCCCCCCATGACATTCTTGGTGCCTGGCGCAGAGCCGCGTTCCAGCACGATGACGTCGGCACCCCCTCTCGCGAGGGTGAGCGCCGCGGCGATTCCCGCGGGACCAGCGCCCACGACGCAGGCGTCGAACTTCTCCTCGGCCATCACCAATTTCAGGAGCCTTTCCTGACTTAAAGCTTTCGGTCACCGGGGCCTCGTGGAAGGACACCCGGAAGTTGGCCGCATTGCAGAGAATGTCCGCCATGCAAGCGAGACAGTCCGGAACCCGTATGGGATTCCGGCCGAGGTCTGGGGATTTTCTGCTCGGGCGTCAGCACCGGAATCTTTAAGAGGCAACGCCGATTACCTTCATCCATGCGAATCGGAGCATCGTTCGGATTTTATTTCTGCTGAGGCAGCTCCGGCCTCAAGCTCATTTTCAGCGCGTCTTCGATGCCACTTCTCGCGCAGGTGAACAGCCGGAATCTTTCGCACTGCAACAGAGGTGATACCCATGACAGAAGACTCGATTGAGAAGTACATACATGCACGAGAAGAGATACAAGACACCGCACGGAGCCTTCGCGTGCTGGCTGCTCAGCTGGACAACGACAGATTGCTTGAGCCGGCGCGGGAAGTCGCCGTCCACTCGCTCGCGGAGCTGCTCGGCGAGCTCAGCCGTGAGGCCTTGCGCACGGACAGCGAGGTGGTGCTCTGGAAGAGCGAAGGCGGAACGACCTACCGCGCTGCACAGGGCGAACTGCGCGCCAGCTGGCCTGGCGAGGGCTATCGCACAGGCTGGGGGGAGGACTACATTATCGGTGGCGGGCAGGCAGTGCTCGACGCGGAGCGCGTGGCAACCGAACTCCTCAAAGGGGGGATGCCGCCATACGTTCGGGCAAAGAATATGCTCGCAATCCTCAGAGAGGAGCAGGACGGCGCTGGCCTCTATCTTGACCTGCCCTGGAGCCCTGAGGAGCAATCCTGGTACTGAGGAGGATCCGGCGGGAACGCTGCCATTCGCGGCGCAGGATGCTGTACCTGAGGTCATCATACCAGCGGCCATGGCGGAAGACTTCCCTCCGCAGGCGCCCCTCAGAGGTGAAACCTGCCTGCTCGAGGAGCGCGGCGGAGGCGCGGTTCGGATGCATCACCCGGGCATAGATGCGCTCAAGGCCGAGCGAGCCGAAACCGAACTGCATGATGAGCAGAAGGGCCTCCCGGGTATACCCCCTCCTCCAATGCCGCTTGGACACCCAGTATCCGACCTCTGCGGAGCAGTTGTTCCTGTCCACGTTGGCCAGGGTCATCATGCCCACCACGCGACCTTCAACCGTGATGCCCAGCGCGTAGGCCAATTTGGCCCGGCGCTCCCGCCCCGTTGACGCGATGAAATCCCTGGCGTGCTTCAGGGTGTACGGATGGGGCACGGTGGTGTAGCGCGCGATTGCCGGATGGCCTGCATGCCGAAGAAGGTCGCCCGCATCCCCTCCGCACAAGGGCCTCAGGATGACGCGACTCCCTCGCAGGGTGGGATGCATGCCACCCCTCCTCTGAGGAGGGCATAATAATCTTGCGGTCACCGAAAATCATAAATAGCACGCGCCCTCCGTCGCAGCGGGGATGACGCTCAAGATTCTGGTCATGATAAAGCAGGTCCCTGACCCGAGCAGGAACCGCCGGATGACCGCAGAGGGGAGCATCGACCGGGAGTCCACCCCCGCCGTGATGAACCGGAACTGCAAGAACGCCGTGGAGCAGGCGCTTGCCATCAAGGACGCTCATCCCGCCGAGGTCACGGTGATGACCATGGGGCCGCCGAAGGCGGACATCGCGCTGCGGGAGGGAATCTCCATGGGCTGCGACCGCGCCATCCTGCTCACGGACCGGAAGCTGGCCGGCTCCGATACCTGGTCCACCGCATACGCCCTCGCCTGCGCGGTGCGACGCTTCGTGCGTGACTTCGGCGCGTACGACATGGTCTTCGCGGGGATGCAGACCACGGACGGCGATACTGCGCACGTGGGCCCGCAGCTTTCCGAACGGCTGGACATCCCCGTCGTCGCATACTGCGAACGGGTCACCCTGGAGAAGGACGGCAGCACCAGGGTGCGGCGCATCATCGAGGGAGGATACGAACTGCTCCGCGTGAAGAAGCTGCCCTGCCTCTTCACCATCACCGGCACGGGCAACGAGCCCCGGGAGCCGTCCCTCAAGGGACTCATCCGGGCGAAGCGCGCCCAGGTCATTTCATGGAATGTCGATGACGTTCAGGCCGACGTCGCCAAGATTGGCCTTGCCGGCAGTCCTACCATCGTGTACAAGGTCAACAAGGTCGAGTACACCAAGCCACCGTGCCAGGTCATCCGTGGCAGTCCAGAGGAGATGGTCCGAGAGCTGCTAAAGCGCATGGCCGCCGACAAGAAACTCGAGGTGCTGGGCATTGCCGCATGAGCCGTACCGCGGGGTGTGGATTGTCGCCGAGCAGTCCGGGGGAAAGCTTGAGCGCGTCTCTCTTGAGATTCTCGGCAAGGCCCGGGAGCTCGCCGAGCAGCTCAAGGTCCCGTGCTCTGCGGTCGTGCTGGGAGAGAATGTCAAGCCGCTCGCCAGGGAACTCATCGCGCACGGCGCAGACACGGTGTACGTCGCGGAGCACCGGGAACTGAAGCACTACCGGAACCTGCCCTATCGCAGGGTGGTATGCGACCTCGTGCGGGAGCATAAACCCGAGATACTCATCCTCGGGGCGACCACCGTGGGCCGCGAGCTCGCGCCGAGCATCGCCGCGCGGCTCGAGAGCGGCATCACCGCGGACGCGACCGAGCTCGTGGTGGGGCCGTACTACGACAAGATTACCAAGCAGGAATACCAGGAGATCTTCCAGCCGATACGCCCGAGCTTCGAGGAGAGCGTCCTCGCCACGATTGTCGGCCCGAGGAACATGCCCCAGATGGCATCCGTGCGCCCGGGGGTGTTCCCGCTGAAGCAGCCCGACCCCAAGCGGAAGGGAGAGGTCATCGCGGTGAAGCCTACGTTCCATGAGGAGGACCTCGTGGTGGTGGTGGAGAAGGTCGAGAAGGTCGAGAAGACCCTGGACCTCACCTCGGCGAAGAGCATCGCGTCCCTCGGCATGGGAGTGCATCAGGACCCGGAACGGGGGAAAAAGCTCTGCGCGGAGCTTGCTGCCCTGCTCCCGGGCGGGATGGTTGGCTCCTCCCGCGCGGCGGTCGAGGCAGGCTACATGCCACGGCAGAACCAGGTGGGACAGACCGGACAGACCGTGCGGCCGGAGCTGTACATCGCGAGCGGCATCTCGGGGCAGATCCAGCACATCTTCGGGATGAAGCACTCCAAGGTCATCATCGCGGTGAACACCGACGAGAAAGCGCCCATCACCTCTGCGGCGGACTACTGTCTCGTGGGAGACCTCTTCGCGGTGCTGCCCGCGCTCATCGCGGAGCTGAAGGCGCGGAAGTAACTATTTCTCTGTCCAGGCGCGCAACAATCAGAACGTCTCGGAGTCCCATCATCCTCACCTCGCCCACTCGTCGATGCAGATGCGCTCGATGTCGAACTGCGCACGGTACTTCTCCATGAGCTCGTCCGCCCACAGGTCGAGCTGCTGTCCCGTTCCACCCGGGAGCCGGATGGTGTCATGGTACATGGCGTCCGGAGCGTCCCAGAGCCGTGTGGACCACTCCCTGCTCAAAGAGTACATACCACCGGGAACCTCTACATAAGCGGCTATCCGCACCGTGTCCACGATGCCGTCCGCAGGCTCGTCATCTGCGAGGGAGATGCTCGTGCCCCCGATGATGTCCAGATACTCGCGCAGGCCATTGCCGCCATGGCTCACGACGTTGTATACCACAGATGGGCTGAGCAGGTTCCAGTCGGCGACCTGGCATCGTTCCGCGGTCAGCGTGACCTCCGGTCCTTGGGCGTCCATTTCCGCATAGATGCGACTGGGGCTGGCCTGGCGGATGGTGTACAGCGCAAACCCCCCCAAAGCCAGTAGGGGAGCAGTTATCGCGGCGCCGAATCCGATGGCGCTCCAGAAACCCTGCCTGTGCGCACGAGATATGTCTGCCTTCATCTGCTTCTGTTCCATATCCGTACCTCCAATTAAGATAGTGCTATTTAGTAGTGAAAATATGCTCATTTAAAAGACTTTCGGCGGGAACTCAGCCGCACTCGCGAACCTGCTCCTCGACCACGAAGCGGACTTCCTTCGCGGACAGGGGAATCCTGACGATGTCGAACGGCTGGCTCTCCGCCTGGGTGACCATGCACTCGCGGCCGGGCATGCGCTCCGCCACGCGCGCCTCCAGGTGGTCGGCATGCACAGTGACGCCGGCAATCTCCACGGTATAACCGCCGGTGAGCTGGTTGCCGAGGAAGGCCGCGAGGACCATCTCCTGGGAGAAATCCACCTCGGGAAGGAGAACAGGGTTCATCCTACGGGTGTGCTCCTCCCAGAGAGCCTGCCACTGTGCCATGTCCCGCACGGCGTAGCTCCGCTTGTGGTCGTGGCCGCTGGAACTGCCCTGGAGCATACGCTCGACAGGAATCTCTTGCGGCGCCGCGCAGGACACCAGGAGCGCGGCGATGAGCAGGATGAGGAGACGCATGTCCCTTTCCGGGGCTCGCTCCTTTATGAATGTTCGCAAGGCTTATAAAATCGTCAGACTTCTGGCGGACGGGGGATGTCTCATGGATGAGAATGCAGAACCTGCTCCGCAGGGAAAGGGCATCGGTGGCTTTCTGAGGAGCGCGCTCATGATTGGGGCGCTTGCGGGCATCGGCGCCGCAGCTTGGGGCCTCTGGTCAAAAGCCGAAGAAGCGCGAGAGGGGCGATTCGGCCCCACAGTGCAGCGCTCCGGAAACTCCTGCGAGGTCTATGCGCTGGGATTCGACGAGCATCCGATTTTCACCGTCACCTACGACGCTGGCCGCGGCCAGTACGCCGAGCGCCTCACCCTTGAAGGCGGTGGGTATCTCCAGCTTCTGGAAGAGACCCTGGGCAAGGACCTCCCATTCCAGCCGACGGCAGGCAGACTGGTTCTGAGCGACGCCTTCCCGAAGGACGGCATCGTGGACGAGGTCACGGTACAGGCGCACGTCATCGCCTATGCTCCCGGCGGCATCCGTCTCGAGCGGGAGGAGGAGAAGACATTCTCCGGCACCGCCCTCTTGGAGCTGGGGATGGAAGAGGGCAACCTGGACAGCCTGCTGTCCTCGTACCGCGAGCGCATGCGCGTCGGCGAGCGCTGCTACTGAAGGTTCTGGAAGCGCGGCCGCGATGCCGCTGGGATTGAAAAACGGGACCAGCACTGAGGCCGATTTTCCCCCTTGCCCCGCCGCGACGAGGACAAGATTTATTAGCTCACCAGCACCGGTAAGGGTGTGGTCCGAGAAATCGTCGTGCAGCCGTACGACCCCAGCGTGAGGGACTTCTTCGAGCGCGAGAAAATCCTGCTGCTGAGCGGCCTCGGCACCGGGTGCGAGGTGCACCACATCGGCTCCACCTCCGTGCCGGGGCTTGGCGGCCTGAACATCATCGACATGCTCCTCATTGTGCCGATGCGCTCCTCCGCGGACCTGGCGGCGCAGACCCTCAAGAGCCTCGGATACGCTCGCGACGACACGCACGGAGACAAGGAACGCATCTTCTTCCGGTGTAACCGGGTCTACGGGGAAAAGAAGGTGCAGGTCGAGCTCCATGTCATGTGGCGCTCCTCCTCCGCCTACAAGGACTACCTCCTCTTCCGGGACTACCTCCGGGAGCATCCCGGGGAAGCCGCTCGGTACTTCACCCTGAAGCAGCAGTGGCTCCGTGTGGGAAAGCGCGAGGCCTACAGCGCAAAGAAGGCGGAATATATCCGCCGCGTGCTGGAGAAGGCCGGCCGCAAGGCGTAGATTTTTCCGGCATCGCACCGAAAGGCACTTATAGGCAATCCGGTCTCTTTTTCACGAGCGAAGAGGGGAGACTGTGCCTATAGGAGACCTGTTCGACAAGGACAAGCGCAAGTTCAGCCGCGAGTTGAAGGAGCACCAGAAAACCTTGGAGGAGCGCAAGCGGAAGCGCACTCTGGAAGATATCACGAACGGCCTCGGCAATCTGTTCTTCGATGCCGCGAGTTCCCTGGACAAGCTTTCTGTAGAGGGCGAGTACGAGGTCATTGAGTACGACACCCTGTACCTGGTCACCTATACGGTGGATGGCAATCGCGTCTGGGAGTACGAGAACCGCGCGGTCGACCTTCTCTCGCGGGGTATGGTCGGGCTCTACAACGTCTTCGAGGGCACCTTCGAGAAGCGGGTGAAGACATCGAGAGGCGAGGAGACGGTGAAAGCCCAGCGCTATCACGGCCTGCCGCTCAGGAAGAAGTGAAGAGTTCCTGTACTTTTTTCTTCTGCACGCCGGAAAGGAGCATCCCAACCGGTTTTCTGAGGAGCGGCGGAATCCATGTTCTGGTGAGCGACCCTGCCCTGCCGATGACCTCGCGGGTGCGCGCTCCCGTGCTGCGCTCGGTGAGGAACAGCTGGCGGAGGCGCTCGATGAAATCGTCCGCCACGGTACGGCCCTGGGAGTACATCACGTTCCCGTAGAGCACCAGGACGGTCTCGCGCAGCCCTTTCGGGTAGAGGACGAGGATGCCGTTGGCCATCTCCATGAAGCGCAGCCCGTCAGCCTTGCCGTAGGTTGTCTGTATCCGGTCGCGCCACTCCACCGCAATCTCCTCGAAGGGACGCTCGGCGCCAACTCCTTTGAAAACGACGTCAGTCATTGTCTCACCTCATGATAGCGTGGATTGCCCGGCCGAGCGCTGCCTCCGCTGCCTCAACCAGCCCCTCGGACAGGGTAGGGTGCTGGTGCACCGTCAGCGACAGCTCCTCGAGGGTGACGCCGCGCTGGACCGCGAGCGAAGCCTCGTTGATGAGCTCGCTCGCCTCGGGGGCTGCGATGTGCGCGCCGATGAGCCTGCCCTTCTCATCAGCCACGAGCCGGATGAACCCCTCGCTCTCCCCCAGGGTCAGCGCCCGGCCGAGCCCGCGCAGCGGGAACGCCGCGGTCTTCACCGTCATCCCGAGGGAGCGAGCATCCTGCTCTGTCAGCCCCACGCTCGCGACCTCCGGGTCGGTGAATGCGACGGCCGGGATGACGCGGTTGGCCATGCTCGACGGGATGCCGCAAATCGTCTCCGCGGCGACTTTTCCCATCGCGCTCGCGCGATGGGCGAGCATCGGCTGGCCCGTGACATCTCCGACGGCGAATATGCGCGGGTCCGCGGTGCGGCAGCGCTCGTCCACCTGGATGAACCCCTTGCCGTCCCGCTTCGCTCCCGTGCTTTCGAGTCCGATATCCGCATTCGGTTTCCTGCCCACGGCAACGAGGACTTTCTCCGCGGGAGCCTCACCACCTGTGAAGCGCAGGACACCTTGCTGAAAACCTTCCGCTTTCGCGTTCAGATGGACCGCGACTCCGAGCTGCTCCAGCCGCTTGAGGACGACTTTCGCGAGTTCCGCATCCATCCCGGGAAGGAGCTGGGGCATCATCTCCACCACCGTGACCTTGGCGCCGAGCTTCGCGTATACCGTGCTGAGCTCCAGCCCGATGTAGCCGCCGCCGACGACGGCCAGCGACTTGGGAATCTCGGTGAGTTCCAGAGCCTGCTTCGCATCCAGGACATCGTGGCCGAAGGGGAGATTCGGCAACTGCACAGGAACGGAGCCGGTGGCGACGATTGCGCAGCCGAACGTCAGCCGCCCGGATGAGAGCTGCAGCGCATCAGATGCCACAAAGCGGCCGGAATCCTTCACCACAGTCACTTTGCGCTGCGAGCAGAGCGCAGCGACGCCTCTCGCGAGGCGGTCCACCACCCCCTGCTTCCAGCGCTGCATCCCGGCCATGTCCACCCTGCCCTGGAGCGCGATGCCGAGCTGCTCCGCGTGGGTGGCGCGGTGAAACAGGGAGGCCGCGTGGATGAGGGCCTTGCTGGGGATGCACCCCTCATTGAGGCACACCCCGCCCAGATGCTCGCCCGGGTCGATGAGCGTGACCTTCTTCCCGAGGTGCGCCAGGCGCAGCGCGGCGACATAGCCGCCCGGACCAGCGCCGAGCACGGCGACATCAGTAGCAGCCTGCCCCCCCGGGTGGACCATCCTCCTGCAACAGAGCTCTTCCTTAAATAGCTTGTGCGCCGGCGCCGTGGAAAAGGTGCGGAAACGGCCGCGTTGCTGGGAATTATCGCAATCACTGCGAGGCAGCGCGGGAAGCGCGCGGCAATGCGGCCGAGAAATGGAGTTTTTCAACAACGACGCCAGCACGCTTATAAGCGCAATCCTATCCCTTCGCGGCATGGGAACGCTGCGGACGGTGGCTGCCATCGGCGCACTCGCCTTCGCGACGTACTACTGCGGTCTCTCGCCCAGGGCAGAGTACCGGATGCAGCGCCTCGGCCCTGCGCTCTCCGCGTTCGGCAGCTGCCTCACGGACCTCGCGGCGCCGAACTGCATCCCGGAGATGGCCGGCTTGGCTTCCTCGCTGGACGCCCCCGTTCCGGATATCGGGCTGCGCTACAACGAGCCTGTTGACCTGGTTGAGTACCTCACGTGGCTGGGTGAGGTGTTTGAGGGGCCTATTGACACCGTGAGAGAGATGCAGCGCTGAACGCAGCGCACGCACAGACCGCTACCCCTGGGGTTGCTGGTACTTCTCGATGACCCAGTCCACGCAGTCTCCCACCTCAGCTCCGCCGGAACGGCAACGACTGAACTCTGCGAGCCCGTTGACGGCATCTCCCGTCAGGACACCGAACGCGACAAAGCACCCCAAGTTCAGCGTCGCGCTGCATACCGCCTCCCCATCGCATTCCGTGGGGGGCTTGCACCAGGAATACGCGAAATTTCTCCAGGTATCCTCCCACCAGCCGACCGGCTGCGCGCCGCAGACCTCGCTGGCCTCGATGACGCCGCCCGTCACTCCTATGACCGCGGAGACGAGCCCGGAGGAACCGCTGGGACAACTCTGGTTCTCTGCAGGGCAGTCCTCCTTATCGAGCGGGAGATAGGTGCTACCGCCTGCGTGACAGCATACCTGTCCCGCTTTCGCCTGGAATCCACCGCAGAGGCAGCCATCGCTCGCGTTGCCGCCGTCCTTCCTGCATTGCTCGCACGGGGTCTTACTCAGTCCATCGAGTCCGCAGCAGTAGTGCTTCGCCGCGCCGTAGTGGTTGTACTGCTGGCCCGCTGAACCGCAGTAGCAGCCGTGGTCCGCGGCAGAGAGGAACTCGCTCCCGCAGATGTTCGTGGCGTTGGTGAGCGGGTCGACATAGCCCGGCTGGCACTTCGCGCTGCTGTTCTCCACGATGACGCCGTTCGGGCAGCAGAAGAGCTTCTTGCCCTGGATGTTGACGTTCTGCTGGCCGCACTGGCAGTTGC
>Ga0209542_10012925_pt1 | contig 14502 bp, 18 predicted proteins | sample RifCSPhighO2_01_FD_184028 | JGI IMG/M metagenome (GOLD analysis project Ga0209542, IMG submission 184028) | Soil microbial communities from Rifle, Colorado - Rifle CSP2_plank highO2_0.1 (SPAdes) (version 2) | ecosystem: Environmental > Terrestrial > Deep subsurface > Rock core/Sediment ...
GAAAAAATGGGAGGGAGGTGGAACTTCTGAACCATATGCCGGACTTTTTGGTGTTTATGAAAAAAGGGAGCCTACTTTTTGGCAAAGAGTTTCTGACTTTGTCAGAAGATTGTTTAGAGCAGATTTCTGAAATAGAAGCTCGATTCCTCAACCTCCTGCTCTGCCGAACTGAAAATTGAGAAGATCAAACTAACTTTAATTCTTTTATTCTATCAAAATGTTTTTTATTGTTTGTCTTCAAGGATTCTTTATTTGTTATAGTAATTGAAGCAATCATAATGTCTAATGCATCGATAATGTCTCCTTTGAAGGTCAATTCTTGAAATATTTTTGCTGCCTTCTGGGAAGAATTTTCATCTAAATACAAGATTCTACATTTCGATAAGAATTCTTTAACTGCTTTATATGCTTCTTTTTTATTTGATTTATATGCTCCTTTCCATAATTCAAAGGCATTTATAGAAGTAGTTAAAACTTCTTCTTCGTTATTTATAAGTTGATTTATAAATTGCACACTAGAACTTTCTTTTCTTAGAAAATTAATTATGATGTCTGTGTCTAAACAAACCATACAGAGCTTCCCACTAATTGTGTTACTTTTTTTAGGGAAGCTCTGTCTATCCCTTCCCGTTTTTTAGTAACTTGATTAACGGGAAGGTCCATATTAAAGCCTCCTGGATTTTATCTTACGTTCTTTGTATATCCCAGAAATTAACTCTTTTGCTTCTTCATCTGACATTTTCCAACTTCCCGCTAGTTCCATTATATCTCTTTTATCTTCTATCTTTTCTTTAATCATATCATCTAAAGCGTCATCGAAAGAAATCTTCTTTCCTCTTTCTTTTTGAAGCTCTGCAGCTATAGCTAACAATAATCTATAATTTGCTTCGCTTATTTTTATAGTTTTATATATCATCTTCTACTAGGTTACTTAGTAACTTTATCTATTTAAATATTTTGTTTTTTGGAATAATCAGATAATCAATATCTCCCGCCTAAATAAACTTCTTTAATTTTTTTATGCTTAAGAATAGATTTTCCTGTGCCTTCAAGAGCGATTTTGCCGTCTTCTAATAAATAAATGCGGCCTGCTAATTCTATTGCTTTTTTCGCGTTTTGTTCTACTATAAGAATGGAAACATTGTTTTCGTCCCTTAATCTTTTTATTATCAAAAATAATTCTCTCTGCAATATTGGAGATAAACCTAGAGAAGGTTCGTCAAGTAATAATAAAGATGGGTTTTGCATCAAGGAGCGAGAAAGAGCAAGCATTTGCTGCTGGCCGCCGCTTAGAGTAAATGCAAAGTCTTTTATTTTATCTTTTAGTGAGGGAAATTTGTCTAGAATTAAGTTATACGTTTCCTCTTTTTTTTCTTTATCTATCTTATCAGAACCTATTTCTATATTTTCTTTTACAGTCAGGTTTCCAAAAATAATTCTTCCTTGATTGACATAACAAATTCCTTCTTTTATTAATTCATGAGTTTTTAAGCCGAGAAGGTTCTTTTTGTTGAACATTATATACCCCCCCGAGATATTTGTCAAATTAAATACTGATTTTATTAGTGTTGACTTTCCCGCCCCATTTGGGCCGATTAACGCGACAATTTCTTTATTCTTTACTTCAAGATCAATTCCTTTTAAGACTTCTAAACCATCATAGCCTGAATAAAGATTCTTTATTTGCAACATATTATTTCCCTAAATAAGCCTCCAAGACTTTTTTATTGTTTCTTATTTTCTTTGGAGAACCTTGTGCAATAACTTTTCCATAATCCAAGACATATACATAGTTTGCTAGATTCATGACAAAATTCATGTCATGTTCAATAAGAACTATTGTCTCTCCCTTCTTTCTTAAGTTTTTTAGAATATCTTTGATTTTATTTCTAAGAATTGGATTGACTCCTGCAACTGGTTCGTCAAGCAGTAATATGGAATGAGGTTTAGCAAGAGATACTGCCAAATCCAACAACTTTCTTTGGCCATAACTTAAATCAGAGGCATAGCTGTCTAAAGATTTATCTAAACCAATCAAATCTAGGATTTCCTGAATTTTATTATCTTTGTTCTTTTCTTTTTTAGTTAAACTTTTAAAAATATATTCTGAATTCTCAGCTAAAGCAATTTCAAGATGGTCTTGAATTGTAAGATTCTTAAATAATCTTGCTTCCTGAAAAGTCCTGGAGATTCCAAATTTAGCTACCTCAAAATCTTCCATAGAAATTATGTTTTTTTCATTGAATATAATCTCTCCCTCATCTGGTTTTATTAGGCGAGATATTATATTAAAAAGTGTCGTCTTTCCTGAACCGTTTGGGCCTATTATCGCGGTTATCTTTTTAGATTTTATTTCCATTGAACATGACTCTAAAGCTTTTATTCCCCCGAAATTTTTTGAGATATTTTTTATTTTCATTCTAAATCAACCCTCCCAAATAAACCACGAGGCTTAAACATTAAAATTAACAATAAGACAATTACATAGGTTATCTGCCTTATTGGCCCGACTATTGAACTTGGCACAGGCAAAAATCTGATTAACTCGGATAAAGAAAGGATAATAAATGTTGCGATAATAGAACCTTTAATCGAAGCAATGCCTCCAATTATCACAATGGTTATTAATAATATTAGCTCGCTTATATAAAATGTATTTGGGTCTATGAAACCGATATAGTGAGCAAATAAACTCCCTGAAATTCCTGTAAAGAAACCTGAGACAAGCATCACTTTATATTTTAACTTTGTGGTATCTTTTCCCAAAACGCGTAGGCCTATTTCATCGTCTCTCATCGCTTCCAAAAGCTTTCCAAAACCAGACTTGACTATCTTGTTGATAAGAAAAATAGAGGCAAAAGAAATTATTGCAACAAATATGAGATAATAATTACTGTTTTTTATTATTAATCCAAAGAGGCTTGGCTTTGGAATTCCAGCAACTCCTAAAGGTCCTCTAGTTAGCTCTGTGAGATTCAACAATAAAGAATAAACTACAAAAGAGAAACCTAATGAGGCAAGAGCAAAATAGTCGCCTTTTAATCTTCTTGTTGCAAAAACTAGGAGTAAGCCGAACAAGGCTGTGACTATTCCTGCAATAATAAAAGAAAATATGAAAGGCACTCCATGAATTGTAAGCAAGGCAGAGGTGTATGCTCCAATACCCCATAGAGCAACATGTCCTAGATTGAGAAGTCCTGAATAACCTAGCGCGAGGTTTAAACTAACAATTAAGATTGTATAAATGCCAATTAATATTAAAATATGAGTTAAATATGGCAGAATCATTTTTTCCTCCTTAGACTTACTAATCCTTCCGGCTTAAGAAGAAGGAATAAAAACAAAAGAATAAAAGAAATTGCGTCTTTATATCCCGAAGGCAGGGCAGCGATTCCAAAGTTTTCAACCAGCCCTAAGATATAAGAACCTAGGACAGATGCAGGAACAGACGAGATTCCTCCGATTACTGCTCCTGTAAATCCTTTTATAATAAGAAAAACTCCTACATTTGGAGTTATGTTTTGTTCTAGTGCAATTAGTACGCCTGCAACTCCGCCGAGAAATGAACCAATAAAGAATGATAAATCAGATATTCTTCTTTCGTTAATGCCTATTACTGATGCAAGCTCTTTGTTGTTAGAAACAGCTCTCATATTTCTTCCCAATTTAGTTTTATTCATAAAAATGTAAAGAAATATGAAAAATACTAAAGAAGTTAGTATAATGATTATCTGCATGGGAGTGATTGTCGCCCCATAGAAATCAATGCCTTGTTTTATTTCCAAATATCCAATATCCTTGACATTTGCCCCGAAAAACAAAAGAATTAAATTTTGGAATAAAATTAAAGTTGAAATTGAAGCAATTAGCAAGATTATGTTGCTGGCTTTTCTCTTTTGAAGTGGAAGATAAATGACTCTGAAAATTAAAAAACCAATGAAAGAAGCATATATCGGAGCAGAAAACAAAGAAAGGTAAAAATTTAGGTTGATTAGAGAGAAAAGCGAAAATAGAATATATCCTGAAACAACGACACTTATTCCGTGAGCAAAATGCATAAATTTGTTTGTATTATAAATTAAAGAAAATCCAGAAGCAACTAGGGCATATATTGAGCCTGCTATTAGTCCGTTTAGTGCAAACTGCAGTATGAGAGACATATTAGATTACAGAGGGTTTTTTAATTGAGCTATCTTTAGTTTAAAATCCTCTGTCTGGAGAATTCGAATGAACGATAACATAATCAACCGAATTCTCCATATTGTTGCAAAACAAATGTCTTGTTTCCCAACTTATAAACATCATAGTTTCCTGAAACATCGCCATTATTGTCAAATGCTATCTTTCCTGAAGCGCCATCAAATTCCAACTTGTAAATATTTTCTTTAATCTGATCTCCAGTACTGGCTCCTTCTTTTAATGTTTTTGCTAGAGCTGTGAATGCGTCATATCCCTGTGGGGAGAATGGCTCTGCTGCTAAACCATATTCATCATAATATTCCTCTACGAATTTTGTTGTTCCTGCTGAAACTGAAGTTATTATTAGTCCTTGGGCCGATTTTTCACTGGCTACTTCTGGCCCTTTAAGTCCTTCTGAACCAAATAGCTTAACTCTAAGACCTAGTTGTTTGATTTGTTTTAGTGCTGCAACCGCAGAATCTGGGGAATTGCTAACTATATATATTGCCTGAGGTTTTGATGACCTTATTTTTGTAATCTGTGTTCTTAAATCTGTAGACCCCCTCTCAAAGGTCTCTGCTGAAACTACTTTTCCGCCAAGGATTTCAAAGTCTTCTTTCAGAGAATCTTTCAATCCTATACCATACTCTTCATTGCCATAAAGAATAGACAAGTTAGTTATATTCATCCCATAAATCAGGTTTGCAGCAAATTTTCCTTGCAAAGTATCTGAAGGGATTGTTCTAAAGACGTAATCTCCTGCCTTGGTAAGACCCGGACTAGTAGAACTAGGAGTGATTAAAACTATTTTGTTTTCTTCTGCAACTGGGGCCGCTGCCAAAGTTGCACCAGAACAAACTTCCCCCACAATTGCAACAACACCATCTATATTGATTAGTTTGTTAATTGCATTAACTGCTTCTTTTCCATCACATTTTGTATCTTCATAGATAATCTTTACATTTTCTAAACCCGAATCTTTAAACGCCAAATCTACTCCTCTTTTTATTCCGTGGCCATAACTTGCCGCATCTCCTGTCAAAGGCCCCATGAAACCAATTTTTATTTGGGACTTATCGGGATTTTGTTGAACAGGAAATATAGAATTTCCACTAACGCCCATGTAAACATAACCCGCTAATAGAACTATTATTATAATAACTGCAACACTCATCGCACTATTACCCTTCTCTTTTTCTTGGGCTTTAGTCTCGCCCTCAGCTTTTTTAGACTTCTTATTTTCCTTAGGCTTTTCCTCTTTTTCCTCTTCGTCATCACTCTTTTCAGCCTTTTCTGCCATTTGTTTCTTAAATTATGAGTGTATTTAAAGTTTGTTCAATTTGTGTATATATAATCGAGGATATATGATGGTTATTGATTTTGAGTGATGAATAGTTCGTTTAGCAAAATTTATAACGATGTGAGATATGTAATTAAAATGCCTGAGAATAATGATGAATGGAAAAAGAAACTGACAAAAGAACAGTATCATATACTTAGAGAAAAAGGAACTGAAATTCCTTTTTCTGGAAAATTTGTAAATCACAAAGAAAATGGAATATATGATTGCGCTGCCTGCGGCTCCAAGTTATTCTCTTCGAATACTAAGTTTGACTCTGGATGCGGATGGCCAAGTTTTTTTGCTACAAACGGCAATAATGTCGTATTAAAAAAAGATAATTTTTTAGGTATGCATAGAACAGAAGTTATTTGCAAGAAATGCAGAGGACATTTAGGACATTTGTTTGATGATGCTCCTCAAACTCCGACAGGGCAGAGATACTGCATAAATTCGGTAGCTTTGGAATTTAAGAAGGAAAAATGAAACTGCCAAAAGAATTTTTCGATAGGCCAACGATTGAAATTGCAAAAAACTTGTTAGGATGTTATCTTATTCATGAAACTATAGAAAACTCTGATAATTATTCTACAAATAGCCAGAATTCTCTTATGGATAATTCTGAAAAACCAATACCAATCAACAGAATTATCCATAAAGAGGGAAAATGTGTTGGGAAAATTGTTGAAACAGAAGCTTACCTAAAAGATGATCCTGCTTCACACTCATTCAATGGAAAGACAAAGAGGAATAGAATGATGTTTGATAATGCTGGAAAAGCATATATTTATTTTACTTATGGGATGTATTTTTGTTTTAATGTTGTAACAAATAAAAAAGAAATTGGAGAAGCTGTTTTGATAAGAGCTTTGGAACCTTTAGAAGGAATTGAATTAATGAAAAAGAGAAGAGGCATTGTTGATATTAATAATTTGTGCAATGGTCCTGCTAAATTAGTCATTGCCATGGGAATAAAAAAAGAACAAAATGGTTGTGACTTGTTAAATGGAAATTTAAGATTGGAAAAAGGTGTGAAAATTAATAATGAAAGTATTTTAGTGGGAAAGAGAATAGGAATTTCAAAGGGCAAGGAGTTAGAGCATAGATTTTACATAAAAGACAGCAAATTTATGTCTATAAAATAAGCAAGGTTAAGCTGCTTCAACTAAATTTTTAAGCCCTTCTTGAGGGTCTATCTGTTCTCCACTATTTAGTCTATCTGCCAGCAAGGCAAGTCTTGACGAGCTGTCTCTCTGATTTTTTCTCTCTGAACTACCTAAATAATCGATAACTTTATCTGAAATCGTAAACTCTTGCGCAACTATTTCAACCCCATTTCTTCTTGCAATTTGATCAAAATTCCTGTAAGCTTCTCCGCATGCTGCTATAAAAGAGGTATATTTCCCTCCCATTTTCATAATTGCTACGTACCAAGTATCATCGCTGCTTTTAACCATTTTATTAATATTATAGAGAAAACCGATAATTGCCGCACTGCTTAACCGGTTTTCTCTAATGGACAAAACCTATTTTGTTGTGCTATTATTAAAGGTTTTATCCATAATAGGTTATTTAAATAACTATCGCAATCATCGGACAAAACCGCAAGATATAAATACTAGTTTTGTCTTAATAAATTATGCAAAAGCAAATGACAAACTTAAATTACATGATTCATTCTTTTGTAGATGTTAATGTTTCAAATATTATTATTTCTATTTGCAAGTAAAACCAAATAATTTTCTGGTTTCTTGCAGGATTATAAAATGGTAATTAAAAAAATATCTAAGGCTCTTGAAGGGGGGTTTTTGATAGGAGTTAATATCTTCTATAAACTAACAAAGATTACAAATATTCCGGATTTATTGATAAAAGAAGCAGATTCCTTTATAAAAAGAAATTCATTAGCTGTTGTGGCTTGTAATATTCATAATAAAAAGCAGATTCATGAATGTTGCCCTAGTTGTTTGGAAGCTCATTTAATTAGAAAAGCCAAAGAGCTTGGTTTGAATAACAATCATAAAGAAGCTATACAAAAAATATTTGAGTGTAAAGTTGGACATAACGGATATTATTTAGATAGAGAGAGATTGGTTAGAGTTTGATTTTTAATTCTTATTCCTATTCTTGAAACGAGCTATGAAATCTTCATGTTGTGTGCGGTCTGCAACTTTTTCAATCTGCCAGAGATTTTTATCCGATAGTTTGTTTGCCCTTGTTTTTCCTGTTGTCTTTCTATGAATTGATTCTGAAATAAGAACATCGTTATTTGAGAATTGAGCTATGTTTTTTGCAGATATTATCGAATTATCAGCTGATACGAATCTAAACTTGCCATCCTTATTCTCAACAATTAAACTGCCGTCAGTTATGCCAAATCCATAATCTATTTTCTTTAAAGTTTTTAAGTTGTATTCTAGAATTGCTTTTTCCATTTGAGTCGCGATATTTATTGCTTTTTGGGAATTATCCGCTTCCTTCGTTAGCATTGGTGCTAAGACTATTAATCTATAATCTCCTTCAGTATATACTTTCCCACCCATTCCTTTCGCTTTGTATAATGCTGTTTCTATTAAACTTATTGCTTCTTGAGCTGTTTTTAATTCCTGCAGATTCTTTATTTTTAGGGCAATTATTGAAGACTCTTGTTTTTCGCCTTTGTCAATTATGTTAGTAGTTTGTTGAGAGCCAAATTGAGAGATTGTTTTTACAGATTGAGTTGATAAATTAGAATTTGATGATTTAGTTGATGAAAATATTGATGGGAGTCCTCCAATAAATGTTTTCCTTGAAATTTTTCTATATAATACTATTGCGATTACTGCAATTATAATAATAACCGCAAGCCAAATAATTATCAGTATATTGTTTGATGCAGAATTTCCGAATGAATCGTCAATATAAATTGCCTTTCCAGTTAAGAAAGATGAACCTAAATCATATTGGGTTAAGCCGTCAGTGACTTTTATGCTGTAATCACCGTTGGGAGCTAAAAGCCTAAATTTTTTTGAAGCACCTACATCTAAAACAATGTTTTTTATTTCATTTATCCCCCCTATAGATACTTCAATCGGACCTTTAAATGGAATGTTGCCTATGTTCTTAACTGTTAGAGTGTTGTTCTCCAGCAAAAAGGAAAGATTCTTGTATTCTTCAACTACAAATTCTTTTGTTTTTTGCAGACCTGACGAAGTGGTTTCAATTCTCCAAGTTCCTGGAGTGTAGTTAGACTCGATAAAGATTGAATTTGAAATGTCTGACCTGCCAAGATTCTTTTTAAAAACACTATTGTCTGGTTTGTAAACAACTAGGGAAACTTCTGAATCTATTTTATCTCCGGCCTGATCGTAAATTAATGGCGTGAAAAGCAATTCATTGTTTGGCATGATTGCCTGTGAGCTAAGAGCAACATCCAACTCTTTTGGCATTTGTTTTATTTTTATGCTGGAAGTTGTACTGCCTTCATTGACTACTTCTCCAGAAGAGTCTTTTTCATAGGCTTTTATTTCCACGCTATATGATGAAGACTTAGCATTGTAGGGGGTTGTAAAGTTAAACAAAAATTTTCCTGCAATTACCGGTCTGATAAGGCTAATTTCCAATTGTGGAACTGATAATTCAACAAATCCGTTCACTGACTGAGAGTTGGTTTTCTTTGCTTCTCCATTGACTTTTATTTCTTCTCCTGGGAAATATGAAAAACCCCCCAAGTTTGCTGAGACTTCTACATCTCTGACTAATTCAAAAGTCTGGCTTGTGGAGCTTTCATCTCCGAATTTTGCTTCCAAATAACATTTTCCACCAGCATTAGAGACTACAAATTTGTCTAAGAGTATTGAAATTAAAACTTCCTTTTCTTCACCGCTAGCGATTTTGAAAGGGCTCTTATATAACTCTACTTGTTTGCCAGAACAAAATAAAGATGCTGTAAAGAAATCTCGAGTGTCTTTTTGAGGAACTATTTTTAGTGAGATGTCGAAGGAATCTCCAAAATTATAGATGGAGAGTGGCTGCGAGATTATTAACTCTGCGGATATCAAAGAAGTTAGAGAGATTATCAGGAATAAGTATATCAACGCCGCTTTTATTCTTCTTTTCATACTCTTTTATGATTTTGGTGATATTTAAATTTGATGTCTAGCCCTGTCAAGTTTTATAAAGTTGGATTTGTTAAATAAGCTATAAAAATGGATAGGAAAGACCACAATAATCAGCTTGTATTGGGAATACTTTTACTTGTAATATTTGCCTGTATGATTCTCTACGGTTTACTCTCTGGCATTTACTGCAATAGCCTGCTTATTTTCACTGGAATGTTATTCATGGTTTGGCTTATTTTTGGAAGTCCTCTATTGATGAATAAACAGCATAGCAGCAATTGGGTTTTCCTAATATTGCTTTCTCTAGCCCTGTTTATAATCTGGGTAATATTGAAGCTGAGCGGAGTTTGTAATATTAGATAGTTTTCTGTTTGTGAAATATAGCAACTGACTTAAATAATTCCTCAAATTGTCAGTTGCTATATTCGAGAGAACAAAAAGCTTTGATGAAATATTTTGGTCTCTCGCTATATTTATAAACATCCAAGACGAATGATTAAAATGGCAAAAGAAGATTTTATACTGACGCCCTGGGAAGTTCAGGGAGATATTGATTACGATAGATTGATAAGAGAATTTGGAGTTTCAAAATTAGATGAGGGATTATTGAAAAGAATAAAAAAACATACTAAGGAGATTCATTTTATGCTAAGAAGAGGGATTTTCTTTGCGCATAGAGATTTAGGCTGGCTTTTAGATGAATATGAAAAAGGAAATAAATTTTTCCTTTATACTGGATGCGGTCCTTCTGGGCCAATACATTTAGGACATGCTGGGACATGGATATTTACAAAATGGCTGCAGGATGTTTTTAACGCTGACTTGTGGTTTCAATTTACAGATGATGAAAAATTTTTGTTTAAAGACAAGAGTTTTGAAGAAATACAAAAGTGGACATATGAGAACATGCTAGATGTGATTGCACTTGGATTTAAACCTGGAAAGACTCATTTTTTAGTTGATACTAAAAATGCCAGCCTTTTATATCCGGAAGCAATAAAATTTGCGAAGAAAATTACCTTTTCCACTGTCAAAGCATCTTTCGGAATGACGAATGAAAATAATATTGGGGAGATATTTTATACAAGTATGCAGGCAGTTCCTGCGATTATTCCTAGCGTTCTTGCTAAAAAAAATATTCCATGTTTAATTCCATTGGCTATTGACCAAGATCCGCATTTTAGAGTTGCTAGGGACGTTTATCCCAAACTTGGATATTATAAACCTTCAATAATTCATTCACAATTTTTACCTCCCCTAACAGGTACAGAAGGAAAAATGAGCAGTTCAACTGGACAGGCAATTTATATGACTGATACTTTAAAGGAAGTTGAAAATAAAATAAAGAAATATGCTTTTTCCGGGGGGAAAGATACTTTAGAAGAGCATAGAAAGTTAGGAGGAAATCCTGATATTGATGTTTCATTCCAATATTTAAGATTCTTATTCGAAGAAGATGATAAAAAGCTTGAGAAAATTTATCATGATTATAAATCTGGAAAGATGTTAAGTTCTGAATTAAAGAAAATAACTATTGATAAGATGAATTTATTTTTGAAAGAACATCAGGCGAAGAGAGAAAAAGCCAAAAAAGAAATTGAGAAGTTTTTGTATATAGACAATCCCAATGATAAGGTCGGATAGTTTAGGGATTGTATAGACAGAGCATTCCGATAAAGCATCTGACATAATTATCGGAATGCTCTGTAACTTGACTTCGCCAGCCCAGATATAGATATTCCCGTTGATTCAGTTACTAAAAAACGGGAATGTATAGACAGAGATTACCGAACTAAAGGTAACCAAATTATCGGGAATCTCTGTAAATACGAAAAATGTTACTCATGAACATTTGCCACTTAGTGTTTTTTATTGAATTTAGTTGTTGATTTTAACCGATTCCCATTAATAACCTATGATATTCACATCAAGATGTTCGTTTATTATCATGGGATTCATCAAATTAATTCATCTGTCAAATAAAGGCTATTTTTTATGAGTAAATAAATTCGTGATTGTTTAAAGTGACAAACTCAGGCTGTAAATAATAATTTATTTTCTAATTCCCAAAGCTTCTTTGAATTTTCTTACATGATTTAGAGTATATTGATTTATTGGGATTATTCCTGTAGGGTTTTCTCTTTTTGGAAATCTTCTTGTCCAGACTTCTTGAAGTTTTGCATAAGTTTTCTCCCCTATTACTCCATCTGCATCTAAACCTTGAATTTGTTGAAATTTCTTAACTGCTATCTCTGATTTTTTTCCTATTCTTCCATCTTGAATTAATTGTGAAGAATAAAGCTCATTTAATTGTTGTTGGCAACGAGCATTTCTAGGAGTGAAATGCCCAGAATTATAAGCCGCTACAGCTAAAAATGGATCTTGATAAAAGTCTAATTCCTCTTTGAATAAAGCAGCCACATAAGTTCTATTAACCTCTGGATTAAATAAACTTTCTCTTATCTTATCTTTTTCTTCTCCTAATTTTGGTAATTCTGAATGTCTTTTTTCAATATCTTTTGCAGTTTTAGTCAGTATCTGACCTAGACCATAACTCCAATCGTCCAAATGTTTTTCATATCTTGCTGCCCTTGGATTTCCCGAAGATTCTATTTGAATTACTGCATTGACATAATCTTTTAGTTCATAATTCTTAGGGAAGGATGGTTTGTTATTTCTCTCTCCTGCCAATGCTTCTAATCCCCCGAAAGAAAGCGTTAAAGTTGTGGCTGCTAAATATTTTAATATGTCTCGTCTTGATTGTTGTTGATTTTGATTGTTCATATTAACCCCCATAATCTTTGCTGTCTTGCTAATTGCGGAATAGTTGCTCTTTGCTCTTGATAATTTTTATATGTCTCTACTAATCTTTCTATTCCTCTTGAAATGCAGTCTTTTCTCGGAGGCAGAGAATCTGTACGCATGACGTAATTTGATAATCCATATAAAAAACTTCCAAAAGAAATCGCTTCAGCTTCACTGCTTTGGTCGGTATTCTTACTGCTTGTTAATTCGCATACTCCTGAAGCTACTAACAAAGCTGGCCCAAAGAGAGCAGAATAATTTTTTTGTAATTCAACTTCAATATTTAATGAATTTTTATTTGCAGAGTCTTCTTCTAAGACTTCTAGACGCTTATTATTTTGTGTTATAATATAACTCACAGGCACAAAAAGGGAGGCCATCATAGCACTTTTAAGATAACTCTTATCCTCCCTTAAAAGAGGAGCAATTGACATGAAAGCCATTCCTAGAATCTGCATTTTATTCGCAAGTCCTGCTTTCGTATCTCCTGTTGTCCAATTCCACGCTCGAACTCCTGCATTTACGCCCTTCATTATTGTATCGTCTAAGGTTTGATATGCTTTGAAAATTGGGTTTGTCATGTTAATCTCCTAAATAAGCTCTTGTCAAAAGAGCAAGATTTCCTCCTTTTTCAAAATATGCATCTAGATTTGGATAGCAGTTATTTCCAGCAGGGCAGACTACTTGCACTTTTCTATTTGGATTGCCGTTTAAGAAAGTTTTTTGGTCTTCCGTTGAACTTGAATAAGCTCTGACAGTTTTTGGTGTTAATTCTGGAGTTTTATGCATTGTTTCATATTTTACCCACTCTCTTCCTTCTCTTATTCCTAACCAATTATGCTCTCCGTCAAAAGCAGATTGCACACAATTAATTAAATCTTTTTTTCCTGCTTGCTCTATTGACCTTTTATAGACTTCTAAAGTAGCTTTCGCATAATCCCTGCAAACTGCGTCTTTAACTATATTTTGATGAACAATGCTGTTTGCTAAATCTAAATAGTTTCTTGCATCTAAATATGAATTTCCTAAATCTGGGATTTCAACGTTGTTTGTGTTTATTCTAGGAACTCCATTTATATTCCATGATTTAGCCCAATTAATTAAAACTTCTGGATAGACTGTCTGATTTCCAATTATAAGAGGAGCTACTCTAATTCCCCAGGTGACTATTTTATCTAATAATCTTCCTTTTTTCATAAAAAAGCTAGATTCAAAAGGTATTTAAATGTTATTATTGTTGTTACTAGATAAAGGTTGCATGACTAGAATTTGGAGCTGATTTCAGCACACCTTTATACCATTTCTTCCAACCTTTTCTTGTCTCTTTCATAATTATGGATAAAACCTTTGATTAAAGCACAAAGCAGGAGGTTTTATCCATTAGAGAAAACTGACAAAACCGTGCTACAATCATCAGTTTTATCTATATATCATATTCTTTAAATCCTTAATTTTCTTACTTCTCATAATAAAAATCTCTCACTTTCATTTTTTAGCTTCTAGAAAATACGCATGGCCAGCGAAAACTTTTCCTGTTTTCACACATTTCCAGATTCCTGCAGAAATTCTTTTTGCTCTTCCTGTTGGATGGAATGGAGACTGCTGATATTTCCTTTGTAAAGCTTCAACAGAGTTATATTTTCTTCTAACATTAACTCCTCCTGAAGAGCTGAATTTTCCTGCTGCTTTAATTTTCTTTGTTTTTGCTCCCATTTTAATACAACATTAATTTAGTATAGAATCATGTGAAAAAAAGGGTTTTTAAATTGTTCGGAAATTTGTTTTTTTAGTTTATATCAATGAACTTGACGAAAACCGCACCATTTATGGTGTAGTATGGATAAAACCTTTAATAATAGCACAACAAAATAGGTTTTGTCCATTAGAGAAAACCGGTTAAGCAGTGCGGCAATTATCGGTTTTCTCTATATATTGCTCTCTTTTTATAGAAAGATTCGTAGATCAAAAAAACAATGTGCTAGGGGTCGTCTAAAAAGAGAAAATTAACTTAGCATAGTAAAAAAATTTAAGATTTTTTTAAGGTGGATAATTAATTTTTTGAATTTGAAGATTATTATA